>ENA-OWOU01000441-OWOU01000441.1-gut-metagenome-genome-assembly--contig:-NODE-441-length-26438-cov-6.722886_pt1 | contig 26438 bp, 18 predicted proteins | sample MGYA00248248_ERZ651801 | MGnify/ENA primary metagenome ERZ651801 (study PRJEB26908, sample SAMEA4031710) | gut metagenome | biome: gut; feature: normal infant; material: stool | place: China | collected 2015... | reverse complement strand
TCACCTTTAATTCTAAATAGATTTGTATCTTTGCACCCTCAAAACAATAGGTATGACAGGACAAAAGACACCCACTGCGCTGGGTACTGAAAAGATTGGAAAACTTCTGATGCAGTATGCCATTCCGGCTATTATCGCCATGACTGCATCTTCTCTTTACAACATGGTGGACAGCATTTTTATAGGTCACGGAGTGGGTCCGATGGCTATTTCCGGACTTGCTCTGACTTTTCCCCTTATGAATCTTGCCGCTGCTTTCGGCTCCTTGGTTGGAGTGGGAGCCGCTACGCTGATTTCGGTTAAACTGGGGCAGAAAGATTATGATACGGCACAACGGGTATTGGGCAATGTGCTGGTACTGAATATCATCATCGGGCTTGCTTTCACCATATTAACCCTTATTTTTCTTGATCCTATTCTTTACTTCTTTGGAGGCAGTGACGAAACGGTGGGCTATGCCCGTGACTATATGAAAGTGATTCTTTATGGGAATGTCATCACCCATATTTATCTGGGGCTGAATGCGGTACTTCGTTCAGCCGGGCATCCGCAGAAGGCGATGGTTGCCACCATTGCTACAGTGGTTATCAATACCATTCTCGATCCTTTGTTTATTTATGGTTTTGGCTGGGGCATCCAGGGAGCGGCCATTGCTACGATTACGGCACAAGTGATTGCCCTTGCCTGGCAGTTCAGGCTCTTTAGCAATAAGGAGGAATTACTCCATTTCCATCGAGGAATTTTCCGGTTGAAGCGAAAAATAGTTTTCGATTCGCTGGCTATAGGTATGTCTCCTTTCCTGATGAACCTTGCATCGTGTTTCATTGTGATTCTGATAAATCAGGGTTTGAAACGGTATGGGGGTGATCTTGCCATCGGGGCATTTGGTATTGTCAACCGTCTGGTATTTCTATTCCTTATGATTGTGATGGGACTGAACCAGGGTATGCAGCCGATTGCCGGATACAATTATGGGGCAAAACTATATCCCCGTGTCACCCGTGTGTTGAAACTGACCATCTATGGTGCGACCATTGTCACCACTACCGGTTTTCTGATGGGGATGTTTATTCCCGACCTGGCTGTGTCCGTCTTCACATCGCACGAAGAGCTGATTCGCCAATCTGCCGAAGGTCTCCGCATTGTGGTACTCTTTTTCCCGATTGTCGGCTTTCAGATGGTCACTTCCAATTTCTTCCAGAGTATCGGGATGGCAAGTAAAGCTATTTTCCTTTCCATTACCCGTCAGGTACTCATCCTGATTCCTTGTCTGTTGATTCTACCGCGTTTTTGGGGGCAGACAGGTGTCTGGATCAGTATGCCGACTTCTGACCTGATAGCCAGCCTGATATCGGCTGCCATGTTGTGGTGGCAGTTCCGTCAGTTCCGTAAAGCGGCTGCCCGGACATAGGATTCTTCAGCCTGTGCTAAACAAATCATTGCCTGCATTTGTCTTTTATCTGTAACGATCTGAAAGCAATGTAACAGCCATGAAAAAGTATGTAAGTTTCTTGTTGGTTTTATTTGTCAGTCTGTTTCTTTTTCTGCCCGCGCATGCGCAGCAGCGCAAATCAGTAGCTGTGGTGCTAAGTGGGGGAGGAGCGAAGGGGGTAGCCCATATCGGTGCCCTCAAAGTGATTGAGGAAGCAGGTATTCCTATCGACTATATCGTAGGTACCAGTATGGGGTCTATCATCGGCGGACTTTATTCCATCGGATATACCCCCTGTCAGCTTGATAGTATGGTCAATCACCAGAATTGGTCTTTTCTGTTGAGTGACCGTATCAGTTGGGAAGATCAAACAATGACTGAACGGAAGAATTCTGAAACTTATATTCTTTCTGTTCCTTTGAAAAAGGATTTGAAGGCGAATGTGTTCGGAGGGGTCATTAAAGGGCAGAACCTGGGTAATCTTTTCTCCGAACTGACTGTAGGCTATCACGATTCCATTAACTTCAATAAGCTGCCTATTCCGTTTGCTTGTGTCTCCGAGAACATTGTGAACGGTGAAGAAGTAGTGTTTCACAATGGTGTATTGGCTACCGCTATGCGTGCCAGTATGGCTATTCCCGGCGTATTCACGCCCGTTCGTATGGGCGACGAGATACTGGTTGACGGAGGAATGAAAAACAACTTCCCCACGAATATAGCCCGGGCTATGGGAGCCGATGTGATTATTGGTGTCGATGTACAGAATGATCTCCGGACTGCGGATGAATTGAATAATCTTGGTGAGATATTCAACCAGATCATCAATCTGACCGGCCAAACCCGATATGAAGAGAATATTAAATTGGCAACGGTGTATATTAAAGTGGACGTAAAAGGCTATTCTGCCGCAAGTTTCAACATTCCCGCACTCGACACATTGATGCACCGTGGCGAAGAGGCAGCCCGCGCGCAGTGGACTGCTTTGCGCAGACTGAAGAAAGAGATCGGTCTACCCGAAGATTACGTTGCTCCCCGACACGGCCCGTTTACTTCTTTATGGTCCGAGAAAGATATATTTGTGAAAGAGATCACCTTTGACGGTATCGAAGACAGTGACAAGAAATGGATTATGCACCGCTGTCACCTGAAGGAGAACAGCCGGATGCGTATGGAGCAACTTTATGAAGCACTTGCTACGTTGCGCGGAAGCCAGGCTTATTCCAATGTCAGTTACAAACTGACCGATACCGACCAGGGATATTTGCTACACTTTATTTTGGAAGAGAAGTACGAGCGTAATCTTAATCTGGGGATCCGTTTCGACTCGGAAGAGATCGCTTCATTGCTGTTGAATGTGAGCACCCGCCTTAATACACGTATTCCATCGTGGCTTTCACTGACCGGACGTCTTGGAAAACGCTACCTGGCCCGGGTGGACTATACATTGGCTCCGATGCAGATGCGAAATTTCAATCTCGCTTATCAGTTTGAGTATAACGATATTAATATTTACGATCACGGGAAACGTGCTTATAACACTACTTATAAATACCATTCCGGTGAGTTGGGGTTTTCGGATGTGTGGTATCGTAACCTTCGTTTTGGAGCCGGACTGCGTTTTGAGTTCTTCAAGTATAAGGACTTTCTATATAATGCGGGCGGGCAACAGTTGAAGGTGAAACCCCAACACTTCTTCAGCTATTATGCCCAACTGCATTATAATACATACAATAAGGGATATTTTCCCTCGAAAGGGATCGATCTCCAGGGGAATTATTCACTTTATACCGATAACCTGACACAGTATAAAGGTCATGCTCCCTTTTCTGCTTTGACCGCCTCGTGGGCCAGTGTCTTTTCGGTTACCGACCGTTTTGCTTTGATTCCTTCTTTGTATGGACGTATTCTTATAGGCAAAGATATCCCTTATCCCTATCTGAATGCCATCGGTGGAGATAATTTCGGTCATTACTTGCCTCAGCAACTTCCTTTTGCCGGGATCACCAATCTGGAGATAGTCGATAATTCTGTTATCATAGCCGGTTTGAAGGTACGTCAGCGTATCGGGGGTAAGAATTATGTCACTCTCACCGGGAATGTGGCGTTGCGGGAAGATAACTTTTTTGATATCCTAAGTGGTAAACCGGTTTGGGGAGGCAGCCTGGGATATGGTTACGATAGCTTGTTCGGTCCGTTAGAGGCCTCTTTCGGCTATTCAAGCAGGGCACACGATGTAGGATTCTATGTGAATCTGGGATATGTCTTTTAGAGTTTTTATCCTTTGCCGCTGATACCGGAGTTATCTTCCTGTTCTTGAGATTCTTCCTCCTCGGCCGTTCCTGCCCGCAGTAAATGCCTGGGGAAGTATTTGGATAGTGGGCAACGGTAAAACGTCATTTGGCTGACGCGGTGTGTAAACTTACGGTCGGCGATGAAATATACTTTCGACACCCGTACTTCGTGGGGCAGTACATCCTCCGGGTGTTCAAAGCTATTGCTTGTGATGGAAGTATGGAATGACTCCAGTCCCCGGATGGATACCGACTCCCCGTTTTTCAGTATCTTTTCTATCACGTCCGGCAGGTCAGTAAGGATGCTTGGCACTTCTTCTTTGGACAGATCTAAAAAGAGGGTGTGTCGAAACTCCCCACAGAGGACACAGAGTAACATAGAGTGACTTTTAAGTTATTGATTATCAATATTCTTATTCTGTGATAATCTGTGTAATCTGTGGTAAAAAGAGTTTTGACACAGCCCCACCTGAAAACTCTTTCCAATGACACAAAGTTACTGAATTGAAAGCGAATCACAATTGTTGTGATCTTGTGCCTATTTCCACTCCTTTGATAATATTTCAATCAATTGGCTTTTCTTCAAGGGTTTTGTTAGAAACGCATTACATCCTGCATTGATGGCATCAACCTTATCTGCATCGAAAGCATTGGCAGTTAGTGCTACAATGGGGGTATCGACATTAAACTCCCTGATTCTCCGGGTTGCCTCTAATCCACCCATAATCGGCATTTTCATATCCATAAGAATTAGATCGAAGTGTTCATTGCGTACTTTTTCTACTGCATCTACACCACTTTTGACTCGGGTGAGCATATGGTCTTTGATAATATGTTGTACCAGTAGATAGTTACTGTCATTGTCTTCGGCTACTAAAATATTCAACTCTTTTTTGTTGATTTTATTGGGCGTTGACTGCTGCTCTGGTGTTTCTGGACTGACTGAGATTATGTCTTCTTCTTGTATTTCTACTTCGCAGGGAATCCATGCCCAGAAGGTGGATCCAACGCCGGGAGCAGAACTAAAACCGACTTTGCCGTCGGCTCCCTCTACAATGGCTCTGGAGATGGCTAATCCCAGTCCGGTGCCTTGCGCAAATTCATTGAGTTTCTGGAACCGTCCAAATACTCTGTCTTGTACTTCCAGTGGGATACCTACTCCGGAGTCTTCAACATAGAATCGGATTCCTCCCTTTTCGATGGAATATCCCATTTTTATATATCCGGAATGGGTGCATTTTACGGCATTGGTGAGATAATTCATCCACACCTGCTTGAGGCGGTTTCTGTCCAGAAATATCCAACAATCCGGTCCGGAATTGCCCAATCGAAGTTCAACCTCGGGATTGGTAATCTTCGGCTGCATCATAGTGTATAGCTCATTGCATACTTTGGACAGGTTGAATCTCTCCCTTTTGCGTTCAAGAATGCCCGATTCTATTTTAGAGAGATCGAGAATATCATTGATCAGTCGCAATAATAACTCATTGTTCGATTGGATGATACCCATATACTCTTCTTTTTCTTCCGGGTCATCGCAACTTACCATTAGCTCGGAAAAACCGACAATGGCATTCAAAGGAGTACGTATTTCGTGGCTCATATTGGCAAGGAAGGCCGACTTGAGGCGATCGGAAAGTTCGGCTTTTTCTTTGAGCTCTTTTAGCTCCTGAGCCATCTTTTCCCATTTTGTATTATTAAATTCAATTCCGGTATAACGGACGACGCGCCCTTTCTTATCCCTCTCTACTTGAATGCCCGTTACTACTAAGATTTGCCATTCTTTGTCCCATTTGGTTTTGGAACGATATTTAAAGCTGAGATCTTTGTCGGTTCCCTGGATCATATGGTTAAGGTTCTCCCGGACACAATCAACATCATCCGGATGCGCAGCCTTTAAATAATCTTCAGGACTGATTGTCTTTTCCGGATTGTAATCATTGACCGGATCATTGAAAGCCTTAAACTGTTTGCTGCGCACATCAAAGTCCCAGTAGGACATTCCGACAGTTTTGAAAGTAAGCTCCATCTTGTAATTTCTCTCCTTCAGTTCTTCATTCAATTGATGGAGTTTGGAGATATTTTGTCTGAATCCGGTAAAACGTATGATATTGTCATTTTCATCGCGTTCGAAAGGAACACCCATGACATTGCAATATTGCCATGAATCGTCGTATTTGGTTTGCACGCGGCAAGTGAAGTTGATTGTAAAATCTTTGCCCGACAGCATGGATTGTATGGCGTCGTAAGCAGAAGAAAGATCTTCGGGATGTATTACATCCATGAATTCAGTAACGGACAACAGTCTGTCGCTTGCATAATCGTTCACCGGATCATTATAAGATTCAAACTTCTGGGTCTGTACATCAAAGTCCCAATGGACGATATTACTGACTTGCATGGCCAGTTCACGTTTTGTGATCAGGTCCTGCGTCTTTTTCACCATCTGTATTCTTTCCGTTACTTCTATCTGTGTGCCGATAATCAACAGTTTCCCTAAATGTTCGGATGATAATCGCATTCTGCTTTCGTAGTGGCGATAGCGTTTTTCTTGTTCGTTATAGAAACGTACTGTTATGTGTCCTTGTTGTACCTCTTTGTTTATCAGTTGTGAGAAGAGTTTGGTTAGTGAAGCATGATCCTGCGGATGAAGTTTGTTCAGTAACTCATCCATCGTTAAAGAGTTTTCTACGATAGGATCTCCGTAAAGAGAGCTGAATACCTGTTTGTTTACATCGTATACCCAGGAAGACATATTGGCGGCTTCCATGGCCATTTCCAGGTTCTTTTTACTTTCTTCTGTGCGAAAATCCGCTTCTTTTACGGCAGTTACATCGTTGGCAAGTAGTATATGTCCTATAATTGGTCCGGTTTTACTCCGTATAGGAACTACTTTTACTTCGTAGATCATACTCTTTTGGTTGTGGGATGAAAAGTATGCATCTTTATTTATGCGGTCAAAATCGTATTCAAACTCCAGGACAATATCTTCGCCGGCCTGTATTTTAGTTCTAAGCTTCTCGTCACAGTAAGGACTATTGAACAGGTTGACAACACCAATAACGGTTGTGCGGTCTTCAACACCGTACATGTGCAATGCATGATCGTTTATACTGCGTAAAATACCATTGGCGTCATATATTTCAATTCCGACAGGCAGGTTTGCATATATACTTTCTGTAAACAGGAGTTGATCTTGTATCAGGTCTGACATTTCTTTCTCGAAAGACGGATTGCCATCTTCGGCAGAAGTAACTGCATTTTGTTTCATTGGTCCCATATTTTGCCTGTGTTTGATGCGTTGGCAGATTAATCGTCTGAGGTTTTTATACTACGTACTTACAAAAATATAATAAAAAAGTCAATTGGAGAAATTTAGTGCAATAAAATAGTATGAAAGTATATCTGTCTTTCTGGTTGAAAAAGGAAAAGTTAGCGAGAAAAGTAAAAAAATAACTAATTACATTTTGGGGGGAGAGGCTGATCACATCTTTATTTCTCCCCGGATTCTGCTCAGTGACTGTGGCGTTATCCACAGATAGGAAGCTATGTGTTTCAAAGGTACGTTTTGTAGCAGTTCGGGATGTTCTTTGATAAGTGTCAGGTAACGCTCTTTGGCTTTTGGACTTCCGGCACTGATCAACCAATTTTCAGTGCTGAGTAATTGTTGCTCCATCAGGCGGCGTCCCAGATTGGCAAGACCGAGTGATGAGGTATAAAGATCGTTCAATGTTTGTCCGGATATACAATAAGCTATGCTGTCGCACATCACCTCGATGGTGATGTGCGATGCTGTATTTTCCACGTATCCCCATACCGAAAAAGCGGCTTCGCCCTCCCCGGCAAACCAAATGGTGGTATCAACCCCGTCTTTCAGATAATGAGCGCGCCAGATGCCTTGCTTTATCAGATATAAATTTCCGTTTCTGGAACCTTCATGAACAATGACTTCTTTCTTTTTGAAACGCACCTCCTCCATATAATTGAGAAGAGTCTGCGTATCGGTTTCCGAAAGACGATAGCTATTCCTGAATTTTTCAATAAATGTTTCCATAAGGCTCTTTTACATCTGTTTGAACGATGCAAAGATACGCATCATCGGCGAATGGCGAAAGAGTCTTTCAGGTAAATTCCAATAATCAGCAGCAAAGTCAGCAGTTCGGCAAGAGGGACGGCAAGCCAAATACCTTTTATTCCCAGTATCGGAGGCAGGAGCAGGAAGCCTGTCAACATAAACAATGTTCCCCGGAAAAGGGTGATGACAGTGGCTCGCCGGGCACGTTCGATACTTTGATAATAACCGATACCAACTATGTTGAGTGCAAAGAACAGATAACCGACTGCAAAATACGGAATTCCATCTACTGCAATGTCATACGCTTTGTAACTTTTGTCGATGAATAGTCCTACTATTTCGTGATTGAATACAAGAGTTGCGGTAAAGAATAAAATACCACATCCCAAAGCTGTTTTCAATGCCAGTCGGATGGTACGTGTCACTCTGCCCGGATTCTGTTGCCCGAAATTGTAACTGATGATGGGTTGTGCCGATTGGGCGATGGCGTTGTATACCATAAAGATAATAGGAAAGAAGTAACACACGATACTGAATGCTGCTACACCACTTTCTCCCAAATGGCTGATAAATACGTAATTCCCCAAAAACATCATACTGGCTATGGATGCTTCGCTGATGAATGCCGAAGAGCCGAGCCTCACCATATAGCCGATATTGCGGAAGGTAAGCTGCATACTTTTCCGGCTGAGTTTGATACGATAAATGCCCACGTTGCGGGAAAAACGGAGTAGATAAATAAGAGTCATCAATCCGCCGACCATAGTTCCCAAACTGGTGGCAAAGGCAGCTCCCATCATCCCCCAACCTAATTGGAAGATGAAAATATAATCGAGTATGATATTGATAATGGCTGACACGGCATTGCACATCATAGCATAGTTGGGCGATCCGTCCAGACGGATATAAAACATGCCGGCACTCAAAAGCAGATAGAAAACGAGAAAAGGAACATACCAGTTCATGTATTCCACTACCAACGGCAGCAATCGTTCCGAACTGCCGAGTAATCGTCCTATCGGTTCTGCAAAGTAGCAGCAAAGTGCTGATAATATCAGGATCAGGAGGGATGAAAAGGCAAGTGCCTGTGTGATATTGATACTTGCCACTTTTCGTTTGCCTTGTGATAAATGGATGGACGCCACGACAGATGCACCCACTCCGAACATCAATCCGATGCCGGTGGTGATCATAAATAGCGGGGCCGTGATATTGACTGCCGCCAAAGCATCGCTACCAATTCCTTTACCGACAAAGATACCATCGGTAATTACAAAAATGGCGGAAAAAACCATTCCGAGTACTGTTGGGATCAACAATTTCCTGAACAGTCTCGGGATTTCCATGTTTCCGAAATCAATACTGTCTTTCATAAAATCTATGTTTTTTTAGCGGATGCAAAGATACGTCTATGGAAAAGAAGAAAAGTTACCAATTGATAAGAAATGCGATGTGCCGGATATTGGTACATTATTTATTTCCTTCTTTCGGAAATAATGTGTATGTTTGCTATTGAACCAATATACAAATGTACTATGAACGGTAATTATGTCATCAATATCGGCCGTCAATTGGGCAGTGGCGGAAAAGAGATCGGGGAAAAACTGGCAGCCAGGTTAGGCATTGATTTTTATGATAAAGAGCTGATTAATCTGGCTTCAGAGGAGAGTGGACTTTGTCGGGAATTTTTTGAGAAAGCGGATGAAAAAGCTTCCCAAGGTATTATAGGTGGATTGTTTGGGATGCGTTTTCCTTTTATCAGTGATGGTGCCATGCCCTGTACCAATTGTCTGAGTAATGATGCTCTCTTTAAAATTCAGAGTGATGTCATCCGGCATCTTGCAGCAGAGAAATCTTGTGTATTCGTGGGGCGCTGTGCCGATTACATTTTGCGCGAACATCCCCGTTGCGCCAATATTTTCATTTCTGCTTCGCACGAAGACCGCGTGGCGCGTTTGTGCCGTATTCATGGCATTTCCGAAGAAGCTGCTGAGGAAAAAATGAATAAGGCAGATAAGAAACGCTCCGAATATTATAATTATTACAGTTATAAAACTTGGGGAGCGGCTGCAACCTATCATCTTTGCATTGACTCTTCGGTATTGGGAATCGATGAAACGGTAAGGTTTATAGAAGAGTTTATAGTTAAAAAACTAAATTTATAAATCAGAATCGGGCATGCTATAATATGTTAATGGCCAACTACGGTGTAAATGAAAACACAGTAATTGGCCATTGCTATTTTTGATTTGTTACATCATTAACAACAAAATCATTTGTCCCGCAAGGATACGGAGGAACATAGACAGCGGATATACTGTAGAATAGCCTACTGCCGGAGCATCGCTACCGGTTGCCTGGTTGGAATATGCCAATGCGGGAGGGTCTGTATTACTACCCGCAATCAATCCCATCAGCATGAAATAATTAATTTTATAGTATGATCGTGCTATAATTCCGATAATCAGCAAAGGGATAATCGTAATCAGGAAACCACAACCTACATAAAGCAGACCGTCTCCATGGATCACAGTATCCACAAAATTAGCTCCGGCTTCGATGCCCACACTGGCAAGGAAAAGAACAATGCCGATTTCACGTATCATCAGGTTGGCACTTTGAGTTGTGTAGGTTACCAGATGTAATTTGTGTCCGAAACGTCCTATCAGGATAGCCACCACCAATGGTCCGCCGGCAAGACCGAGTTTTACCGGAGTCGGCATGCCCGGGAATGCAATGGGAAGGCTGCCGCAAAGGATACCCAGGAAAATACCTACGAACAATGTGACAATGTTCGGTTCGTTAAGGCGCTTCAGTGAATTACCCAGTACACTCGCTACTCGCTCTACAGCATCTTCGGAGCCTACCACCATGACACGGTCACCTACCTGAAGTACCAGATTCGGGTTGGCAAAAAGATCGACACCCGAACGGTTAACACGCGTGATGTTGACATTGTACATGCTGCGGAAGTTCAACATACCAAGTTTCTTTCCATTAATTTCCGGTTTGGTTACCAAAATACGACGGGATACCATCGGCATATCTTGCTTTTCCCAGTCTACTTGCACTTCACGTCCGATAAAGGCTACAATAGCATCTGAGTCTTCTTCTGAACAGACCACAAATAATTGGTCGTTCTGTTCCAGAATAGTACTGTGATTCGGAATGCTGACATGTCCGTCTTTACGGATGCGTGAACAAACAAACGGACGTCCGAGGAAGCTGCTGATTGTGCCCAGAGTTTTTCCGTAGATGGCTTCATTATGCACTTCCAGGCTCATCAGGTGTGGTTTGTGGTGTGTACCGTCAGTTTCTTGATTCCAGTTTTCTTCTTCTTTGGCGAAATTGATACGGAAGATGTAGCGGACAGCAATGATGGAGCCTATAATACCCACTACTCCTAACGGATAAGCACAGGCATAGCCTAATGCGATCTGTGGCCCGGAGTAGCTCAATTGATTCAGTGCTTCTTGTGCGGCACCGAGCCCCGGGGTGTTTGTGACTGCGCCGTATAGGATACCCACCATCATAGGGAGCTCGATTCTGCCTCCCAGAATGAAATAAAGTGCCATTGCTACGGCGATGTTTAAGACCACAATTCCTACGGCCAGCATGTTCAGGGTCATTCCGCCTTTCTTGAATGAAGAAAAGAAAGAAGGCCCCACTTGGAGACCGATACAGAATACGAACAATATCAATCCGAATTCACGGATGAAATGTAGGATATGGGTATCGCCTGTGAAGCCAAAATGTCCCATCAGGATGCCGGCAAACAAAACAAAAGTAACCCCTAACGAAACTCCGAAGATTTTGATTTTTCCCAAATAGACACCTGCTGCCACTACGAAGGCGTAGAGGAAAACAATGTGGGCTACGGAGTTGGGGTTCCATAATAAATCTTGTAACCAATCCATAATATAGTAGTTTATAATTTTTTGTAAACGGGTGCAAAATTAGCTATAACCTCGGAGGTAATCAAATATTTGCCTGCCTTTTATTTTAAGGGAAGCACGGGGGTACGGCTCTTTCATTTTACAACCGTCTTCCTCCCTTGTCTTCCCTCCCCCTAAAAAAAGCCTTCCATTCGCACACGAGGCTGTGTCGAAACTTTTTTCACTACGGAGTAGCACAGAGTCTTTTTGTTAATAATCAACAATTTAAAATCGCCTCTGTGTCACTCTGTGTCCTCTGTGGTGAGTTTTGACAGCCTCTCGTTATTTCTTTTTTAAGAAAGAATTCGGGCGGCTATTACCGGAGAAGTGTAGTAGATTAACCATTGTCATAAAACTCTTTAGTCCATCCTGCATACCCGGGCCGGTGAGCCCGCATACCCGGGCCGATGGGCCCGCACACCCGGGCTGATGAGCCCGCATGCCCGGGCTGAGATAAAGATCCGGCCATTTGTACTAAAGATAGTAAGGAAAATGAAATGCTTTTAGTGAGATAAACGGATAAGAAATTGGATGTATCCATTTGCTTTACAGTTCGTTATCACTGAAATATCCCCTAAAACAATGGGTGGAAGATGGAAGATAGGGGTGGAAGATAAATGGCATAAAAATCGCATCTTCCACCAAGTTATACATCTCACAATCAATAATATGTGTTCTGAAAGATGGAAGATGGAAGGTCGAAACGCGTTTTTTGTATGAGAGCAAGGCAGGTTAAATGAAAGAGCCGTGGTACGGAGGCGGTGGGTAGTGCGAATTTTCCCTAAAAAAAGCGTAGGGTTTAGACTATTTCAGTATATTTGCAAGTCGCAATCTTACATTTTGATAAAGGATTCAGAGAAATAAATTGAGATAACAATCTTATTTTAATTTTAAATAAATAAACTATGGCAGACAGTAAAGAAAAACTCTTCTCAGATTTTTCTCCTGTTTCCACCGAGAAGTGGATGGAGAAGGTCACAGCCGACCTGAAAGGAGCTGATTTTGAGAAGAAACTCGTTTGGAAGACAAACGAAGGATTCAAGGTAAAACCTTTCTACCGGATGGAAGACCTGGAAGGACTGAAAACAACCGATGCGCTTCCCGGAGAATTTCCTTATTTAAGAGGTACAAAGAAGAACAGTAACGAGTGGTTGGTTCGCCAGGAGATTAAGGTGGAATGTCCGAAGGAAGCCAACGCCAAGGCTCTGGATATTCTGAATAAAGGTATCGATTCTCTTTCTTTCCATGTGAAGGCTAAAGAACTCAATGCGGAATACATTGAGACTTTGTTGAACGATATTTGTGCAGAATGTGTTGAGTTGAATTTTTCTACTTGTCAGGGGCACGTGGTAGAACTGGCTGATTTGCTGGTAGCTTATTTTCAAAAGAAAGACTATGATTTGACAAAGCTGCAAGGCTCTATCAATTACGATTTCTTCAATAAAATGCTGACAAAAGGCAAAGAGAAAGGGGGTATGGTACAAACAGCCAAAGCGCTGATCGAAGCTACTGCCCAATTGCCTAAATACCGTGTACTGAATGTGAATGCCCTGACACTGAACAATGCAGGTGCTTATATTTCTCAGGAATTGGGATATGCATTGGCATGGGGTAATGAATATATGAGTCAGTTGACCGAAGCTGAACTTCCTGCTGCCATCGTAGCAAAAAAGATTAAGTTTAATTTCGGTATCAGTTCTAATTACTTCCTTGAAATTGCAAAGTTCCGTGCTGCCCGTATGTTATGGGCTAACATAGTGGCTTCTTACAACCCGGAATGTCTGCGTGATTGCGAAAATAAAGGACCTAACGGAGAATGCCGTTGCGCTGCTAAAATGAAGGTACATGCTGAAACATCTACTTTTAATCTGACTCTGTTTGATGCTCATGTAAACTTGCTTCGTACACAAACTGAGGCAATGTCGGCTGCTCTGGGTGGTGTAGATTCAATGACGGTGGTTCCTTTTGACAAGACCTATGAAACTCCGGATGAGTTTTCCGAACGTCTGGCCCGTAACCAGCAGCTGCTGTTGAAAGAAGAATCACATTTTGATAAAGTAATTGACCCGGCTGCCGGTTCTTACTACATTGAAAATCTGACAGTCTCTATTGCTAAGCAGGCATGGGAAATCTTCCTTGCCATTGAAGAAGAAGGAGGCTTCTATGCAGCATTGAAAGCCGGTACTGTTCAGGCTGCTGTGAATGAAAGCAATAAAGCACGCCATAAAGCTGTGGCTCAGCGTCGCGAGATTCTGCTGGGTACTAACCAGTTCCCAAATTTCAATGAAAAAGCGGGTGATAAGAAGCCGGTAGAAGCCACATGCTGTTGTGGTGGACACGATACTTGTGAAAAAGATGTTACTACATTGAACTTCGATCGTGCGGCAAGTCAATTTGAGGCGTTGCGTCTTGAAACCGAAGCCAGTGGGAAACGTCCGAAAGCATTTATGCTGACGATCGGTAATCTGGCTATGCGGCAGGCACGCGCACAATACTCTTGTAATTTCCTGGCTTGTGCCGGATATGAGGTGGTTGATAATCTTGGTTTTGAAACGGTTGAAGCAGGCGTAGAAGCTGCGATGGCTGCAAAAGCCGATATTGTGGTGCTCTGTTCAAGCGATGAAGAGTATGCACAATATGCTGTTCCGGCTTTCCAGGCTTTGAATGGCCGCGCCATGTTCATCGTTGCCGGAAATCCGGAATGCGCCGAAGAACTGAAAGCAGCCGGTATTGAGAACTTCATCCATGTACGTGTAAATGTACTGGAGACACTTAAAGAGTTCAACGCTAAATTATTGAAGTAAGATGAGAAAAGATTTTAAAAACTTAGATATCTACGCAGCATTCCAACCCGCTAATGGTGCAGAATGGCAAAAGGCTAACGGAATCGAGGCCAACTGGAAGACTCCGGAACACATCTGCGTAAAGCCTGTTTACACAAAAGAAGACCTTGAAGGAATGGAACATCTGGACTATGCTGCCGGTCTTCCTCCTTATTTGCGTGGTCCGTATTCGGTGATGTATACCCTTCGTCCATGGACTATCCGCCAGTATGCAGGGTTCTCTACAGCTGAAGAGTCGAATGCTTTCTATCGTCGTAACTTAGCTTCCGGACAGAAAGGCCTGTCGGTTGCTTTTGACTTGGCTACACACCGCGGTTACGACCCTGACCATGAACGTGTGGTAGGTGACGTTGGTAAGGCCGGCGTGTCTATCTGTTCGCTTGAAAATATGAAAGTATTGTTTGATGGCATTCCTTTGAACAAGATGTCTGTATCTATGACAATGAATGGTGCCGTACTTCCGATTATGGCATTTTATATCAATGCCGGATTAGAACAGGGAGCCAAACTTGAAGAGATGGCCGGAACGATCCAGAATGATATTCTGAAAGAATTTATGGTGCGTAATACCTATATTTATCCGCCTGCATTCTCTATGAAGATCATCTCTGATATTTTTGAATATACTTCACAGAAGATGCCGAAGTTCAACTCTATCTCCATTTCTGGTTATCACATGCAGGAAGCAGGTGCCACAGCTGATATTGAGTTGGCTTATACGTTGGCTGATGGTCTGGAGTATCTTCGTGCCGGTGTTGCTGCAGGTATCGATATCGATGCTTTTGCTCCGCGCCTCTCTTTCTTCTGGGCTATCGGAACAAACCATTTTATGGAAATTGCCAAAATGCGTGCTGCACGTATGTTATGGGCAAAGATCGTGAAACAGTTTAATCCGAAGAATCCGAAGTCGCTTGCATTGCGTACTCACTCGCAGACTTCCGGTTGGTCATTGACTGAGCAAGATCCGTTTAACAATGTAGGACGTACTTGTATCGAGGCTATGGCTGCTGCGCTGGGACATACTCAGTCGTTGCACACTAATGCGCTTGATGAAGCTATTGCTTTGCCGACAGACTTTTCTGCCCGTATTGCCCGTAATACTCAGATTTATATTCAGGAAGAAACTTATATTTGCAAGAACGTAGATCCATGGGGTGGTTCTTACTATGTAGAGTCATTAACTAATGAACTGGCTCACAGTGCTTGGGAACATATTCAGGAAATTGAGAAGTTGGGTGGTATGGCGAAAGCTATCGAAACCGGTATTCCGAAGATGCGTATTGAAGAGGCTGCTGCCCGGGCACAAGCTCGTATCGACAGTGGTTCACAGACTATCGTCGGTGTAAATAAGTATCGTCTTGAGAAAGAAGACCCGATTGATATTCTTGAAGTTGACAATACCGCTGTTCGTAAAGAGCAGATCGAGAACCTGAAGCGTTTGAAAGAAGGCCGTAACCAAGCTGAGGTGGACAAAGCATTGGCTGCCATTACCGAATGTGTCAAAACCGGTAAGGGCAATTTACTTGAGTTAGCTGTAGAAGCTGCTCATGTTCGTGCAACATTGGGTGAAATCTCATATGCTTGCGAACAAGTAGTAGGACGTTATAAAGCAATAATTAGAACTATATCAGGCGTGTATTCATCAGAAAGCAAAGGCGACGCTGACTTTAAGCGTGCTTGCGAACTCACTGAGAAGTTTGCAAAGAAAGAGGGACGTCAACCTCGTATTATGGTTGCAAAGATGGGCCAGGACGGTCACGATCGTGGTGCCAAGGTAGTAGCTACCGGTTATGCCGACTGTGGTTTCGACGTGGATATGGGACCGTTGTTCCAGACTCCTGCGGAAGCAGCTCGTGAAGCGGTAGAGAATGATGTTCACGTAGTCGGAGTTTCTTCGTTGGCTGCAGGGCACAAGACATTGGTTCCGCAGATTATTGAAGAATTGAAGAAGTTGGGACGTGAAGATATCGTAGTAATAGCCGGTGGTGTAATTCCTGCCCAGGATTATGACTTCTTGTATAAGGCCGGTGTAGCTGCGATCTTTGGTCCGGGTACTCCGGTGGCTAAGGCTGCTTGTCAGATTCTGGAAATACTGATGGATGAAGAATAAAAAAACAGTCTTTGAGAAATGATAAACGAAGAGGCGGAGTATTGCAATACTCCGCCTCTTTATGATTTTAGTTCTATCCCGGTCAATATCATCTACGGATTATTTATGGAATAAATGGTTGCATGACTATTATTGGGGGGTGAAGGAGAATGCAAGCGCGTTCACCTCTGTTTTCAGATTCTGAGGTAAATAGACACGTACCCGATTGTTCTTTATTTCCCATCTTACTTTTTTACCGTTTTGAAGGCAGTAAACAGCACTTCCTTTAGCAGGAATATTATTTTCCCATTCTATGTAGTTAGGAAGAGTTCGGGCTTTCGGATCACTGTATAATGCATACATTGTTTTTTTGTTTTTGTTCATGGTAAACCAGATGCCTTCACTATGATAGTCAGGAGTCGTAACGGTATTGTAGATAGCCGGGCCGTTTTTCGTCATCCATTCTCCTATAGTGTCTAACCGGCTGACAATTTCTTCTTGTAATATTCCTTCAGGGGTAGGGCCGACACCGAGTAGCAAACTTCCGCCTTTAGCTACGATTTCCATTAACTTTGCTATCACTGTAGTGGGTGATTTGAATACCGCATGTGGAGTGTATCCCCAGTCTACTCCCAGTGTCATGCAAGTCTCCCATGGGTAGGGAAGTTGTTTGTCCGGGATTTGTTGTTCAGGGGTCTGATAATTTTCGTATTTACCATGGATGGTGCGGTCTACGAATAAAATACCCGGTTGTGCTTTTCGTGCCATTTGCGATATACGGTCCATGTCCAATACCGATTGGGTTCCGGGGTTATTTACCCATCCTCCGTCTAACCATAAAATGTCGATAGAACCGTAGTTGTGCATCAACTCACTGATTTGGTTGTAAGTGAACTCTTTGAATTGATTCCAGCGCCAGGGGTTCTTTTCTATATTGTAATTCTGTGTACGGCGGAGAGTAGCGTAGCGGGGCCACCAATAATATTCCGAGTGCCAGTCCGGTTTAGAAAAATAGGCTCCTACCATTAAGTCGTTGTTGCGAAAAGCTTCAAACACATATTTGGCTACATCTGCCCGGGGATTTGTTTTGAAAGGACCCTTTGAAATTGAAAAATCGGAGTAAGCCGTGTTGAACATATTGAATCCATCGTGATGTTTGGTGGTGAAGATGGCATAACGCATGCCTGCCGCTTTGGCAGCCTGTGCCCACTGTTCCGGGTTGAAACGGGTAGGATTGAATGAATCTTTCAATCCCCAATACCATTTTTTATAATCTTCATAGGCAATGGTACTATCACGCGGTATCCAATCCGCTTCTTCCGAACAGATGGACCATGATTCTACAATTCCGGCAACGGAATATAATCCCCAGTGAATCAGCATTCCGAACTTCTGGTCCTGCCAGTGATGGAGTTTCCTGACCACCAGAGAATCTTCGGGAGGTGTATATTGGTCAGAGCGTTCATGGACATATTGTGCTTTCGCATTGAAAGCAAATACAAAGAGTAAGGTAAGTGCAAATAATAATTTGTAGCTTTTCATGTCTTTTTAAATTTTAAAGATTGTACAGAGCAAAGCTACAAAATAAATGGCGATGGATTACTACTTCCCCCTTTCTATTTTTTTGTATCTTTGTCTGCTCAATTCTCATTATAATAAAAAACAAATGATAGTTTGCATTGCCGAAAAGCCCTCTGTGGCACGTGATATTGCTGATATATTAGGAGCCCGCGAACGGAAAGAGGGGTATATTGAGGGGAACGGATACCAGGTAACCTGGACGTTCGGCCATCTTTGTACCCTGAAAGAACCCCATGAATATACTCCCGGATGGAAATCATGGAGTTTGGGCAGTCTGCCTATGATTCCTCCTCGTTTTGGCATCAAACTGATAGAGAACCCTACTTACGAAAAGCAATTCCGTATTATTGAAAGGTTGATGCAACAGGCCGATGAGATTATCAATTGTGGTGATGCCGGCCAAGAAGGAGAGCTGATTCAGCGGTGGGTGATGCAGAAAGCCGGAGCGCGGTGTCCGGTAAAACGTTTGTGGATTTCTTCGCTGACCGAAGAGGCTATTAAAGAGGGTTTTGCAAAGTTAAAAGATCAGGATGATTTTCAACCGCTTTACGAGGCAGGTATGTCCAGAGCCATTGGCGACTGGCTGCTTGGGATGAATGCTACGCGGCTTTATACCGTAAAATATGGACAGAACCGACAAGTGCTTTCTATCGGACGTGTTCAGACGCCTACTCTTGCTCTTATTGTCAATCGGCAGCTTGATATTGAAAATTTTCAGCCAAAACAATATTGGGAACTGAAAACAATGTACCGTGATACGACTTTTTCTGCCCTTATTCGTAAAAGTGATGAAGAGTTGGCTGCTGAAGAAGAAAAAGCCGGTGGCAAGACTAAGAGAACAGAGAACCGGGGCATTGACCCGATAGCTAACCGTGACGAGGGGATGGCATTGGTGGAACGTATTAAAAACCTGCCTTTCGTGGTAACTTCTGTGGTTAAGAAAGATGGGAAAGAGTATGCTCCCCGTCTGTTCGACTTGACCTCTCTTCAGGTGGAGTGCAATAAGAAATTTGCCTATTCTGCTGACGAGACCCTGAAACTGATTCAGTCGCTTTATGAAAAGAAAGTGACTACTTATCCGCGTGTAGATACTACTTTCCTCAGTGATGATATTTATCCCAAATGTCCGAATATCTTAAAAGGGCTGAAAGATTACGAAGTACTGACTGCACCGTTGTCCGGAACTTCATTGCCTAAGTCAAAAAAAGTTTTTGATAGTTCGAAAGTAACCGATCACCATGCCATTATTCCCACAGGGGTTCATCCGCAAAATCTGACGGATATGGAACGTAAGGTTTTCGATCTGATAGCCCGTCGGTTTATAGCCGTTTTTTATCCTGATTGTAAAGTCTCTACCACGACTGTAATGGGGGAGGTAGATGGCATTGAATTCAAGGTGACTGGAAAGCAGATTCTGGAACCGGGATGGCGTGTGGTCTTTTCCAAAGATGTGAAAGATCCGAATGAAGAAAAAGAAGGTGAAGAGGAGAATGTACTTCCTGTTTTCGTGAAAGGAGAAAGTGGCCCGCATCTACCCGACTTGAATGAGAAATGGACTCAGCCACCTAAACCTTATACCGAAGCCACTCTACTTCGTGCGATGGAAACTGCCGGTAAATTGGTTGACAACGATGAACTTCGAGATGCGTTAAAAGAAAATGGTATTGGTCGGCCGTCTACCCGTGCAGCTATTATCGAGACCCTTTTTAAGCGTAATTATATCCGTAAGGAGAAAAAGAACCTGATAGCTACCCCTACAGGAGTGGAACTGATCCAGTTGATTCATGAAGAGTTGTTGAAATCAGCTGAGTTGACGGGTATTTGGGAGAAAAAATTACGTGAGATAGAGAAGAAGACTTATGATGCACGGCAGTTTCTTGAAGAGTTAAAGTTGATGGTAGCCGAAATAGTCAACAGTGTTCTGTCTGATAATACGAACCGCCGTATCACTATTCAGGAAGCGGCAACGGCGGAAGAAGAAAAGAAGAAGAAAGAACCGAAGAAACGAGAACGTAAACCCACTACTCCGAAAGAGAAAAAGATGAAAGTCATTTCTGCAACTGAGAATGCGTCTCCTGCCACCGGATCGGCTCAACCGGATGTGCTGACAGGGGCAGACTCTTTGGTGGGACAACTTTGTCCGCTTTGCGGAAAAGGAACGATTATTAAAGGTAAAACTGCTTATGGTTGTTCCGAATGGAGAAATGGATGTACTTATCGGAAAGCCTTCGAGTAGTCTTGTTGTTTTGTTAATACATAATTTTAACTGAACTATTTTGCAAAAGGCTCGTTATTAATACCACTTATCAATTAATAATGAGCCTTATGAATACAATGTTTTTCAATGCAGTATCTTGCTTTTTCGTATGTGCCGGTCTTATCATAGCCCTTATTCTGGCAATTAACGTAATATTTCACAAACAATCCATGAAGATAATGAATATAGTCTGGGTGCTTACCGGGCTGTGGGGACATTATTTTGCGTTGTTTGCCTATTATACTTTTGGTATCCGGAAAGATAGCATGGTAGAAGTGGCTCCCGTAGAAAGTATGAAGATGGATATGAAAATGCCGATGGAGATGGACATGCCTGATATGCGTCCCAAATGGCAGTCCATCACTTTGTCTGCTTTTCATTGCGGGGCGGGTTGTACGCTGGCAGATCTTATTGGAGAATGGTTTACTTACTGGGTACCTCTACGGATAGGGGGGAGCTTGATAGCAGGCAGCTGGGTACTTGATTTTGTTTTAGCATTGGTTATAGGCGTTTTCTTTCAATTTGCCGCAATCCGTGAAATGGAGAAAATCTCTTTTAGTAAAGCTGTTTCGCGTGCCTTTAAGGCCGATTTCTTTTCATTGTTAGCTTGGCAGGTGGGTATGTATGGTTGGATGGCTGTTGTTACTTTTGTACTTTTTACAGATGCACCTCTTGAGAAAACATCCTGGACATTTTGGTTTATGATGCAGATTGCCATGCTTTTTGGTTTTATCTTATCCTATCCGGTGAACGCATTGTTAATCAAAGCGGGTATCAAAAAAGGAATGTAATTTTCTGATTCAGGAAAAATGGCCCAAAGAGCATTGATTCTTAGAAAATATCTATATATTTGCAGATACACACCTCCTTAAATTATACTATTATGGACCGATATCTGCTTTTTGACCGGTTTTCACAGCAAGCGTTGCAGACTTTGCATCGCTATCGTGCCGTTATGTTCAGCCCTACCATGTTTCTGTAATTGTAAGTTGAGATTATTTTCTGATTCAATACATTACTTTAACATTGATTTCTTATGGACAGACCAACTATTGCTGAAGTAAACGAATGGGTACTGAAACTCTACAATACCTGTGAAGCAACCATTACAAGTGAAGAGCGTCGTGAGCAACATAAATATGCCGTAATGGTGCAACGTCCTCAAGATAAAAAATTCCTGGTGAAAATGCTGGACGAATCTTCCCAGATACGTGACCGGAAGAAACTTGCCAAACGAATCAAAACGCTGATAGATGAATATGGAGTTCCTGAATTTCTAAATAAAAGGGATACTTTTCTTTTTAAAATGTATCAGGCTTTCGGACATCATTTTGATTTTATTGCTATCCCTATTATCAAGAAGCGATTGCGTACGGATACCTCTAAAGTGATTATTGATGAATCGCGTCCGAACCTGACAGAACATTTAGCGACCCGTTTTAAAGAGAAGATCGGACAAAACGTCAATTTGTTGGGGGAAGTGGTTTTGGGTAATGGAGAGGCTGATCATCGGTATCATCATTATCTGGAAGCTTTGGAATCTCCGGATATAAATTATATATCGGTTAAAATCTCCGGCATCTATGCTCAGACACATGCATTGAATTATCGGGAGAGTTTTCCTGAATTGGTCAGACGCATGTCTGCTCTTTATCAAAAGGCGATCGATAATCCATATGTAGACGAAGACGGGCTGAAACGTGCTAAGTTTATCAACCTTGATATGGAGGAGTATAAAGATGCACATTTCACTATGCGTCTGTTTAAAGAGGTGCTGAGCAAACCCGAGTTTAAAAATTATTCGGCCGGTATTGTCGTTCAGGCATACTTGCCCGACGCTTATGATTTTCAGACTGAGTTGCTTGAGTTTGCCAAAGCACGGGTAGAATCCGGGGGGGCACCTATCAAGATGCGTCTGGTGAAAGGCTGTAATCTGGAAATGGAAACCGTTATTTCTTCACTTCGTGGATGGCCTAATCCGGTACGCCCGTCAAAGACGGAAGTAGATGCCAATTATTTGCATTTGTTGGAGCGTGGCTTACAACCCGAAAATGCTGAAGTGCTTCATTTGGGAGTTGCTTCGCATAATCTGTTCTCTATAGCATATGCCTATTTGTTGAGCCGGAAATTGGGTACATCAGACTATATGACGTTTGAGATGCTTGAAGGAATGGCCAATCATTTGTGGCGTGCACAGTCTATGTTAGGTAACCGGGTGATTCTCTATACTCCGGTTGTGAAAGACGAACATTTCCTCAATGCAGTGTCTTATCTGGTGCGGCGTATGGATGAAAATACGGCTCCTGATAATTTTCTGACCCATTCGTTCAACTTGAAGCCGAATACCGATACCTGGAACTTTCTGGCTCAACAGTTTGAAGATGCTTATGCGATGAAAGATCATCTGACTCATACTTCGCCACGAGTACAGGATCGGAATAAACCTTATACGCCGGCTATGCCTTCAGACCGAATGGAAAATGAGCCGGATACAGATTTCGACCTGAAGCAAAACCAGGAGTGGGTGGAGAAGATATTTGCCAAATGGAAAAAGTCGAAAGAGGATGTGCCCGAAATTATTCCATTGCAAATTGGAACTGAAAATATAATTACGGAGAAACGTTATAAATATCTGGATCGTTGCCAGGAAGAGGATGTTTGTATATGTGAGATGTCACAGGCCAATGCGGAGCAGGTGGAACGGATACTTTCTATAGCCGAAGCCGATCCTGCCGGATGGAGAAAAACCAAATTGGAAGACCGGCATAAGATGATGTATGCTGCTGCCAATAATCTGGCGGAGATGAGGGGAGATTTGATAGGCTGTATGTGTGCAGTAACCGGAAAAACAGTTGTTGAAGGAGATGTAGAAGTATCTGAAGGAATCGACTATGCACGTTTTTATACTACAACGATGAGAACTTTTTCGGAGTTGGGTGATGTTAGTTTAACAGCAAAGGGGACTGTACTGGTTATTTCTCCATGGAATTTTCCTTGTGCCATTCCCATAGGTGGCATTGTTGCCGGCCTGGCCGGGGGAAATACTGTTATACTGAAACCTGCTACGGTGGCAGCTCCGGTGGCTTGGTTGTTTGCCAAAGCTTTTTGGGATGCGGGAGTACCCAAAGAAGCATTGCAAGTGATCATAACTGATCGGGAGGCTTTGAAGCTGCTTACCACTTCTCCGATAGTGAAACATATTATTTTGACCGGTGGTACAGATACAGCCCGTAGTATAGCAAAATCAGCTCCGGTTACTCCGCTTTCGGCAGAGACCGGAGGAAAGAATGCCATTATACTTACCGCTTCCGGTGATCGTGACCATGCTATTATGAATATTGTTTCTTCTGCTTTTGGCAATGCAGGACAGAAATGTTCTGCCTGTTCGTTGCTGTTAGTGGAACGTTCGGTCTATGAAGATAAGAGTTTCCGTGAGAAACTGATTGATGCGGCTACCAGTCTGAAAGTAGGGAGTGTCTGGGATCCGGGCAATGTAGTGGGGCCTATGATAACAAATAAAAATGAAAAATTACTGCAAGCATTAGTGCTGGAACCTGGGGAGACTTGGTTAGTGCCGCCAAGATTCATTGATAAGAAGCAATATATACTGGCTCCTACTGTAAAGTGGGGAGTGAAGCCGGGTAGTTACTCTTTTCGCACCGAGTTGTTCGGTCCGTTGTTGAGTGTGGCTTGTATTGAAGATTTGCAGGAAGGAATTGATTTGGTGAATGGATTGGATTATGGCTTGACATCCGGCCTTCAGAGTCTGGATGAAACCGAACAAAAGATCTGGAAAAATTCGTTAATGGCCGGAAATCTGTATATCAATCGGGGTATAACAGGAGCTATTGTCAACCGGCAGCCATTTGGCGGGATGAAACTTTCGGCTTTTGGTGGAGGAGTGAAAGCAGGTGGCCCGAACTATTGCAGTTGCTTTGTAAAAATAGCCGATAAACCTGATAGTAAAACCGACTATCGTCAAAGCTATACTAAAGCCTTTCAGGAGGAATTTTCAAAGCCGAGGGATATAAATAATCTTTATGGTGAACAGAATTTGTTCCGTTATTTGCCACTGAAGAGTATGGTATTGAGGCTTTTCCCGGATGACAGGAATGAAACAGCAGAGATGATAGTATATGCTGCCCGGTTGTGTGGAACTCCACTTACCATTAGTTATGACCCATCGGACGATCGTACCGAAGCTTTGGCAGACACAGGTTGTCGGTTGAGGAAGGAGACAATGGATTCATTTATCAGTAGTATTTCCGAATACGAACGTATCCGTACCTGCTCACCGGAAATACCCGTGAAAATATACGAAGCAGCTGTACAGACTGACAAGTATATTGCTACAGCACCTCCGGTGAAAGACGGAAGGGTAGAGTTGATACATTATATTAAAGAGCAAAGCATTGCTTTTGAGTACCATAGGTACGGAAGTATTTCGGAAGTACCTGCCTGTGAATAAAACTAATACTCCATGGTTTTGTTATCTAAATGCAGATAACAAAACCATTTTAATTAATAAAAAGAGTATGAGAAAGAAAATTATGATGGCAGCTTTGGTTACTATAGCTGTCAATTTGATCTGGGGTGGACAGCTTGCGAAAGCATGTACACGTGCAGTTTACATTGGACCGGATAATATGGTGATTACCGGACGTACGATGGATTGGAAAGAGGATATTCAGTCTAATTTATATCTTTTCCCCCGTGGTATCAAACGTGCAGGATACGATAAAGGAAATACGGTAGAATGGACTTCGAAGTATGGTAGCATTGTGGCTACCGGGTATGATATCGGTACTTGCGACGGCATGAATGAAAAAGGGTTGGTTGCCAATCTGTTATGGTTGCCCGAAACGGAGTATCCGGTCAGAGATCAAAGTAAACCGGGACTTGCCATTACTGCATGGGTGCAATATATGCTGGATAACTTCGCCACCGTAGACGAGGCTGTCGCTTTCATTGATGAAAACACTTTCCAAGTGGTATCGGACCTGATGCCGGATGGTTCCCGCCTGGCAACCTTGCATTTATCTATTTCCGACGCAACGGGCGATTGTGCGATATTCGAATATACGGGTGGAAAGCTGACTGTTTACCACAGCAAAGAGTATAAAGTGATGACCAACTCCCCTACCTACAACAAGCAACTGGCACTAAACGAATACTGGAAATCAATAGGAGGATTGAGCTTCCTGCCCGGAACCAACCGACCGTCCGACCGTTTTGCAAGAGCCAGTTTTTATATCAATGCCCTGCCCCAAACAGATGATGTGAGAATAGCCATAGCAAGCGTATTCAGCGTTATCCGTAATACTTCTGTTCCTTATGGCATATCCACTCCCGAATTTCCGGAAATTTCCACCACACAATGGAGAACGGTATCGGATAGTAAGAATTTGCTCTACTTCTTCGAATCAAGTCTGACACCTAATACATTCTGGGTAAACCTACGGGAAACAGACTTGTCGGAAGGAGCTCCGGTACTCAAATTATCTATCGCCAACGGTGAAACTTATCATGGAAATGCAACGAAAGAGTTTAAACCGGTACAGCCGTTCAGATTTATGGGAGTAAAAGGATAAAATTATCCCCGGAAACAATCCATCTGAAGCACATCCCAAAAGTTTTTGTATCTAACTTTTAAGACGTATTTCGATCATTTCCGGGGATAAAATCTGTTTCTTTAACAGCTTGCCATTAATTGAAATAATAAAGGAACACAGCAATTCCTTCCAGCGCCTTCTTTGGTTGGTCTTTTATTTCGATAGCAAACTTGATTTCCGCTTTTGCCACACCACGCAGATTAGTCAGCGAGTGCAAAGTAGTCACCAGACGGATGCTCTGTCCTGACAATACAGCCTGACCGAATTTCATTTTGTCCATGCCGTAGTTAATCATCATTTTCAGGTTATTCACCTGGATAATC
>ENA-OWOU01000435-OWOU01000435.1-gut-metagenome-genome-assembly--contig:-NODE-435-length-26607-cov-15.525368_pt1 | contig 26607 bp, 21 predicted proteins | sample MGYA00248248_ERZ651801 | MGnify/ENA primary metagenome ERZ651801 (study PRJEB26908, sample SAMEA4031710) | gut metagenome | biome: gut; feature: normal infant; material: stool | place: China | collected... | reverse complement strand
GAAAAATGTATAAATAAAAGAAACTTCTATTGACATCATCACTTGGTCATTCCGGGCATCGTGAAAAATCCGAATGTACCCCATATCCATTGATCCGACCATTATGAATAAAACCCGGCAAAAAACAAGCCTGGTCAAAGCAAACACAAATTCTATAAAACGACAGACAAAGTCAAGACAATCCTGAACTTTCCAAAGACCAAAGAATAATATTCAATCCGCACGTCTTGTTTCAGCAAACAATCTGTAATACAAACATTTACACATCTACCAAGGATTAAAATACCGCATAAGTGAGCCTTGAGCCTTGTGAGCCCTGGAAACGCATCGGACCGACTCTTTTTCTTTGCAGAAATACACCCGATTTATTTATTCTTTATCCACAATTATGCTGTGTTGTGTATTGGCTCAACTCCATTGTTCTTGAAAATACATTCATTACCGATTTCAAGCAACTCTTGATAAGCCATCCATCAGTGAAAACTCGCTTGTTGGGCTTCCCTCGTAATTGGGAACAAGAGCCTTTGTGGAGGTAATGATATCTACAATAAAATTATTTCCAAAAAACAATAAGTAACAAACAATATCGGATAAAATATTGTATCTTTGTATTGGCTTAGACATTGAGCCCAAATAGAAGTGAAATATCGGAAACGAATTGCACCGAAAAAAAGAATAAATCGCTCGTATTGACACCGTAGTGAGTTCATAATAACTAAAAGGGTTAAATATTCACCACTTAGAATATACCCTTAAAGGCTACGACCATATTTCCGACTTATTACCTATAAACTATTGATTAATAAGCTATTATCAGTAAACATCTAATACAAATTACATTGTACTATTTGTTTTTCATTTTTTTAGTGTCCAAATCGTGATATATCCACTCCTTTTACTTTCTGTTTTTTATAACCACCGAAACGGTATGTGAAATTCAGAGATACGGTACGGGTATAGGATCCGCTATCCATATCCAAATATTGTTCCTTGAAACGAACCTTCATATCCGGCATACTGGAGTTGGATATATCACTGCAACGTGCCGTAAGCGAACATCTGTCTTTGGCAAAATTCCATTTCATTCCGGCTGTGAGATTAAATGAACTGGCGAGATCCAACGTTCCCTGAATGAAAGGTGTCTGTATGTTTCCTATCAATTCAAAGGATAGGTTCTTGCCTACTTTGAAGCTGTTGTCAAGTGTGCCGATAAACAGCCATTTTTTGCGGTCAAATGGTACATCAAAAAAACGGTCGCATTTTTGCCGTGCCTGCATGCCTACAAGCGTGAGTCTTGCATCATACCAGTTTCCCATACTGAGCGGCAGAATGACATTCGCACCTATCATACGCATATAATTCCAGTTGGTATTTTTGTATATCAATGCCAGTCGGTCTGTTGCCTGATAAGGTGTCTGGGCAAAGTAATCGGATGTATGCGTGTAGAACAGACCGAAAATATACTTCTGTTTCAGTATGTACGTACCATTCAGGTTATAGTTTGTCATAGGGCGCAATCCCGGTGTTCCCTGAAGTTCGGAATATCCGTTCAGATATGTAACGGATGATTGCATGTCCCAGTAGCCCGGATAGCTCTTGTCTGTTGATAGGGATAGCTGGAAGATGTGTTGCGGACCTTTCAAATAGGTCAGTGAGGCTTGCGGATATACAGCCCATTTATGATAATTCCCGATGGTGTAATATTCTCCTGTGGCAGAGATGGAGAATGAGGTTCCGGTTGCCCAGTTTTTATTCAATGAAAAATAAAAACCGGTTGTCTGTTCATTAAGTCCGGCTTCTGTATTTTCAGGTTTTATATTACCAGACACATTATCATAAGTTTGAAAATCATAATCTTTTGCATAACGGTAGGATATTCCGTAACCGATACCCCAGTTATTTGTCAGATTATGTTTCTGGTCTGCATAAATTGAATAACGGTCTATACGCTGACCGCCAGTCAGGGTATATGAGTTTTTACTCTTATCAGATAATTGTGTGAACATGGTCTGGCTATTGTCTGAGGTGTAACGTGTATAATCACCGCCTACTTCCAGACCGATACCCGAACTATATTGTACTGTTATATTGTTCATCTTATTATCCGTAAACTTATCAAGATTGGACTGCTGAAAACTTCCATCAGCTATACTGCGGTTATGCCCGTCAGGGGTAAAACTTCCCGTGTAGGCTACATTCAGATGATTCTTTTCGTTGAAGTTATATTCCAGAGCAGTTCTCACATTGTGCATCCAACTTTTGGAACTCAGTTTCTCGTTCTGCATTATTTCATATACATTATTATTCAAAGTGTGTCTGGAAAACAAGTCTGTGTATTCCATCGTTTTGATATTGTCAGCTCCATACATTACATCTAAAGTGATTTTTGGTGTGGAAAAGCGGAAATTTCCGTTTGCACCGCCACTACTGAAATATCTGTTCTGGTAATTGGTACTTAATTCACCCTGAAAGGAATAATCGTGTGAGCGTTTAATTACCACATTGATAACGGCCCCGCGTACATGAAGTTCCGGAGGGGCACTGTACATTACTTCCGCTTTTTCCACACGATTTACAGGAGTATTGCGTAATAATGTTTCCAATTGTTCAGAAGTCATAGTGGTAGGCTTGCCGTTCATCACTATTGTGAGAGAATTTGCTCCGGCAAGAGAAAGAATTCCATTTTTTTCCTGCACTCCCGGCAGTTTGATTATGGCTTCGTAAGCGTTGTTTACGGACTGCTTTTCTGATAGTGCGGAAAGGTCATAGCCAAGCCGTCCGTTTTCTACCTTAACCAATGGTCTTTCTCCCTTTATTACCACCTCGTCCAGATTATAGTCTTTCTGCTCCAGCGTAATGATGCCTACATCTGCTGTCTGCCCCTTTACCTGTTTGGTTTGGTAAAGCAGGTGTTGGACTATGAGCAAATAACCGTCCGGCTCCTGTTCCAACGTAAATGTACCGTCAGCCGCAGATATGGCTGCTCCTAAATAGGTGGAATCCGGCAACTGCATGACAATCGTAGCACCTTCTATCGGTTGCTGTTTTGTATCTATTATTTTCCCTGTTGTCTGACTAAAGGCAGATATTGAAAGACCTGTACAAATCAAGATACCTGTCATGCCCCTTTTACATTCCATAAATATGTGTTTATTTACTAACTGTCTTTCTATTAAATTCAAGATAATTCTTAGAAACTGTTTTGAATTAATCAAAGAATAATGTTATAGGCATCTCCGAAATTCAAAATCAGCAAGTCAATCGGAAAAATATTATATCTTTAAAAGTAGCAAGCATACAGTTATGACACAGTATCCAACCGATCTGACTGAAAAACAACGGCAAGTTTATAAAAAAAGATTTAGAACTGCAAGAAAGGAAGCGGAAACATCCGCTCAAAGAGATAATATTTCCACGCATGTGGAAACCATTAAACGGTTACAGGATAAAATTCAGACCATGCAGAGTGACCACCATAGGGAACTAATGAAGCTGGAGGCAAAACTTAACCGCAAGGAAGCTGTGCATACAGAGGAAACAACGAGGCTCAAAAACCGCATTTCATGGCAAGACCGGATTATCGGCTATCTCAGCTTTTTCTTGCTCAAAACAAGCGATATCTTCCGTAAGGCACAACATCATTCGTTTGGCAAGGGACTATTACAAGCCCTGTTTTGATGCGGAGCATGTATCAGACATTCAGAGTGTCCTTAACCTGTTCGGTGACAACAAACAATCACATCGTACAACCAGAGATTTCCTGTATATCACTGCCAAGCAAAAAGGGAATCTGGACAACCGGGAACAAATCAAAGCTAAACGGGAAGCCGATAACGTGGTGGAGGGAGATTATGACCAGCAACAAAAGAGGAGCTTTTCTATGCGGAGATAATAATTGAGAGGTTGTAATCAGCAATAATCGTAAGATTTTGATGCACAACCGAATAAAAATAGTAACTTTGTAAACGAATTAAAGAAAAAATATGGCTAAGAACACAAATATACAAATGATTGACAACTTGGCGAATAACTTTCATGGTTACGCGGTATTGCTTCGCAAAATCAAGCAAAGGGTGCTGATTGCCCAGCAACGGGCAATTTATGCCGCCAACGAAGAAATGCTCAGGATGTATTGGGATGTGGGCGAGATGTTACAAAAAAGCCAAGACGCTGACGGTTGGGGCAAGAAAACTTTGCAACGCTTATCCGTGGATTTGAAGAACGAGTATTCCGAAATAAAGGGCTTCTCTGTACGCAATATGCAGTGTATGATACAATTTTTCAATGAATATAATCAGGAACTTACGATGGTGAAAGGTGTTGCTCCTTCAATTGCGCAACCAGTGGTTGCGCAATTAGGTCAGTACAACTTTTCACTTCCTATCAAACATTTGGGATGGGTTCACAATCTCATACTCTTGCAGCAAGTCAAGGACATTCGGACACGCTATTGGTACATGGTACAGAGCATCACCTCCCATTGGTCAAAACGTTATCTGCAAGAAGCTATCAAACTGGATGATTACGGCAAACATGGAGCGTTGGCAAACAATTTCAGTGAAACCCTGCCTATACCAGAGGCAAACGATGTGAAATCCATGCTCAAAGATCCGTATATATTCGATATGCTGACTTTCACAAAAGAATACAATGAGCGTGATGTGGAAATAGGATTGGTCAAGCATGTAGAAAAATTCCTTGTGGAAATGGGAGCCGGCTTTGCTTTCATGGGGCGGCAATATCACATAGAGGTGTCGGGCGATGATTACTATATCGACATATTAATGTATAACGCATTTTTGCATAGATATTTAGTGATTGAGTTGAAAGACACGGAGTTCATACCGGAATATATCGGTAAACTCAATTTCTACTGTTCCGCTGTGGATGACATCCTTTGCCGAGAGGGAGATAACCGAACGATTGGATTGTTGCTTTGCAAAAGCAAAGACCGTATCAAGGCTGAATACGCCTTGCGTGATATTCAGAAGCCAATCGGCATATCCGACTACGAATTGGGGCAAGCCCTGCCGAAAGACTTCCATGGCAGTCTGCCTACGATTGAAGAAATCGAGAAAGAATTAGCATCTGATAGTCGATGAAATGAACTTATCAATCTCTTACATACATCAGGATTAAACAGTTCTACCCCTAACTATGAAATTGGTCATGGAATACCTCAAACTTCACGAATGCTATTTCTCTTTAACTGATTAAATCTATAAATAATATGGTAAAAAAGTTGTTTAGATATTTAGTCCGCACATTATCAGCTTTGCTGATTTGTATACTTATTTACTTTGTTTATATAAGCATTTGAATTAAAAACTTTAATGCAGAGCAAAGAAGTGCAGTAGAAAATATTGATTCTGAGTTCATTCAAACCTCTCAAATAATCTGTGACCCAAACGGTTATTTTGGAGTAGCCGCTATAATAAACGGTCAATATGCCGACACGCTCTTGTTCGATACACAAGCATCTACTGCTCTTGCCAAGCAAGAAACTCTTGACCGATACGAAGCTGAATATTGGAGCCGGAAATCGATGTCGATATTCAATTTTTGCAAACAAGTCTATTTCTCAAAATTATATAGAGTAAATAATATCCTGTTTGGAGATTTCGAATTAAATCTCTTGGTTCGATAATTACAGAAGACTCTGCCGGAACGACGAATTCACGTTCGATTCGGCTGAAGAGATGGTGAAACTTGCTGCAATAAAAACGTTGCTGAACAAAATTTAAACAGGCTCTTAGAATATTATTGATATTTTTAAATTCCAAAACCATTCCCATCTTTTTTGTATAATATTAAACCGATAGTTTACTTGAGAACCAATCACAATTTTTTTTCCTATATTATAGGAGAATCCTGCTCCCATAGAATAGGGAATAGGATTTATTGGAAGTATAGGATTATGAGATTTATCTATGGTATAACTACCGGATATATTAAAACGCAAATTCCTGTTCAGTGGGAACACAAGATCCGTATTTCGTTGTATGTATATAAATGGTACATCTATATGACTATCTATTGTAAACTTTTCGAGTTTTAGATATTCATTGTTTAAATTAAAAAAATTGCCGGATGTCGATTTGTAAAGAATGTCATTCAGATTTATGGTGTGATACTTCTGAACAAAATAATCGCCAGGCTTGATATCCAATATAAAATCATTCCAAGAACTGCTATTCTCTTTTACCTGACTTCCGATGAAACTATTTTCCAACTCTTTTTTTAAATCATCATCTATATAAATCGGAGTTTCGTTATTCAATATTTTATATAATTTAACAGAATCTTCCTTTGTCCATACTTCTTGCGCACTGAGAATGTCGGCAAAAAAAGAAAAAACGATGAATACTATGATTTTCCCGAAAAGATGTGTTTTAAACGCACAATAGCACTGAATTATCTTCTTATCATAAGATAAATTCATTGTTTCTTTATTTTCGAATATTCTTACTATCATACGTTTAATTTATTTGTTAAAAAAACAGTTTGTATCGTATATTGGGGACAAGTGATGCACTATGCTTCTTCTCCACCTGATTTGTTAATATGTTATATTGATAATATGTATTCTTAAAACCATTCAAGTTTAGTAACTGAAAAGAAAACTCATGAGACACTTTTTCCTTGTTTATTCTATAATTTATTGATAAATCTGAAATAAAAGAAGGAGGCAGTTGAAGAGAATATGCTTTTGTTTCATCAACCTCAATAAGATGATTCTTTTCGGATTCGATATAATCAATAGGCGAATATCGTTCTCCTCCTTGATAAGTTAATTTTACATTGACACCCAATATCTTGTTTCCTTTTTTACCTAAAGTCCATTCTTTTCCTGCGAGAGCCTTAACAACAAAGCCTCTGTCCATACGAGAGTTTCTCCAAATATTGTCTCCTCCCATATACTTTGATTTGAATAAGGAGCCATTTACCATCCAATACCAACCTTTTTTCAGATAATGTTCCAATGATATATCAATACCATAGTTTTTCCCTTTGCCTGTACTGGCTAATTGCTTATCAAGAATAAAAGCATTAAAATTGATGATGGAAAAAGAAGAGTTCTCTTGCACTGGAATATTATATAAATATTGGAAATAAGGTTCTATTTTTAAATTCAGATTGTTTGTTATCATCCAGTCATAGGTCAGATTAAGTTGATGTGTTTTACCCATACCTAATCGGGTATTGTCTATATCCTTTTGATTGGGAACATATGTATAATAATACTCAATCCTCTCTCTTCTACTGGAAAGGCCATATCCGAATGATAGATATTGCTTTGGATGAAAGTTCCATTTAAAACTTAGGCGCGGCTCAATAGTCCATGCTTTATTTAAATCAATATATTGAGTACCTACACCTACATTCATTTTCAATTTGTTTGTTAACTGAAAAAGAGAATTTGAATATATGTATAATACATTATTCTGTCCTTCCCCATAAGCATAACATTCCATTGGATAGAATAATCCGATATTGGGACTTATATTAAAATTCAAATCATAGAATATTCCTGTATAGCTTATTCCAGTTCGATTTGTATGGAAAGCATTAAAGCGTTTATTGATAAATGTATTGATTTGAAGATTGGTCTCATGCTTTGTTGCAAATGCGACAGGTATTCTGTTTAATTCATTATCATAAATATGATTCTCTGCTTTGGTTCCAGAAAAGGTTATGCCTATATTGCTTCTCAGATATGTATTATCATTCCAAGATAAAGTATGTGCCATTCCAATTGCTCCTTTTTGGAAGTCAGCCTTCTGTTCTTGTCTTTCCATAGATGTTTCCCATTGTTTAGGGTCATCTTCCGGTCTTTGAATTATTTTATCCAAGAGTCCGATACCCCAAAATGTGAAAGTTCCCAATTTTTTTGTTGGCAAGTTTATCTTAAAAGCCAAATCCTGATAATTAAGCCCCTCGTCAGAACCACTAATCTTATCTGCCAAACCAGAATATGAGTAACGGTAATTAAAGAGGTACGAACTTCCACTTTTCTTATTTATTGGTCCTTCTGATGATAAATCAAATCCCCAAATGCCTAATTGAACAGCATGTGCAAAATCCGTAGTATTGCCATTTCGCATTTTCATATCAAAAATTCCAGACAACGAATTAGAATACTCTGCTGGATAAGCACCATAATAGAAATCCGAATTTGCCATTGTCTGTAAACTTAATCCGGTCAATATGCCTCCACCCAAACCTGACATATCCGCATAATGCGACAAATTAGGTGTTTCAATACCTTCCATTCTCCATTGGGCAAACTGTGGAGAGTTTCCTCTTATCTCCATAGCATTCGAGTTCACGCTGCCAGATGTTATGCCGGCAAATGAAGATGCCAGCCTTGTAGGATCATCAAAGTTACCTGCAAACCTGTTTGTTTCTTCAATGCTCAATATCCTCCCTCCGGTAAGTGACATTATATTCTGGGGATAATTTCTTGGAGTTGATGCGATGATGGTCACTTCATCAATATTCTCTGAGTTTTCCTCCAGAAATAACTCCAAATTGCTTGTTTTCGTTGACGTAACTATAATATAATCCGATAATACTGAAATATATCCAAGCATACTTGCTTTTATAAGATAACGTCCTACTTTGAGATTAGGGAACTTAAAAGTTCCACAGCTGTCGGTAGAAGTGCCATCTATTTGATTATTGTTAGCATCCAACAATATAACATTGACATATTCTAAAGGTGTTAAAGATAACTTGTTTTTTACTGCCCCTCTTATACCTCCTTCCGAATGTATATATTCCTGTTTAATTATAATTCTGTCACCTTGTTGTATAAAGGTTAATCCGTATTTTTTCAATACGTTTTTAAGAATAACATCTATGGGGGTATTTTTGTAATCAATACTAATCTTTTTTCCTTTCTTTACGTCTGATTCCTTGTAGGCTATCTTACAACCGGTCTTTTCTTTTAGCATTTCTATAAATTCGACCAAGTTATAAGCCCCCTTTATAGTATAGGTTCTACCATTATGTTCTTGAGAACATATAGGACATTCAATAATAAATCCTAACAAAAACATCAAAACAAGTACTTTTGCATTCATCGTGATTCTGATTTTACATAAATAATTATCTGTCCTGCATTTCTCTTTTCCCATGATAAGTTGTCATCCAATAAACACAATGTTTCCATGACTTCCTGGATTGATGCAGTCGCTTCAAAATCAAGAGTATACCTTTCATCTGAATAGCCATCTAACTTTATTGAGATTTTAAACTTCTGCTCTAAAGTATTCTTTATGTCCTCCAATGTTGTATTCTTGAATGACAAACTGACTTGTTCTTGGGTAGATATATGTGTTTGGTGTGTCAACTTGTTGTAAGAAAGAAATTCACCGGGTTTTAATATACGGCTTGACGTTTTTTCTGGCGTAAGAACTTTAATTGACCCTGTGAGTAGGTATGTAATAGCACAAGTATCTTCTTGATAGTCTCTCACATTAAATTTGGTTCCTAGAACTTTTGTTATCAGATTCGCACTTTTTACAATAAAAGGTTTATCTGATGCATGAGTAATTTCAAACCAAGCATCACCCTTCAACTGAACTAATCTAACTGTATCAGTAAAATTCTCTGCACAAGTTATTTCGGAAGATGGTCCCAGACATATAGTAGAACTATCGGATAAGGTTACTGTTTTATATTCTCCTTCACTTGTTTTTACAATCAGTGTTTTTGTAGTGTCATTGTTGTGCAAAAACCATACTGTAACCATAAAAGCACACAACAGGAAAGAAGCAGCAATATATCCGTACTTTTTCCAAGAAACAGCAGATGTCCTAAAGCCTAAACGAGTAGAAATATTCTTCCACGAACTTTGTGAACAATAATTTTCAGAATCCGACTTTATTTTATTCCAACACTGAAACAAGGCTTCATTCTTATCTTCTGAAAATTTGTCCTCACAAAGCCATTGCTGGATTTTTATTTCCAGATTTTGTGGATATCTGTTTTTTAAATAACGTTTTATAATTTCATGAATGTAGTCCATAATTCTCTTTTTTATTAAGTACAAGAACTAATGGACATACTCACATCTACAAAATATATTTTTAACTTATGACAACATATAAAGCAGAAAAATAATATAAATCAATATAGATTGCCTGATTTCCTTTAGAGCTATACTTAATTGATTTTCAACACTTCTTTTTGATATTTCCAGCTTATTAGCAATTTCATTATTACTTAGACCTTCTTCTCGGCTCATCCGATAAATAAGCTGCCGTTGTTTGGGCATTTCTGAAACGACCATTTCAATTAGCAAATTAATTTCTCTGGCAAATATTGAATCTTCAATATTTGATTCTGCGTATATTTTTTCCTGCACAGTTTCAATTTGTTCATGCACATGAGCCAATTCTTTCCTCAAATAGTTAATGGCTGCATTACGGGATGCAACGAAAATATAATTCTGAAGATTTTGGGATATATCCAACCTCTTTCTACCAAGCCATAAATTAACAAACACATCCTGTGCTAAATCATTGGCTATATCTTCTTTTTTTATCATTCCAACAATGAAAGCTACAACTCTTGAATAATATTGTTCATAGAGCTGTTTAAATACATACTTATCATCTTGTTGAAGTTGAAGTATTATATTACCTATCTGTATATCCATATTAACATAATTATTTTGCAAATATATAAAGGTTATCCATGATTTTATGTGGTTATGGCTTAAATATTTAGAAATAACCATAGGACTATATCTAAAATGTGTACTCATGGTATTCAGTTTACCCGTTTGAGGCTTTCAAAAAACATTCGCTTTTTTGCGAACTTTCAGAAAAAGAACTGACTATGGAAATAATCTTCAATGAAGAATATCTTCAGAAAATGTATAATACCGAGCGAACGGATAAGATACATTGTTTTCAACCTCAAATTATACGGAAAAACCCATACCTTTTTTATACCTTTGCCCCCAAAAGAAAACAACAGACATGGAACTATTCAATAAAATGATTGCCGCAGCCCTGAAGGTTTCCGTACATCAAGTAGACAATACATTATCTCTACTGGGCGGGGGAGCTACCATCCCTTTCATAAGCCGATACCGGAAAGAGGCAACCGGAGGGCTGGACGAAGTACAAATAGGCGAAATTAAAGACAGAAATGACAAGTTGTGTGAACTGGCCAAGCGAAAAGAAACCATTCTTTCTACCATAGAAGAACAGGGCAAACTGACAGAAGAATTGCGCAAACGCATTGAACAGAGTTGGGATGCCACCGAAGTGGAAGACATATATCTGCCCTATAAGCCGAAACGTAAGACCCGCGCCGAAGCGGCACGGCAAAAAGGACTGGAACCGCTTGCCACCTTACTGTTATTGCAACGCGAAAACCATCTGGACAGCCGTCTCCCCGCTTTTGTGAAAGGAGATGTGAAAGACGAAGAGGATGCGCTGAAAGGCGCGCGCGACATCATAGCCGAACAAGTGAGCGAGGACGAGCGCGCCCGCAACCAACTGCGCAACCAATTTTCCCGACAAGCCGTCATCACCTCCAAAGTGGTGAAAGGCAAAGAGGAAGAAGCCGCCAAATACCGCGATTATTTCGACTTCAGCGAACCTTTGAAACGCTGTTCCTCCCACCGTCTGCTGGCTATCCGCCGGGGAGAGTCGGAAGGCCTGTTGAAAGTAAGTATAAGTCCTGATGACGAAGAGTGCGCCGGACGGCTGGAACAAATGTATGTCCGTGGCAACAATGAATGCAGCCGCCAGGTAGGCGAGGCAGTGCGTGATGCGTACAAGCGGCTTCTGAAGCCTTCCATCGAAACCGAATTTTCAGCCTTGAGCAAGGAGAAAGCCGACGAGGAGGCAATCCGCGTCTTTGCCGGAAACCTGAGACAGCTTCTGCTGGCTCCTCCTTTGGGACAGAAACGGGTCATGGGAGTTGATCCCGGCTACCGTACCGGATGTAAAATAGTCTGTCTGGACGCCCAAGGCTCTTTGCTGCACAATGAAACCATTTATCCGCATCCGCCCAAGAATGAATACTCACAGGCAGCCCGCAGCATCGTGAAATTGGTAGAACAATATCAGATAGAGGCAATCGCCATAGGCAATGGCACCGCCAGCCGTGAGACAGAACAATTCATCACTTCACAACGCTATGACCGTGAATTGCAAGTATTTGTAGTAAGTGAGGACGGAGCATCCATTTACTCGGCCTCGAAAACCGCCCGAGACGAGTTCCCTGAATACGACGTGACCGTGCGTGGAGCCGTATCCATAGGCCGCCGGTTGATGGACCCGCTGGCCGAACTGGTGAAAATAGATGCCAAATCTATCGGAGTGGGACAATACCAGCATGATGTGGACCAAACTTTATTGAAGAAATCATTGGACCAGACAGTGGAAAGTTGTGTGAACCTGGTAGGTGTGAACCTCAATACCGCCAGCCGCCATCTGCTGACTTATATATCGGGACTAGGTCCTGCCTTGGCTCAAAACATTGTGGATTACCGCACCGAGAACGGGCCTTTCAGTTCACGCAAGGAGTTATTGAAAGTACCCCGGATGGGAGCGAAAGCGTTTGAACAATGCGCAGGGTTCCTGCGTATCCCACAAGCGAAGAATCCGCTGGACAACTCGGCCGTGCATCCCGAAAGCTATCCCATAGTGGAGCAGATAGCCAAAGACCTGAACTGCACCGTGGACGAACTGATAAAGAGCAAAGAACTGCGCAGCCGGATTGATATCAAGAAGTATGTCACCCCGACAGTGGGGCTTCCCACCCTGACAGACATCATGCAGGAATTGGACAAGCCGGGACGCGACCCACGGCAACAAATCCAAGTTTTTGAATTTGACAAGAATGTAAAGACCATAGAGGATTTGGCTGAAGGAATGGAACTGCCCGGCATTGTGAACAATATTACCAACTTCGGTTGCTTTGTAGATATAGGAATCAAAGAGAAGGGTCTGGTGCACGTATCACAACTGGCCGACAAATTTGTGAGCGACCCCACCACCGTAGTCAGCATCCATCAGCATATACGGGTGAAAGTGATGAGCATAGACCTAGAGCGCAAGCGCATCCAGCTCACTATGAAAGGATTGAATCAATAATTGCAACAAGGTAAAAAAGAATATGGAAGAAGATATAGAAACCTGCGGCTGGTTCGTTTTTTATAAGGATCAGCTGCTGATAGAGAAAAAGAACGGAATGTACACCATACCTTTCGGAACAGAGCCTCCCATGCCTGTTCCGGTGGGAAGCACTATCCACACCATCGGAGAGATAGAGGGACGCACTGCCAAGACTTTCTCCGTACATGCCCCGGTGCCCGGCAGCGAAAATGACCGCCACCTGATGATGGATCTCCGGAGTTCATACGACGTGTTGCCTTGGGAAGAGTACAATGTGGGTGGCAAAGCCTTCCAGATACTGAATTGGGACAAGAACAGCCGCTATTGCCCCATGTGCGGCGTGCCTACCGTACAGATTTCTCCAATTGCTAAAAAATGCCCCCAATGTCGTCAGGAAATTTATCCGCGCATCTCTCCTGCCATCATTGTATTGATACGCCGGGAAGACAGCATACTGCTGGTCCACGCCCGCAACTTCCGGGGAACCTTCAACGGTTTGGTAGCCGGCTTTCTTGAACCGGGCGAAACTTTGGAGGAATGTGTGCACCGCGAGGTACTGGAAGAAACAGGACTCCATATCAAAAACCTGAAATATTTCGGCAGCCAGCCGTGGCCTTATCCCAGCGGAATCATGATAGGCTTCACCGCCGATTATGAAAGCGGAAACATCAAACTACAACAAGAAGAACTGAGTGCCGGCGCTTTCTATACCAAAGACAACTTGCCGGAGATACCCAAAAAGCTGAGCCTGGCAAGAAAACTGATTGATGCGTGGCTGGAGGAAAAGGATCATTTATAGAACGAGATGAGTCATGTTCCATCCATAAATACCTATTTATCGCTTGCAGAACTTAAAAATGTACTATCTTTGCAATATGGAATGGTTAAATAGCTTATTTTTTGAACACACGCCTTTACAGGCGGTTGTAATCCTCTCGATTATCATTGCCGTGGGGCTCGGTTTAGGTAAGATCCACCTGTTTGGCATTTCATTGGGAGTTACCTTCGTCTTTTTTGCCGGTATTCTGGCCGGACACCTGGGATTCTCAATCGACCCGAATATGCTGAATTACGCCGAGAGTTTCGGTCTTGTGCTTTTTGTATATGAACTGGGCTTGCAGGTAGGTCCCGGCTTTTTCAGTTCATTCCGTAAAGGCGGTGTACAGCTCAATATGCTGGGTATGGGCGTTATTCTGACAGGTACGGTCATGACGGTGCTTTTCAGCAAACTGGGAGGCATACCGATGAGCGATATGGTAGGCATCCTTTGTGGAGCCACCACCAACACTCCCGCTTTGGGTGCCGCCCAACAGACATTGAAACAAATGGGGGAACCCGCCAGTGGCGCCGCGTTAAGTTGCGCCGTAACCTATCCGCTGGGAGTGGTAGGTGTTATTCTGGCCATGCTGCTGGTACGCAAATTATTTGTCCGTCCCTCAGATATCGACATTCACGAGCACGAGGACACCAATCAGACGTTCATTGCCACCTTCAAAGTGCACAATCCCGCCATTTTCAATAAAAGCATAAAAGAAGTAGCTTTATTAAGCTATCCTAAATTTGTTATCTCCCGTTTATGGCGGGAAGGCACGGTAAGCATCCCCACTTCCGAAAAAATACTGAAAGAGAATGACCGCCTGCTGGTTATCACCACCGAAAAGGACGCTCCCTCGCTCACGATTCTTTTCGGCGAACAGGAAAGCCAGGATTGGAATAAAGAAGACATCGACTGGAATGCCATAGACAGCCAATTGATTTCCAAACATATCGTTATCAGCCGCCCCGAAATAAACGGGAAAAAACTAGGCTCTTTACGTCTGCGCAACAGCTATGGCATCAACATCAGCCGTGTGATGCGCAGCGGGGTACAACTACTTGCCACACCGGAGCTGATCCTCCAACTGGGCGACCGGCTGACCGTGGTGGGAGAAGCCAAAGCCATAGAGAATGTGGAAAAAGTATTAGGCAATGCGGTTAAAACGTTGAAGGATCCTAATCTTGCCGCCATTTTTATAGGTATTGTACTGGGATTGATACTAGGCTCCATCCCTATCGCCATCCCCGGCATCAGCACTCCCGTTAAATTAGGCCTGGCAGGCGGACCTATCGTAGTAGGAATTCTCATCGGATGCTTTGGCCCCCGTTTCCACCTCATCACTTATACCACCCGGAGTGCCAACCTGATGCTGCGCGGTATCGGGTTATCCCTCTATCTGGCTTGCCTGGGACTGGATGCAGGTGCACATTTCTTCGAGACAGTGATGCGCCCCGAAGGAGCCATCTGGATAGCTATAGGCTTCGCCATCACCTTTATCCCGGTAGTCATCATGGCATTAGTGGCCCTCCGCATGACCCGTCTCGACTTCGGAAGCACCTGTGGTATGCTGTGTGGAAGCATGGCAAATCCTATGGCATTGAACTATGCCAATGACACGTTACCCGGTGATAATCCGGCGGTGAGTTATGCCACCGTATATCCGCTGTCCATGTTCAGCCGGGTCATTATAGCCCAATTAATACTCATGTTTTTTATATAATTTCCAGCCATGAACGCTTATAATTCAATCACCCCGGAAACCATACAGAAAGATATGCGATACCTGCAACTGCTGTCGCATAGTTTCCCCACTATAGCCGATGCCAGTACGGAAATAATCAACCTGGAAGCTATTCTGAACCTGCCTAAAGGTACAGAACATTTCCTTGCCGACCTGCACGGAGAGTACGAGGCATTCCAACACGTATTGCGGAATGCTTCCGGGGCCATCAAAAGAAAAGTGAATGAAATATTCGGGAATACCCTGCGCGAGAATGAAAAAAAAGAACTATGTACGCTGATTTATTATCCGGAACAAAAGCTGGATCTGGTAAAAACGGTGGAAACAGACCTGGACGACTGGTATGTCATCACGTTGAACCAACTGGTACGTGTATGCCAGAATGTATCCTCCAAATACACCCGTTCCAAAGTGCGGAAGTCACTTCCCAAAGAATTCTCGTATATCATTCAGGAATTGTTGCACGAAAACTCAATGGTTCCCAACAAGCAGGCGTATATTAATGTCATCATCAGCACCATCATTTCTACCCGCCGCGCCGATGACTTTATCATTGCCCTATGCAACCTCATCCAACGGCTCACCATAGACACACTGCATGTGCTGGGTGATATATTCGACCGTGGCCCTGCACCCCACCGCATTATGGACATATTATGCGATTATCATAATTTCGACGTACAATGGGGAAACCATGACATTTTATGGATGGGAGCCGCAGCCGGCAACGACTGCTGTATGGCAAACGTGCTACGCCTGGCCATGCGTTATGGCAACCTTGCCGCTCTGGAGGACGGATATGGCATCAACCTTCTGCCCCTGGCCACCTTTGCCATGGAAACATACGCCGATGATCCCTGCACCCTGTTCGGACCGAAAGTAGAGAAAGAAGACTGTACGTACAATGCCAAGACGCTGCGCATGATAGGCCAGATGCACAAAGCAATCAGTGTTATCCAGTTCAAGCTGGAAGCGGAGATTATCAGGCGCCGCCCCGATTTCGAGATGGACGACCGTATGCTGCTACACCGTATAGACTTCGAGCGTAAAACCATCACAATGCCCAATGGAAAAGAATATGAGCTGAAAGACAGTTTTCTTCCTACGGTAGATCCTGCCGATCCTTATAAGCTGACAGACGAAGAACGGGAAATCATGAACAAACTCCATCGTTCATTTGTCAGCAGTGAGAAATTGAAAAAACATATCCGCTGCCTGTTCCGTTACGGCTGCATGTACACGGTGAGCAACTCAAATCTGCTGTTCCACGCCTCCATCCCCTTGAATGCCGACGGTACGCTGAAAGATGTGTCCATAGCCGGAAAAACGTACAAGGGAAAAGCCTTGCTGGAAAAAGTAGGACACTTGATCCGTACCGCCTTCTTCGCTGAGGAAGACAACGAAGACAGACCCTTTGCCGTAGACTATGTATGGTACTTGTGGTGTGGCAAAGACTCCCCTGCTTTCGACAAAGACAAAATGGCTACTTTTGAACGTTACTTTTTAAAAGAGAAAGAGTTGCACAAAGAAGTGAAAGGTCACTATTACAGCCTGCGCAATGAAGAAAAAGTATGTGACATGCTACTGGACGAGTTCGGAGTGATAGGAACACACCGCCATATCATCAACGGACATGTACCCGTAAAAACCATCCAAGGTGAGAATCCGATAAAAGCAAACGGCAAGATGATGGTCATAGACGGAGGATTCTCTAAAGCGTATCATTCGGAAACCGGAATTGCCGGATATACACTGGTATACCATTCGCGCGGATTCCAACTGGTACAGCACGAACCGTTCACCTCAATGCAAAAAGCCATTGAAGAAGGGCAGGATATCAAATCGAGCACCCAGATAGTAGAAATGAGCACCCAACGCATGATGGTAAAGGACACTGACAAAGGACGGGAACTGGTGACACAGATCAACGATTTAAAGAAATTGCTGATGGCCTACCGGACAGGACTTATCAAGGAGAAATCCATATAAACAGATTATCCGCAATCATACTACCGGATAATAAATGAAAGTTTATTGCCCTATGATTGCGGATAAAAAAATAAAGCCCGTATCAGACTCACGTCTACCGGGCTTTTGGATTACCGAACAAAAATATCGTTATACAATCTTGTTCATCGCCGAATCGGGGAAAACCACCGTCGGCTTGAACGATTTAGCTTCCTCAAAATCCATCATGGCGTATGACATGATAATCACAATGTCACCCACCTGTACTTTCCGGGCAGCAGCCCCATTCAGACAAATACATCCCGAACCGCGCTCACCCTTAATAATATAAGTTTCAAATCTCTCGCCGTTATTATTATCCACAATGTGCACTTTCTCGCCGGCAATCATGTTGGCGGCATCCATCAAGTCCTCGTCAATCGTAATACTACCCATGTAGTTCAAATTGGCTTCCGTTACACGGACACAATGCAGTTTCGACTTTAATACCTCAATCATCATAATTCTAATGGTTAACGATCACTATCCCTTATATTTTATATTATCTATCAAACGTACCTCTCCGCAAAATACCGTAATGCAACCTACTGCATAATCCGTATCTTCCCAATCCGTTATTTTCTGAAGCGTAGTGCCGTCTACTATTTCAAAATATTCCAGACGCAAACCCGGAGCGGCAGCAATCGCATCTTCTACAAACTTATGAGTCTCAGCGACCGGATGAGATTTTGCAAAAGTACAACTTTTAAATAAAGTCTGCGAAATATTCAGCGCATACTCTCTTTCCACCGCAGAAAGCCGTGCATTGCGGCTGCTCAATGCCAGCCCGTCTTCCTCACGCACAATAGGACAACCTACAATTTCCAGTCCGTTGAACCCTATCTGTTTCACCATTTCACGAATAATAGCCAATTGCTGGAAGTCTTTCTCGCCGAAATAAGCACGGGTAGGATTTACAATCATAAACAGCTTGCTCACTATCTGGCATACTCCATTGAAATGTCCCGGACGGAAACGGCCTTCCATCACTGTGTCCAACGGCGCATAGCTGAACTGCCGGGTGTCAGGCTCAGGATAAATCTCTTCTACAGACGGAGCAAAAACAAAAGCCGCCCCTACTTTTTCCAACAATTCACAATCGGCATCCAATGTACGCGGATATTTTGCCAAGTCATTTTTGTCGTTAAACTGGGTAGGATTCACAAAATCACTTACCACCACTACATCATTTTCTGCAACAGCACGTTTCACCAACGAAGCGTGTCCGGCATGGAGTGCACCCATTGTAGGTACCAGACCTATTGTCTTTCCCTCACTGCGCAGGGCATCCAGCTCTGACTGAAGCTCTTTGATTGTTTGAACTAACTTCATCTTTTTATCTCTTTTGTTTGAGTAGTTTCATTTAAAACGGCTGCAAAGTAAACCATTATTTGGGAGATAACGAAGAAAAAAAGAATTTTAATTAATGATGAGTGGTTAGTAATAAGCGGTTAATAGCTTGCAGATATGGTGCAATAAGCCCTCTTCAGCTACCGGCCGGCCACTTGTTCTTTCCCATTTTTCACCTAATTCCGCAAGACATCGGCCATTAACTGCCAACCGCTAACCACTAATTACCAGCCACTTAACATATCATAAGGAATTATTATTCCTCGTTTCTTGCCACTCTCATCTATTTTTTTTATATCTTTGCAAAATGATTATGAGCAACAAAAAGTTAAGATGAAGGCAAATAAAGTTTTATTTATTACACAAGAGATTACCCCTTACGTTCCCGAATCCGAAATGGCAAACATGGGAAGATTTCTTCCTCAGGCTATTCAGGAAAAAGGCAGAGAAATCAGAACTTTTATGCCAAAATGGGGCAATGTCAATGAGCGCAGAAACCAATTACACGAAGTCATCCGCCTGTCCGGCATGAATTTAATCATAGACGATACGGACCATCCGCTGATTATCAAGGTAGCATCTATCCAAGCTGCACGTATGCAGGTTTACTTCATTGACAATGACGACTATTTCCAGCACCGCCAAATGGTAGCTGACGAAAACGGTGTAGAATACAAAGACAATGACGAACGTGCTATTTTTTATGCACGCGGCGTATTGGAAACGGTTAAGAAATTACGCTGGTGTCCGGACATTATCCATTGTCAAGGGTGGATGAGTGCATTTGTGCCTCTTTATATTAAGAAGGCTTATCAGGATGAGCCGTCATTCAGAGACTCAAAAGTAGTATTTTCGGTGTTTGAAGATGATTTCAAATCGGACTGCGAAGGTAATCTGACTGAAAAACTCATGCTGAAAGGCATTGAAAAGAATGATGTGGAAAGCATCGTCAAATCTCCGGCAAATTACGAGGAACTGTGCAAACTGGCCATTGCTTACTCCGACGGCGTGATACAAAACAGCGAGAAAGTGAACGAGAATGTCATGAAGTTCGCCCGTGAATCGGGTGTGCCCGTGCTCGACTATCAGCCTGCCGATACCTATGTAGATGCTTTCAATGAGTTCTATGACAAAGTATGGGAGTTTGAAAAGAAATAACTCACTAAGAATAATAAAGATGAAAATCAAATACTTATGCGCATTGTTGTTGGCAGCACTGATTTATAGTTGCGATGATTCAACAACCGGCATCGGGACCGATCTTATCCCCGGTGGAGATAAGATTCCGGCAAATACAGACAGTTATGAGTTTACCACCAAATCTCTGTTGGCCGACTCCGTTTATGCACGTACCAGTACTGCATATTTAGGACGATATACCGATGAGCAATTTGGAGAATTTACTGCCGACTTTATAGCACAGTTCACCTGTATGGACAACTTCAAATTTGAAGAAGAGCTGACCAAAGTCATCGGAGTAAATATAAGCCTGCAATACGGATCTTTCTTTGGCGACTCACTGAATGCCATGCGCTTACAGGTTGACACATTGGACAAGGTTATTCCTGAAAAAGAATTAAGCACTTTCTATACCAGTGTGGATCCTAAAGATTATTACAACGAAAAAGGAAAACCAATCGCTGTAAAAGCCTATTCGGCAGTAGGTCCGTCTACAAGCAAAGATGAAACTACGACCACAAGCAGCGGTGTCAAGCAAAGAACAATCATACAGACTATCAAATTGCCCAATTCATTAGGCGATCACATCTTCAACAAATACAAAGAGAACAAAGAGTATTTCAAGACTCCTGAAAGTTTTATCAAGAATGTATTAAAGGGAGTCTACATTCGCTGTACTCATGGTGACGGAACCATTTTATACATTGACGGTTTAAACCTGAACCTTAATTTTGAAGCTCTGATAGAAAGTTCTTCCGGCAAGCGGGATTCATTGGTTTACAAATCCTATTTCTTTGCCGCAACCAAGGAAGTGATACAAGCCAACCACTTCAATAATGGCAACAGGCTGGAAGAATTAGTAAAAGAACCGGATCATACTTACATAAAAAGCCCGGCAGGTATTTTTACCGAAGCGACCTTCCCTATTACAGAAATTTACAATGAACATAAAAGAGATACACTAAATGGTGTAAATGTATCGTTCACACGCTATAACGAGAAAGAATCCAAATACAAAATGGGCATTCCCCAATATGTATTGATGGTCAGAAAGAAAGATATGTTCTCGTTCTTTGAAGAAAACAAGATTACTGATAACAAGACTTCTTTCTTAAGTTCATATAGCAGCAGTAACAACACATACACCTTTACCAACATCGCCCCCTTAATCACCTATTGCATCGAGGAACGTAAAAGAGGTATAATAGCAACAGGAGGAAACCCTGAAAAGGAAGAAGATGGAAAAAAATGGGAAGCTGAAAATCCTGACTGGAACAAAGTTGTCATCATACCGGTCAAAGCAGAAACCAATTCAAACAATGAAATTGTTGAAATCTCCAACAGTTTAAGCATGGAAAGCGCAACTTTAAAAGGAGGGACAAATCCGGATAATAAACTGAAAATGCAAATCTTCTACACTACATTTTGATTTTTTATTTAACCAACTAAAATAAAAAGCAGGCGGAAATTACAGCAATGTTGTTTTCGCCTGCTTTATTTGATCCACTGTAATCATACCATACCACACCGGGTGATAAATGGAAATTTATGGAACACAAATGACCGATCAGTACTTCGGCACCATGATTACGAATGATCTTAAAAATAGACTTATAAGCAAAAAAGCCGACAGAATCCTTTTCACGGATCCTACCGGCTTATTTATGTTTATAAGAACCCCTATTCTCTAGAAAGGCAAATCATCCTTCTCGTCTGTCGCGGCAAAATCTACCGGCGCAGCGGGAGCAGCATTCATGGGAGGAAACGGAGCATCCGGCGCAACAGGCCCCTGAGCGCCCACACGCTCTACTTTCCACGCACGGATACTATTGAACCAACGCCCATTCCACTCGCGGGCATCCACATCAAAAAACACATTCAATTCTTCACCTGCCTGAATATTAAATTGCGCTATCTTATCTGCTCCAAATACGTCAAAACACATTTTTTTAGGATATTGATCATGCGTTTCAATTACGTATTCTTGTACTTTCCATTCATTTCCTGTCTTTGAAACTCCTCCTCTCGGTTCGAGGACTGCTATTACTTTTCCTGCTAATTCCATATTACGTTATTTAAATTCGCCACGAAAGTACACTTTTCCTTGCGAGTAAACTAATTTTTTCGCCATTTTTTGCGCTTGAACCATAATCTTTTCGTAACTTTGGCAGTTAAATGAATGTAGAGATATAGAATATAAATATAATAATATAAAACTATGAAGTTCATCGTTTCAAGTACTGGATTATTCAGTCATTTACAAGCTATTAGCCGAGTTATCAACTCTAAAAATTCGTTACCTATTCTTGATTGTTTCTTGATGGAACTGACTGACGGAACGCTGTCGCTCACTGCTTCTGACAGCGAAACGACCCTGTCCACTTCACTGGAAGTAAATGAAAGTGACGGTGACGGACGCTTTGCCGTTTCTTCAAAAACCATACTCGAAGCCCTGAAAGAAATTCCCGAACAACCACTGTCTTTTCTGGTAAATACTGAAAACCTGGAAATCACCGTACAATATCAGAATGGTAAATACAGCCTGATGGGACAAAATGCCGATGAATATCCGCAAGCTCCCGCATTAGGCGCAAATGCGGTACACGTAACGATGGGCGCTCCGGTGATGCTGGCAGGTATCAACCGTTCCTTGTTCGCTACTGCCGATGATGAGTTACGTCCGGTTATGAATGGTATTTATTTTGATATCACTACCGAAGACATCACTTTCGTAGCCTCAGACGGGCACAAATTGGTACGCAATAAAACATTTGTGGCACACGGCGATGAAAAAGCCGCTTTCATTCTGCCCAAGAAACCGGCAACCCTGCTGAAGAACCTGTTGCCGAAAGAACAAGGAGATGTGCAAATTGATTTTGACGACCGTAACGCTACGTTTACATTAGAAAACTACAGCATGATATGCCGTCTTATCGAAGGACGCTATCCCAACTATAACTCAGTAATTCCGCAGGATAATCCTCACAAGGCCACCATTGACCGCATGATGCTGATCAGTGCGCTCCGCCGTGTATCTGTATTCTCATCACAAGCAAGCAGTTTGATAAAACTCCGCCTCAGTGAAAATCAGATCCAGATCTCCGCACAAGACATTGACTTTTCCACCTCAGCAGAAGAAACACTGACTTGCCAATATACAGGAAGCCCCATGAGCATCGGCTTTAAATCAACATTCCTGATTGATATTTTAAACAATATCTCGGCACAGGAAATACTTTTCGAGCTGGCTGATCCTTCACGTGCGGGCGTTATTGTTCCTGTAGAACAGGAAGAAAAGGAAGACCTGCTGATGCTGCTGATGCCTATGATGCTGAACGACTAAAAACGACACGCCACCATGTGGCGGAAAAACAATATATAATACAAGCTGAAAATGAAATTGAACTTGAAGAATCCTATTGTTTTTTTCGATTTGGAAACAACGGGAACAAATATAAACACAGACAGAATAGTGGAAATATGCTATCTGAAGGTGTATCCAAACGGCAACGAAGAAACGAAGACCATGCGTATCAATCCGGAAATGCACATTCCCGAACAATCTTCTGCCATCCACGGTATTTATGACGCAGATGTGGCAGACTGCCCTACTTTCAAGGAAGTGGCAAAAGAGATAGCCCGGGACATTGAGGGGTGTGACCTTGCCGGTTTCAATTCCAATCGTTTCGACATTCCGGTTCTGGCCGAGGAGTTCCTGCGCGCAGGAGTAGACATTGACATGATGAAACGAAAATTCATTGACGTGCAGGTGATTTATCACAAACTGGAACAGCGCACCCTGTCTGCCGCCTATAAATTCTATTGCGGAAAGAATCTGGAAGATGCCCATACAGCCGAAGCCGACACACGTGCCACATACGAAGTACTGAAATCCCAATTGGACCGCTATCCGGAAGAATTGCAAAACGATATGGCATTTCTAGCCGAATATTCAAGTTTCAACAAGAATGTAGATTTCGCCGGACGCATTGTTTATGATGACAAAGGCGTGGAAGTCTTTAATTTTGGGAAATACAAAGGAATGTCTGTCAGCGAAGTGTTACAAAAAGATCCGGGCTACTACAGCTGGATACTGAACGGTGATTTTACGCTGAACACAAAAAACGTACTGACAAAAATCAGACTACGTGAATCGGGAATGATGAAATGAGTATGAAAGGAAAAAAAATCGTACTAGGTATAACCGGAAGTATAGCCGCCTATAAAGCGGCTATACTCATTCGCGGACTTATTAAGAAGGGAGCGGAAGTACAAGTCGTGATTACCCCTGCAGGCAAAGAATTCATCACACCTATCACTTTGTCTGCATTAACAAGCAAACCTGTTATCAGCGAGTTTTTTGCCCAACGTGACGGGACATGGAACAGCCACGTTGATTTGGGACTATGGGCGGATGCCATGATTATCGCTCCGGCTACCGCATCCACTATTGGTAAAATGGCTAACGGAATAGCGGACAATATGCTGATCACGACTTATCTGTCAATGAAAGCTCCCGTATTCGTAGCTCCGGCAATGGATCTGGATATGTTCGCACACCCTTCCACCCAGAAGAATCTGGACACGCTCCGTTCTTACGGCAATCATATTATAGAACCGGCAGAAGGGGAACTGGCAAGCCATCTGGTAGGAAAAGGCAGAATGGAAGAACCGGAAAAAATAGTGGAAATTCTGGAAGCTTTCTTTGCCAAACAACAAGACATGGCCGGAAAGAAAGTAATCATTACCGCCGGTCCAACCTACGAGAAAATAGATCCGGTACGCTTTATCGGCAATTATTCTTCAGGAAAAATGGGATTCGCACTTGCCGAGGAATGCGCTTCACGTGGAGCGGAAGTATCGTTAATCAGCGGACCGGTAACGATTCAGGCCCATCACCCTAACATCCGCCGCATAGATGTGGAAAGTGCCGGAGAAATGTACGAAGCCGCCATCCGCGAGTTTCCTACAGCTTCGGCCGGCATCCTGTGTGCGGCAGTGGCCGACTTTACCCCGGAAATCGTAGCTGGTCATAAAATCAAAAGAGAGAAAGATAATTTAACAGTGCAACTGAAGCCCACACAAGACATTGCCGCCGCATTGGGAAGCCGGAAAAAAGACGGACAAATATTAGTGGGATTTGCCTTGGAAACAAATGATGAAACAAAAAATGCACTAGGAAAACTGGAACGTAAGAACCTTGATTTCATTGTACTGAACTCATTGAACGACCAAGGAGCCGGGTTTCGTTGTGACACCAACAAAATAACGATTATAGACCGTCAGGGAGCAACTCCTTATCCGCTGAAAAGCAAACAGGAAGTAGCAAGGGATATTATTGACAGACTGGTAAATAATAAATAATTTCTTAATTTGCCAAATTGTCAATGTGCTAATTACCATGCGGAATACAGTGCAACAAATTAGCAAACTGACAAATCAGCAAATTATTAAAAAGGAGCAAGAATATGCTGCAATCTATCTATATACAGAATTATGCATTGATTGATACACTGGATATCAGTTTCACCCCCGGCTTCTCTGTCATCACCGGAGAGACCGGCGCCGGTAAATCGATTATTCTAGGCGCTATCGGCTTGTTACTGGGACAACGGGCCGATATCAAGGCGATCAAGAAAGGCGCCAATAAATGTATTGTAGAAGCACGTTTCAACATTTCCGCCTATCAGATGGAGCCTTTCTTTACCCAAAGAGATTTGGAATATGATCCGGATGAATGTATTATCCGCCGCGAGTTATATGCATCGGGCAAAAGCCGCGCATTCATAAACGATACTCCGGCCTCATTGGCGCAGATGAAGGAACTGGGCGAGAAACTGATAGATGTACATAGCCAGCATCAAAACCTGTTGCTCAACAGTGAGGGATTCCAATTGAATGTATTGGATATCCTGGCACAAAATGACAACGAACTTTCATTATACAAAAATATTTATACCGAGTACAGGAACGTATGCAAACAGCTGGCCGACTTCATAACGCAAGCCGAGCAAAGCCGGAAGGATGAAGATTACATTCGGTTCCAACTGGAACAGCTGGATGATGCAAACCTTCAGGAAGGAGAACAAACCGAACTGGAACAGGAAGCCGAAACCTTGAGTCATGCCGAAGAAATAAAAGCGGGCTTGTACAAAGTGGACCAAATAATGTCTTCGGAAGATGCCAGCCTGTTGTCCGCTACCAAAGAATGTATGCAAACCCTGCATAACATAGCGAGAGTGTACACACGTGCCCAAGAATGGATAGGGCGTTTAGACAGTTGTTACATAGAGTTGAAAGATCTGTCGCATGAAATAGCAGGCGCACAGGAGGAAGTGGAGTTCAACCCCACCCGTCTGGATTATGTAAAT
>ENA-OWOU01000420-OWOU01000420.1-gut-metagenome-genome-assembly--contig:-NODE-420-length-27370-cov-18.453999_pt1 | contig 27370 bp, 14 predicted proteins | sample MGYA00248248_ERZ651801 | MGnify/ENA primary metagenome ERZ651801 (study PRJEB26908, sample SAMEA4031710) | gut metagenome | biome: gut; feature: normal infant; material: stool | place: China | collected... | reverse complement strand
TCTCCACAACCCTCTACTTTCAGTTGCAAAATAAACAACTCCTTCATTAGACGAAACGATAGCATTTATAAAACTAACATCATCACAAACTGTAGTCAATCGGCCTTCCTCCAAGCTATACCGAAATAAATGGTAAGTAGTCCCTATCCAAAGATTCCCACGACGGTCATCATGCAAAGCACGGATACGCTCACCTTGTTTAATGGGTATGGCACATACGATGGATTCAAAAAGCCGGTTCTCCTTATACCGAATTAAAATTACCGAATGATCCCTTACCATATAGAGTCCCTCTCTATCCGATGGTCTCTCAAAGAAAAAAGAAAGCTCCCTGTCATTCTTAACAACAGACATACGCTCTCTCTGGGGATCATAAGCATACAGTCCCAATTTCTTTTGCCTGATCCAATAATAATTTTTCTCTTGAGAAAACTGCATAGGAGACGCGATTATCCCCAGATTTTGCTTTACCCCTTCCATAGACAAAGGAAGCACTTCATTAGGAAGAAAAGAAATAACGAAAGAAGAAGGATAATAACCTGTCACCCATAAATTTCCGGATTGATCGGAAAGAATCTTTGTGAGGATTTTCCTGTCAGCTGATAATAAACGGGAGAGATCTACCTTATCCAAGGATGCATCGGCCGTTATTTTATAGGCATATAAGTTATCTGCCGCAGTCACCCACAAATATCCCTTAACAGAATCTTGTATGATATGATGAAGCTTTCGGGTATCGGAGTCAGAAGACGCATTATCCACTGTTTGCAATCCAAACATTTTGTCCACGCCCTGTGCCTTGGGGTCAAAACGTACCATACCTTTTCCCCAAGTAGTAACCCAATAATACGGGGTGTTATGATCTTCCGTCATGCTTGTGGGATACTCATCATAAGGCCAAGGATATGAAATAAAAGAGTCCTTTACCTTATCATAGCAAAAAAGCCCACCTTTTGCTTGAGTTACCCAAACTTTCTTTTTCTTATCCTCATAAATAGAATTGACGGTATTCTCTTGTCCTTTCCATTTAAGAATATATTTTCCAGTTCTTTCCCCTGACGCATTGTATCGAAACAAGTGCCTGTTAGTCGAAATCCAGATCGTACCATCAGATGTCGCTGTCATTGTAGTTATAGTCCAACCCTTTATCGTTTCATCAGCAAGCGCCCTTATCTCATAATCTGTTTTTGACAAAATATAGACGCCACGCTTCGTTCCAAACCATATTTTCCCTTCACCGTCTTCAGTAATACACGTCACACTGTTGTTTTCCAAGACTCCCGGGTTCTTGAAATCAGAACGGAATACTTTCACCATATATCCATCATCACGGCACAAGCCTCCCCCCTCAGTGCCATACCACATATATCCTTCCGAATCCTGGAAGATACAAAGCAATTCTTTGGTCGGCAACTGTTCCGAATTAGGAAGGTTTCTTACTATCATATCAAATGCTTTGACCGGAACGGCATTTATCCGCACAGTCAATAACAAAATAATGATTGGTAATACTATCCTTCCTATGTTTTTCATATCCTTCACGCAAGTACTCCTGTTAAAAAACAAACGAATACAAAGCTAGGAAGAAATTCAAGAACTTGCAACTTGTCGGTTTAATTAAGTATATTAAGAATGACTTAATAAAGAATATGGCTATTGAACAGACACTTTTTTTCTATTCAACGCTCAGTCCTTCAACCGGAAACTGTACCCGCCCTGTTTTCTCAGTACCAGTGGCTTCTTTCCGGTCTTTTTTATAATTCTGACTGTACATCCTGCCGGAATGTCAATAGTGCTCTCCCCCTCGGCATTCAGTTTCAAGACAATATATCCTTCCTTTACCGGAATTCTGGAATGAATCCACTTCAAATGGAGTAACTCCGGTTTAATGGTATATTCATTCGTCTTCATCGAAGACTGGCTGAAACCGATAAGACCGTTCAATGCGCCTACCACTACCGGGACTCCATTCGCCCCATGACAAAGACTCAGGCCGTACGGACGATTATAAAATACCAGTTGACGGGCGCGGGAAGCATTCATCATAAAGTTCTCCGGGAAACGGGTATGTCCCTGATCCATCCAGTCGCCGAACACGCCATAGATATGATCCCATAACTCTTTTATCCGCCCAGCTTTGGCATAAGCCAGAAACTCATAACCCTTCTCATAACTGACCACTTCATAATAGTTCGGCAAATTCGGCAGAACATTTTCAAAGAGGTTGTCATAATGTTCTTCGGGAAAGATATCGGCCAGTATTCCCCAATATTGGGCATGATGCGAAATACGCTTGTCCACAGTCACATTGTCATTCATTGTACCGTTGATGAAGACTTTCCGGTCATCATCCCAAAAATGTTCAAAAATCTTCTTTTTCAGATTCCGGGCCAACTTGCGGTATCTGTCCGCCAATGCACTCTCCTTCCACAGATCCGCGAAATAAGCTCCGGTCACATAATTATAATAGAGCATGATCTGGGCATAGGCCGCCACCCCTTTCCGGGCAGGACCGTTATAAGTGGACCATCCGGGGGTATAACCGAACTGCCTGTCTCCATAATTGCCGTGTACAAAACCATTTTCATCCACGATGGAGGCATAAAAATCAAGCAACTGAATGATGCGGTCTTTGTATTGAAGGGAAGTGGTCAAGTCACCGAAACGCAAATAGTTCTGTTTCAGGCCGAACAGGGCATGCAACGGATAATCAGGAATCCCTATATCCGATTTCTGCGGATCAAGCGGCATCAGTGCTATGGAAATTCCGTTTTTTGACACCTGCTGGTCACCGAAAAGATAATCCCCCGCCAGGGTGCTGACCAGCGCATCCATGGACCAGGGAAGAAAATCACGCTTCACCCCGTCCAGATAAAAGCGGTGCATACTGGTATGCAATGTCGCACTGCTCATTTTGAACAGGTTGTTCACATAATCATCATCCGTTTCAAACTGCATCTGGTGCTCTACCGGCCACAATGACGCATCAAAGCGAAGGGAGGTAATCTCAGCCCCCTTGTCGCATTCCAGTGAAACATATCTGAGAGCGCGTTCCGGCAAAGTGATGGTGCCGCCTTCTTCTGACAAGGTAATAGGAACCAATGGATATTGTTCCAGTTTCTTATCATCCCGTTCCAGTGCTTCTTCGGGAGTCTCGCCAACGCGTACGGTTATAGTTCCCTTTCCTTTCGCTTGAAAGGTCAGTGTTCCAATCTCAAGATGGAAAAAGTCGATGAGGACATAACCATTCTTTCCGATACTGACTCCGTCTTTACCTTGCATCTCAGCATTGCGCATGGGGAGTATTTGTAAAGGTTTAATCCGGGCTGTCATATCTTGCGGAGCATCCGGCAGCACGCCCGGTTTATTATACATGACGGCACTCTCGGGTATTGTCCAATGCTCTTTATCCATGCTGACCTGCCATTCATCCGGATTTTCCAGTCCCGTCCCTTTCAGAATGATACAAGGCAACGAGTCATCCGTTATCACCTCAAACAATAAAGAGGATCTGCCCGCGGGCAAAATGGCCTGTTTACCGGAAACAGACTGTTTTACACCATTTATATAAAGAACAATATCCGACGGCCCCTCCCAGCAGAGGCTACTTTCCTTTTTCAATCTTACCTCTTTTCTGAACCAGGCATGATTGTTCTTTGCAAAAAATTTACCCGGATATCCTACATTGACACAACGTTCTTTCGAGATACGGGCACATTGTTGCTGATAGAAAGCAGCCAGTTGCCCTGGATACCACATATAGTGGCTGTTCCATTCCTCCTGAGGCTGCCGACTCACGATGGTTACATTAGGATCTAGAGAAGGATCGAATTGGTGCTGTGCTGCAATTCCACTCGAAATAAAGACCAAGAGCAAGATGATCAGAATGTTTTTCATTTGATACATTGTACAAGATTAAATTATTATATTTTTCAATGCAAAGTAAGGTAGATGTTTTATTCCATGATATAGAAACCCGTACAATATCCTGCATTATTGTACGGGGAACAAATATTTTCAGTTGTTTATTCTTTTAATGATAAAAATAATATCATCCAAGAAACGGCGTTTCTCCTCGGTTTCTCGGATGATACGAAAAATATTTTTGTGTAAATTAGACTTCGGTGATTCACTTAATAAAAGAAACATTTCATTGAAATCCGTAATAACCACACAATATTGTTTTCCTCCATTTCATGATTCACATAGCATTGTTATAATTCAATGAAGCTGTCGCTACGTTCTAATATCAGTACCGGCAAAACTTCCACACCGCTTATTGCATCACTATCGACCAATATCTTTACTCGTTGCCAAAGCAATAGTACGATGACGATTCTGATCAACGGCACAATAGAAGTGATAGACTGTATCGTTCCACTTCACCACAAAACTCTTATGGGCATAGCGAGCATCATAATCTTCAGACGGGGCTACGAGGGGAGTACCGGTCCAATCCGTCCAATGGATGAGATCACGACTAACAGCAAAGGAATTATAGGCTCCATATTTAGACCATTCCGGATTATGAGCACAATAATAAAACATTACCCATAAATCGCCCATTCGCTGAATTTGGGCATCCCCTGTTATAGTTCTCTTATAATCATGCTGAAAGATAGGGTTACCATCATAACGCTTCCAATGACGCAAATCGTTACTAGTGGCAATACCTATTTTCTCACGAACATCACCACAAGCCACTTGTTGTGCTGCGTTGTAGAACATCATAAACTTAGAATCCAACTGATTCTTAACTTGATAGATGATACTTTTATAAGGTGAGTGACTCTCCCATTGACCAACATCCGAATCGTTCCAAGCCATTATAGGTTGGTTATATGTCTGCCATTGATGGCACATGGAAGGATCATATTCAGTGGAGGCAAGACCAACATTAATAGGCAAGCCCTCGTAGCCAGCTGTAGAAGAACCAATATATGACATCCAATATTTACCATCATATTTATTAAGTTGATATGAGCCTCCCCAGTCCATATCTTGTAAAGCCGGAAATCCACCTCGCTGCTCTTTGTCCCAGCCTTTATCCGCGAATTCTAGCACTTTACCTTTCGTCTGCCAATGCAGTAAGTCTTCACTCTCTGCCAGCCATGTCTCATATCCTCGACCATCAAAGAGTACATAAGTCATCATCCATTTATCGTTTACTCGAAAAACAGAAGGACAGTCAACCATGTCGTCTTGCTTTGGGGCCTCTATGACCACACCATATTTATAAGGTGTCTTAACTTCTTCATATACACGCAACATATCAGCACGGGAAATTTCCCTCGTCTGTTCACATAGAAGAATGCCACCATTAGGTTGGATGTTCACAACGACCTTACCTTGGTTATTGACCTTCAACATAGAATATTTCATTTCGGGAAAATCCTTACCCTTGACAGGTTTATCTGTATAGTAATGCAGTACCTTACCAGCCAACATCGGGAGATCAAGTGTCAACTTCTTCGGCTCTTTCTCAGCATTCAGTCCGGCTATCCACCATTGGTTTCCATGCCGACGAGCGATTATCACATATTTCATCGGGTAGCCATCAATGAACTGCGTTTCATCCCAAATCGTTGGTATCTCTTTTAACAGGTCAAGTTCCCGCTGTGGCAGTTCCATAAGATTATTGGGATAGATGGCAATACACTGAACACTAGCCTGATTGACAATAGCTGCGGCAATTTCAAAAACATCACTCGTCTGACGACGATGACGTTTCTTATTATCTTTCGAAAGATACTTATTCAAGATTGTACCTCCCCAATCCATCGAACCTACTGTATTACGACAAAATGGATGCATTGTTAGCTGCTGCGCCTCACGTTTGGCATGATAGTCTGAAAAATAAACATTTTCCGAGGCTAACACGGCCTCGCTACTTACATAATTAGGATACATACGTTCCCAACCGCGAGGTAATGTACAACCATGAAAGATTACTTGAATTCCATATCGGTTTGCATCATAAAGAATATCCTCATAGAGCCTCATTGTTTCCTGCTTGTCACCTCCAAAGAAATCCACCTTAATGCCCTTCACACCAATACTCTTCATCCAAGCCATCTCTTTATCCCGACCAATGGAAGTATTCATACAATGCTTAGGTGATTGAGGAGCATCATTGGCAAAACCGTTAGAGTTATACCACAGCATCAGCGAGACCCCTTTTGACCTTGCATACTTTGAGAGTTCCGCCATCCGCTGCCGCCCCATCTGCACATCCCACATTGCATCAACCAGCACATACTCATAACCCATTGCGGCCGTTAAGTTTACGAACTGAATTTGGTCATTATAGTTAGCAGAACTATCCTGCCAAATTAGCCAACTCCATGTGTAACGCCCAGGCTTATATTCCTCACTTGCTTCATAAAGTGGTTCCACGACATCAAATGGAATTGTTGTTTCTACAATTGGTTTCAGTGTTGTCCCAATAGTAATAGTTCTCCATGGAGTACTTCCAGGTAAAGCGATGGTTGCGAATGCACTACCCTGCCCATTATTTTCTTTCACATCGGGATAAGCAATCGTATAACCTTGTCCTGCAATATAGTCGCTTAAATGAGCAGCACAATAGTTTCCACCCACTCCCGTTTCACTGAGAAGTGCCCAACCATCAGGTGTTTTAAAAAGACAAGGAAACGTATAACCCAACCCATACCGTGATCTAACAGCCATCAGTTCATTAGATTTATACTCTTCTTCGTAACTAGGCTTGGTTCTCATCCATCCCGTCTGACCACCAATCTGTGGACAAAGGAATGTAGTTGTTCCATCAACTAAATTAAAACTACTCACCTCGTTCATAATGACTGCACTACGATGCTCCGTCTTACTCTTCTCATCAGGTGCATACAACGAATAGCGATAAGCAATATCATTGTCAGACACACAGAATGTGATAGTAATAAACTTCCCATCTGCATTCACGTAGTCTAGTTGTAATTCATTAGCCTCATAGTGTACGCTGGACATTTTAGAACGTGATAACGTATAGGTTTTATCTATCTTTGATGCACGCACTGTTTTTAATGCCAGTCCTTTAGAAAAGTCACCAATATCGGTTTTCAGTCCTAACAATGATGGGGCCAACCATTCTCTATTGTCATAACAAACAGTATAATAGACTTGCCCATTGGTATCGCTTATATTCACGATAAGTCGACCGTCGGGTGAGGAAATGGTCTGATTAGCATGTGTAGTAATACTACAAAATACAGCTATCAATACAAGAATTATTTTTTTCATTTTTATCTTTAAAATATTATTGATATAATGGTCTGATATCAAGAGATGACAGAGTTGACGTTGCCTGCCTTGGACCTACAGGCATAATGCGAACATTATCGAAATAAGGTGTGCAGATGCGCTGCTCCTGCATGGGGGCCATAAGACCAGCCATACCACGAGGATACAACATCGAATTTGCCGTAACCACCTGTTGACCATCCACAAAGCCTGTCAGCTTGTTACCCTCAAAACGCAATTTGAGTGTGTGCCACTGACAAGCAGCAATCCCCTCAACCTGTGCCATGGCCAAAATGCGCTCACCTCCCTCTGAATTGTCATTCATGGAAGCTATAAGCGCCTGCTGTTCTGCATCACCCACTTTTTTCCTCTTATCTTTCTTGCCTTGGGTAATAATAAGTGAGCATTGTCCTTTGTCATTGAGTTTCAAATAATACCCTTTGGCGATGATACCATAGCCTGTACCCACATGACAGATACGCCCCATCACGGCAACCTCATCCTGCGGATTCAGAAAGACATCAGCACTGATCTCATAGTCACTCCATGCAGAATCACCCAAGATGGTATAATAGTGCCATTCAGGTGCCCAGCTCTGCGTATGCTCTCCCACTACCTGACGAAGACAAATACCTGTCCTGCGTGGAGCTTTCACCAATTCAAACGCTCCGATAACATCAGCCGTGTAGTGTGGCAGATAGCCCCATTCAACCGGATTCTGATATTGTTCAAAATCTTCCTCGTACGGCAAAGGAAATGGCTTCGAAACAGGAATGTCAACAAATGCCCCCTTCTGTTGTCCCGATGTAGTAGAGAGTGAATAGACAGTATTAGGTTCTAGTTCAATCGTAAAACAACCACCGATAGGTATGATATCTGACAACTGCTCAAACTGCTTCTGTTCAGTACTATACCACAAGCATAGCTTTCCCTTGGAAAGTCCCTCAGCCACTTTTACTTTCAGATTCTGTATAGCTGTGGCTCCCTTAGTTTCGATGATGATGCTGTAATCACCCGTTATGGGATTTTTCATTGTCACCATGGTACCACCACCGTTCAGATTGACACAACCTTCGTCCACATACTGCCAGCCCACCTGTGTGAATTGTCCATAGTGGGCATAGCCCCACAAAGCTTCGCGCACACTGTAGTGTCCACTCCATGGTTCACGAGCCAAAAGCATAGCTGGATCTTCACTATAAGGTTCCAATGGATAAACACCCGCTATATCATACCAATTAATTATCTTTGTGACCCCACTTTCAATATAGTTTCGATTGAAGCAACCTACAATACTGATAAGACAATCGAAACCCTTCTTATAAACGTGATCCTCCGAATTCCAAAGAGGCTTTCCAAGTTCGTTGATGATAACCTTTTGTTTTGATGTCACGGCAATCTCATTGAATGTATGAGCACTAATGATATCAATGGCAGCAGCCAACGCAGAATCACTCTTCATATCCTGAAGGAAGTCAAGTTTCCCTTTACCCCAATTGTCAAAAGCATGCAAACGAACATTACTAAAACCACCCTCGTCAAGCGTACGTCGCAGAATTTTTGCAAACTCATAACTCACACCCTTCTCATTCCGACAACCTATGGCGTCGAGTTCCAATCCATAAACCTCACGTAGTCCACGTAACCACGCCACATAATAGTCTGCGGCATCCTGCGACCAAAATTTTCCTTTACCCACCCATCCTGGTACGCTCCATGCCGTACCATCGAGTGTTAATAGCGAATTGCGCTTCTTGGCTTCTTGAAGCACCCACCATATATAACCTCGCTGATAGTTATAATCACCACGATAATGACTATGGCTGGGCATAGATCCCTGCGTGGAATTGCCATCACCGGGAATCTCCACGAGCAACGCACTGAGAGAAGCACCAAACAGAGGCTTATAAACCATGTCCAATATCTCGGCACGTTGCTTTTCCGGATAGTCCTTTAAAAGAACTGACGTGGCACCACCCCCATTGACAGCCCCTATGCCCTCAAATGTTTTCCCCTTAGTCGTACCATTAATCTGAACAGTCTGAACTTGCTGCTGTGGCATCACTTCAAAAGGAATCAGCATAAACAGCCATCCCAATGCAATAATATATGATAATTTCATTTTTCTGTATAATTGAAATTAGAAAATATGGCTTCTGCTTTCGACTTTTGGCTATTTGATGAGGCATACATGCCTACACCAAGCCCATTAAAGCGATTGACCTTTGCATCTTCGACCAAGGGCAACAAGCTAACGGTAGTCACTTGCTGCCATATAGAATCGGAACCTGCATACATGACAGAAGCATTGAGACCATCCGCTTTCAGACGTAACATCACGTCCTTAGGCAAATATGATACAGTAGCTTCAATGACCTTCCGCCCTTTATTCTTAATCACTACCAACAACTGGCCTGCCGTTTTCAGTACAGCAATATAGGCATTATCATTACGATAAAGCACCAAACCCGCTTGTTCGTTCAATCGTTTTGTCTGAAAGGAAAGACTGACCGTAGTCTCAAAGCCCAATGGCGAAGTTTTGCGCATTACAAGTGCCGGTGACGTGAGTGAATCAATGGTTTCCGGCTGTAACCGAAGCGTTAACTGATCATCTTTCCACGCGTCAAACTTGACATGAGGAATCCTTTCATAGTACCATGCCGTCCGCTGGTCCCCTAACGGCGTCCATGGCAACCGGGGACGTGGAATCTTTTCTGTCATATAACCATAGCCTGGATTGAAAATGAACTGACCATTCTGTATCTCTACAGGACAAAGAAAAGTCTCGCGAGTAAAAGATTTCGTTTCCACCATCCGCTTTCCCAGTGCCACAGCATACCAGTTACCTTGAGGCGTTTGCACCAAATCACAATGACCAACACACTGAATATCGGCATCGTGCCCCATCTGTCGCTGTGAGAGTACAGGATTGACATCTTGTGCCAAGTAGGGCCCCAATAACTTGTCGGAAGTCATCACCGTCTCACTATGATTATAGTCAGTTCCACCTTCCGCCAACAAGAGCACATATTTCTTACCAATCTTATAGAGATGCGGTGCTTCTACATATTTAGCGTTAAATGCATGACCTGTCGAAATGTAGGTACGCTCCCCCCTCAGAATACCTGTTGCAAGATCTATTTCCTGTATCCAAATAGCTGTCGAGGCGTTGTATTTACGTCCAGGAAAACTTCCATGATTGCCTAGGACGTATGCCTTATCATCATCGTCCCAAAAAATATCGGGGTCAATGCCAACCATCTTCTCGCCCTGCTCATTCCGAATGAATATGGGGTTAGTCCAAGGCCCGCACACATTTTTAGCCGTAACAAAAAAATTGCCACCGTTACTGACATTGCAAAAAACATACCACGTATCTCTATGATGACGCAAGGAAGGAGCCCATACGCCATCTTTATCTTTCACCCCATCGAGCGTAACCATCCCCTCACGGTCTATCACATGACTCACCAATTCCCAGTGCACCAAGTCACGACTATGGTATATGGGTAATCCCGGAAACCATGTAAACGACGAGCAACATACATAATAGTCATTTTCCACACGGCAAATCGTCGGATCAGGATGACACCCCGATAGAATTGGATTTCTCATCATTTCCGTCTGTGCTATGCTCACTATGATTGTCTGTACAAACAAGATACATACAACAATTCTTTTCCAGCCAATCATCATAATCCGCTTCGAAAAACATTTAAACTTCATTGACTATACAATTATATTTAATAATTATCCACATGAGATCTGTTTACAAGTTCTTGATCTAAAACTGATAACGTAGTTAATGGCAATGAACATGCCCTATCAAATAGTTTTTCACCGAAGTAACGTCTGTTGAACTTATAATAAAACTCATTAAAATAGTATTATAGGTATATGAATTAAAGTTACCAAAATATTCACACTGTGCCCATACAGATAGGGCACAGTTGATTATTTAGCAATATCAATAACCTTCATTTTGTTTATAAAACCCAGGTTTTACATCTTGTTGGCTCATTGGAATAGGACATAAATAACGCCCGTCTCTAAAATAATTCAAATCTGTTCCAGCCGGATTGTTATATCTATTTATGCGTAATCTATGTTTTGATTGCCATTCATTCCACCTAATCAAATCAAACCAACGAATACCCTCTCCCAAAAACTCTATTCTACGTTCACGCTTTATTAGTTCCATAGCATGAGTAGCATCCTTCGCAGTTTCAGCATCACATCCCATACGAGTACGAATACGATTTACTATATTCATTGCGCCATTTATATCATTTTTAGACACCAATATTTCAGCATACATCAACAAAACATCTTCTAAACGAATAACTGCATAATTTACAGGCCAATCGCTGGCATCTTTCATCTCCGTTTCAATATCACCCGTTAGTCCTAGTTCTGCTCTACGATGCTTAGAATTGACATATTTGTATAACATTGAATTTATTTTTACGTTCCGTACACTTCCATCAGATAAATGGATTGTATCTGTCTGTACAGGATAAGGTGTCGCCCAAGTAGCGCCAGCATTTGGCTCCGCATCATATCCTGATAAAACAGATTGCCCTTCGCCTCGTGCATCACGCCTATTATTTTCATATACCTTATCAAATTCATATCTAAGACTCTTTTCTATCCAAATAAAGCCACGGTTAGTGGATACAAAACTTATAGTGGTATAAGAGGGCGGAACCATTAACCCCGTACTGGTGATAGACGGATTTCCTGTTCCACCACTACGATATTGTATAGCAAAAATAGAATATTTATTATTATATTCAGCCATCCATTGTTTTTTCCATTCTGTACTGTCAGGTGCCCAATATTTGTTTGCATTTGCTTCAGAATAATCTATAACAGCTTTCAACTCCACCTCAGCCAAACTTTGCGCCGAAGTATCATTCAATGGAAAACCTGACATTGTCATATACACACGCCCTAGCATAGCTTGTGCCGCAACTTTGTCAGCACGTGTTCCTGATACCTTTTGATTTCGGATATCTACCATATCTTCAGCCACAGGTAATAATTTTTTCGCCTCCTTCAAGTCTGGTAAAATTATTTTGTCATATACATCTCTAACTGTAGATTGTGGCACATTGGCAGCTTCATTGGGTGACATTGGAACATCTATAATAGGAATATTAGCAAACAAACGAGCTAATTCAAAATAGGCCCATCCTCTTAAAAAATAAACCTCACCAAGCAATTGATTTTTATAAGAATCCCGATTCCCGAAATCACAAGATGGAATTTTTGTCAATGCTATATTTGCATCATATATTAATTTATACCATCTATTCCATACCGTATTAAACATTGGTAAATCATAAGCTGCTCTGAATGTGTTCAGTTCTGACCACTCACGATATCCGTCAGGTTGTGTTTGAACCCATAAATTATCAGATCTCAATTCTGAAAGATACCAAAATTCATTATCCGACAAATTACGTAAATCTGTGTATATCCCCATCACCCCTTGTTCTGATTGAGCTGGGGTTTGATAAAAGTTATCCGAACCAAGCCGATCCATAGGAGGAGTATTCAAATAATCATCACATGCCATTGCCATCAACGATAGCACTACTATATAAATATATTTTTTCATATCCATTTCTCTTTAAAAATTAATATTCACACCAAAAGTTAATGTACGCGCTGAAGGATAAGAACCATAATCAAGACCTAAGGCTGTATTTGCTGTATTTGCAGACTCCGGAGAGTAACCATTATAATAGTTATCCCATTTCAAAAGATTTTCTACAGACAAATACACTCTTAAATTAGAAATAAATTTAGGATTGACAGGAATCTGATATCCCAATGTTATATTTTTGATACGTAAATAGTCTGATGAATGCAACCATCTGGAATCTACTGTTCCCCCAGTAGTAGTACTCAAGATATAAGGTACCGTACCATCACCAGGTTCCTCTTCAGACCACCATGCATGCATCCATCTATCCATCATGTTGCAATTAGGATCCATACCTGGACGATCTAAAGCCCTCCCAAGAACACCAAATATTTTTCCTCCTGTTTGAGCCGTCAATAAAATTGATAAATCAAAGCCTTTATATGAAAAACTATTAGTCATACCATATACAAATTTAGGCGATGGACTACCCAAAATAACACGATCATTATCTTTATCCCAGCTTCCGTCTCCATTAACATCCTCATAACGCAAATCTCCTGGATAAATTTGTCTATTTTCAAATTTCAAATCTGTAGCTTGTTTTCCAATAGAGGCCGCATATTCATCTATCTCCTTCTGCGATTTCCATACACCAATAGCATTATACATATAAAATGCATAAGCCTGCTCTCCTACACGAAGAATATTAGAAAAGTTGCTACCATCAAACCCTGAATAAACAGGGGTGTTAGCCTCTCCTAAAGAAATTACTTTGTTTTTATTATAAGAAAGATTGAAGGATGTGTTCCATTTAAATCCTCCCGCTAAATTTATTGTATTTAATTCTATGTCAAACCCTTGATTCTTGATTTCTCCCATATTGCCCCATACTTTGGAGAAGCCAGAAGCTCCCATCGAAGGAATAGAATACAATAAATTAGTAGTTTTTTTAGTGTACCAATCAAATGAAAATTGAATACGATTATCAAGGAAAGACATATCAACAGCTAAATCCGTGCTGTACGTTTTCTCCCATCCTAAATCCGCATTTCCCAAGCTATTAGCATAATAGCTCGGATATCCAGCATAAGAACCTGCTGTCAAACTAGCATAGGCAGCTGTATTACTAATTGCATTATTGCCAGTAGCTCCATAGCTTGCTCTAAGTTTTAGATTATTAAACCAATGCAAATTAAGATTAGTAAAAAACGTTTCTCTTGAGATATTCCATCCTGCAGAAAATGCAGGAAACACTCCCCATTTATTATTAGCGCCAAAAATAGAACAACCATCATAACGCAAACTGCCAGAAAACAAATAACGATCGTCATAATTATATTGTAAACGTCCAAAGAAAGATGCTAATTTTAGTGGTGTCAGTTGTGATACACTGGAAGTCCCTACGGCCATTGTTGCTTGGCTAAAAGTATATTGTAAAGCATCATTAGGAAATGGTCTGTTATAGGTTTGATTGGTATTGAACCCTATATTAGTTTGTTCGGAAGATGTTCCCAACATAATATTAACAGTATGTTTATTGAATGTTCTTTCATAATTGACTATCGCTTGCAGTAAAGTATTCCAATTTTTACCTGTAGAATGTCCTCCAGATGAGTAAGCCCCTTCTCCCTGAGTCCAATTTATATCATTTGCTGTATAATTGTAAGACATTCCTTCTGAATCATAGTAATTAACAGAACCTGTTAGTTCAATATTCAGTTTTTCAATAGGAGTAACCCTTACATAACCTTTAGCCATTAAACGCAAAATATCATCACGGCGTAAATTTTCCATCTTTTTAATAGGATTAGCCATCTGACTATAGGCCCATAAATAAGCAGAATATGGTTCTGAATTTGTACCATATCCAGCCTCAGCATCAGCCACCGGGGCAATTTGATTAACAATATGACCTTGTGAGTCTTTACCATTTGCTAGTCCGGCTCCATACCTTTGCATGAACGTAGGAGCTATTACCACTCCTGCAGTAATATATTTATTAATTTTAGAATCAATGTTGGCTCGTAAAGAATAACGTCGATATTTAGTGCCATGTGCAAGTCCCTCTTGATTGAACACACCTCCAGAGAACATATACGAAGTATTTTCACTTCCACCAGATACATTTAAATTTATTTCTGATACAGCTGCAGGTTGATAAAATTCATCCTGCCAATCAAGTAAAGCTAAAGACTCGCTGTTATTTAAATGATTAGGATGCCCCGCCCTTGTTTCAGCATCTAAATAATTAAACCAACGAGGGTCTAATATATATTTATAATTAGGAGTAGATATGTCTGAATTTATATTCAACATACGTTGTTCATTACTGTCACTAATTTGAGCATTAACATGCCCTAAACGTTTAGCTTCCGCAAGATAACGGGCATCTATAGCCTTCACATTAAACGACATCCACTCTTCCGGTGTCATCGTATCCAATTTTTTTTCTAAAGTTTGAACTCCATAAGTAGCATTCAGACTTACTGAAGCTTTTCCCTTACGTCCTTGTTTGGTAGTCACCATCACGACTCCATTAGACCCTCTTGAACCATAAATAGCCGCAGAGGCTGCATCTTTCAACACTTCCATAGATTCAATATCAGACGGATTTATTCCAGCAAGTGTATTCATAGGCATACCATCTACTACATAAAGAGGATCAGAATTAGCATTAACTGACGCAGCACCACGTACACGTATCTGAATATCTTGTCCCGGTTCTCCTGTTGTACTTCGTACTACAACACCTGCAAGTTGTCCTTGCAGAGCACTTTCAGGACGGCTCATAGGACGATCCTTCATAGCTGAAGCATTCATTTTTGACACTGCATTAGTAAGAGAACTTTTCTTTACAGATCCATAACCTATAACCACCACTTCATCCAGCGTCTCAGCATCTTCCTTCAATACCACATTAATTTCTTTCTTTCCAGAAACTTTCACCTCTTGAGAAACATACCCAATATACGTAATCTGTAAAACGGCATCTTTCGGGGCATCCAACACAAACCGCCCATCTATATCTGTTATCGTACCTATTGACTGACCTTTAACCATTACATTGGCACCGATTACCGGCTCGCCATTCGCATCTTTCACAATACCTGTCACTTTATTTGCCTGTTGGGCAGCTTCCCCATCCTTCGCCTTGCTCATCAGCATGATATTCTTGCCCTCCATGGCATAATAAATATCAGTACCTTCAAAAACCTTATTCAACACTTCGGCTACAGATTTGTTCTGCGCATTCACCTTCACATTGCGCTTCAGATTCACCTCGTTCACATTATACACAAACAGATAATCTGTCTGTTTTTCTATTTCACTGATTACCTTGCCTGTTGACACGTTATCCGCCACAACAGTCACCTTCATTGTCTGAGAATAAGACTCAGTGGCAAAAGCTGTTCCGGCAAAGACAAACAGGGCTAAGAGTGTGTTTCTCATCATACGGAATAAATGTTTAATTTCTACAATAGATTCCTGATACAAAATATTTTTCATATATTTGCATTACTAATTTTAGGTTCAACTTAAGATTATTTGAGAAAAAATTGTCAATGCGTCATTGACATTTCCATGGGATGGTGTTGCAGCACTATCCCATTTCTTTTTTAGACCAGGTGTGTTATTTCATAGGCATATTCTTTTTTAAGGGTTAATTAATTGTTATCACATTTGTCTCATCATCCTTTGTATAAGTAAACTTATTATTGAGTTTCAAAACTTTCAGTACGTGTTCCACCCCATCTTTCGTACGGAATTTACCTGTATAACGGTTCTTTAGAATCCGGGTATTATTTACTACAATATCCACCCCATAATACAGTTTCAGTTTCTCTATCATATCACGTACGGATATATCATTGAAACAAAGCAAGCCCTCACGCCACAAAAAATAATCGGCCTCCTTGATGCGTCCTTTCACCAGTCTGTTGCCTTTCAAGCTGGCCATCATGTTCGGTTCCAGCCTCATTCCACTGTTATTCGAACCGGGCACTAAAATTTCTACAGCACCTTCCAACAAAGAAGTTTCCCATACGCTATCCACTGCATAAGCCATTACATTGAACTCTGTACCCAGCACCTTCACATTACATTTGTTCGTTTCTACAATAAAAGGCTGTTCCACATTCTTTGTCACCGCAAAGTAACCCTCACCATCCAATTTCACATTTCGGATATTCCCTTTGAAACTTCCCGGGAAAGTCAAGGTACTGCGTGAGTTCAACCAAACCTTCGTACCATCCGCCAACATCAATTCTGCCCGTTGGCCCGCCGGCACATAAATAGACTGCCATGTTTTGTCTTCCGGTACCTGATGTTTTCCTGTCCAATAATGTGTACCCAACAAGACAATCGCCAATACCGCTGCTATCTTGGCAGCTTCCATACATACTCCGCGTAACGAGAAATGTTTCCTTTCCCGGCTATTCTCCTCCGCCACAGGTTCCGTACGCCACAATACCATATCATGCAGCTTCCGTTGTGCCATATATTCACGCATGTTCTCAGGATTTTCCTGTATCCATTTCGTCACACGCTGCTTTTCGGCTTCAGTAGCATTTCCGGCTATATATTTTTGCAATAATTCAGGATTCATATTCTATGCTGTTTTATTAGAAACGACTCAAGAAGAAACTACCCTAAAAGAAAATGAAGAAAAATATAAAAAAATCATTTTTGTCCTCAAAAACATCCGTATCCCCATCCGGCCAGGCTTAATAATAAAAGAAGAAATAAAATAAAGGAAGATAATCTTTTAAAGTCACCCGCAGTACTTTCAATGCTTTTGATATATGATATTCCACCCCCTTTATAGAGATTTCCATCTCTTCGGCAATCTCTTTATTGGATTTATTTTCAAAACGGCTCAAAATAAATGCCCGTCGCGTCTGTTCCGACAAGGTACTTAAAGTAGCACTGATGATTTTTTCCACTTCTTCCGAAAAAATCTCATCAGGATTGCACGCTTCCAAGGCAGACATACGGATAGACAATTCCTGTTGTTGCCAGTCGGCCATCACTTCAAAAGCACTGCGTTTTACCTCCTCGTGCTTTAGATAGTCCAAAGCCTTGTTCTTCAAAATTGTCAGTAACAACGGTAAGATATATTTCTCTTCAACAGGCTCGGCCTTCAACTTTTCCCACAACTTTATTAATGCCTCGGAGGCAATATCTTCTGCCGCCAAATCATTATGAACGTATGATTTGGCAAAGAAAAAAGACTTCTTATAATAAGAGGTATAGATATCATTAAAAGAATTTCCAGGCATTTTGCTCATTTGTATATCGGTTGTGCTTTTCATCCATATTACGATGGTAGAGCAAAGTTAGCAATAAACCTTCGATAAAAACAAAATTATCCTGTTAATTCTTTCTCTTATATGCTATGAGCTTGCCTTATATGCAATCGCGCCCTCCACCGTCAGACCAAGTGGCAAAAAGGAAAAGTTGCCATAGATATGAAATTCACGGACAAACACCCCTATGCTGTCCGACCGGAAAGAAACTTTCAACTGCAAAGTATCTCCCGGAGCAGCATGAAACTTGGAGCATCTCGTTTCCGGACAATCCCAAAAAGAAACAATGTAATAAATATGTAAACTGTCACTTCCCATGTTTTTATAGATAAAAACACCACCACTAAAAAAGTCGAACAAACAAATCGCCAAGCAATCTTTTTCATTTATTTCTCCTTATACGATTCCCCCTGAAAAATCCTTCAAAAGCTTCAGCCCTTCCGCAAACCCTTTGCAGAAGGGCGTTCCGGCTGAAGGATCACACCGGAAAAAGGTTTCAGGCCGCGGAAGAATCCTTCAGCTTCACCAGCCGGTACACATTGCCATACTCGGTATGAACACGCTGTATCCCTAATGCAACCATCATCCTGCCCAACCGGTTCGGAGTCACCCCACGCATGGCCGCCGGATAATGTTTCTGCAAATAATTGAACAAATCCGTCGTGGTATAGGGCTTGAACAACTCCCCTTCCTGCGGCATCCGGAAACAACGCAAAAACAATTCCTGTTCGGCAGGCATTTTATAAAAATTCCGGTTGCTGTGCTGTATCTCCTTTTCTTCCTCTTCCGAGAACCAGTAACGCTCTCCTCCGGCCAGCTCCGCTTTCAACTGGGCGAACAGCTGCGCATGATCGGGCGGTGTACAATCAATCTTATCATCCACTTCCGCACAGAGGAAACGGCGGCTTCCTGTGGGATCAGTCAGCAGATCCGTCATATTGGACGTACCGATGAAAGAGGCGATACGGGGCAGATGACTGAATGCCGAACGATGTGCCCTGCGGAAAGTCAGTGTGGTCATCTGCATCAGATTCTTCAAGGCAGGCATCTGTCCGGCACGGTACTTGTCGAACTCATCCATATTGATCAATCCGAAAAGCGAAAGTTTCTGTTCACATCCACTCTCGCTCGTCAGGTCGAACTTGTCTATATAATAAGGTGTAAGTTCCTTAGGCATCAAAATCTTGCAAAAAGAAGACTTGCGCTTCCCCTGCTCACGACTCACCAACATAGGCGCCACCGCATTGGCGCAATCCTGTGCCTGCCCCAGCCATTGGGCGGCAACACCCAGCATCCAACGGTGAAACCCTTTCACCCACATCGGCTTACGCGATATACGCACAGCCAGCGGAGTAACACGATCCACCCCGTCCCATTGAGGCAAGTGGCTCATATAATGTAGAAAAGGATGATAGTTTTCCACCTTTCTGGAATGGAGCAGACGGCTCACATCCTTATCCCAGCAGTTGATGCCGCCGGAATGCGCCTCCAAGCAGAATGTATTCAAATCACGTTGAGCCACCATGGCATACTCTTCATCCGGCATCTCTTTCCCACGATACTCCGTCTGTTCGGTGAGAAGGTTATAACGGAAATTATACCGTGCAGTCAAAAAGCACTGCAAGGCCTCCAGCATATTCTCCGGTTTCTTGCGCCCCGATTTGCCAAAAGCCGCCTTTTCATCGATAGTTTCTGCCATGCCAGCTGTTTCGACAGCCGCTGGGAGAACAATTTTATCCACCGTTTCCGTAGCCGTTGAAGGCAACACCCCCTCCGCATTTCCGGTTTGCCCCACCGACTGCCCGGTAACCGGAGCCGTGCTTTTTCCCACGCATCTCCTCATTTTCATACTCTTTTTGCACCAACTCAGTAATTTTTCCACTAATTTTTTCATCCTTTTTCATTATTTGGGGTTGTATAATATCACAAAGATAACACTCAAAACACCCTTTTACAAGCATTTACCCCACACTACCGCAAAAAAGTGACTAAGCGAAAATAACTGGGAAATTATTCGTTTTTATCAAGACTATTTCATACTTTTGCACCGTCAAGTTAATCGTTTCACTAGAATGATGAAATTTCATCACCTAAGTGATACAACTTCATCACTAGAGTGATATGATTTCATCACTAAAGTGAAACGATTAACTTGAAAGGAAGTTGCAGCAAACTCTTCCGTACAAGAAAGCATAAACAACCGGATAAAAACAAATAAGCGAATGGCTATCAAATTTGAATTTTATGAATCACCCAATACGATAGGTACGCGCAAGAAGCGCTATCACGCCCGTGTAGTAAACTGGCAGCGCATCAACACCGACTATCTGGCGCGGGAAATACAGTATGGCTCCTCGCTCACCGTGGCGGACATCAAGGCAACCATCATCTCGCTCAGCGAGAAACTGGCCTACTACTTGAAAGACGGTGCCCGGGTACATATCGAAGGGATAGGATATTTCCATATATCGCTTACCTGCCCCGAGACACGGACACCCAGCTCCACACGTGCCAACAAGGTGAAATTCAAATCGGTGACATTCCGTGCGGACAAATACCTGAAGCATCAGTTGAGCGACGTCAAGACCGAGCGTTCAAAATACAAGCCGCACTCCATGCCGGTGACAAAAGAGAGTATAGACGAGGCACTGACGGAATACTTCCTGACAAACAGCGTGCTGACACGCCGGAAGTTTGAATCGTTATGCGGACTGACACGAGCTACCGCGGGACGTTATATCGCTCAGTTGGCGAAAGATAAAAAACTGCGCAATATCTCCATTCCGCGCAACCCCATCTATGAACCGATGCCGGGATTCTACGGAAAAGAGAAATTGCCCGAACCGGAGAACGAAACGGAAAACGTATCGGCAACAAACGACACGGACCTGACAATAAAGTAAATATACAACGAAACAATATAATAGAAAACTTCTACAAACGAAGCTCAAACCATAAAGAGCTGAAACTTCTACACTAGGCTGAAGGAATTCCGGGAGGAAATCCTTCAGCCGCTTTTCTTTATTGACGGGCGTTTGCGAAGAGGCTGAAGGATTTGAAAGAAAAAACAGGGGAAACTCCGGGGGAGGTACTTTTCAGCCCACCAACCATACCAGCATGGGCAAGTAATCCTTTAAGGAAACACGAAGCAGCTTCAATGCCTGCTGGATGCGGTAAGCCACAGTCTGTGGCGACACATCCAGCACTTCAGCAATTTCTTTATAACTCAGTTCCTTAAAGCGATGCATCACAAAGGCCTCCCGATAACTGTCGGGCAAAGCAGCCATCGCCTCCTTTATTTTCCGGTCCAATTCCTCAAAACGACCATAGTCCACTTCACACAATGCCGCCTGTGTCCGCTCATAAAAGGCAGCTTCCGCCTTGGTTTTCATCTGTTCCCGCGTCAAGTGGTTCAAGACCCTCCGATAAGTCATTTTGAACAAATACTGATTCAATGAAGACTCGATTATCAAATCCCCACGATTCTCCCATAGCCATAACATCACCTCCTGAACAATCTCTTCGGCATCTTCCAGCGACACCAACCGATGGGCATAGGCACACAGCATAGGATAGTATCTTCTGAATAAATGGTCAAAAGCATTACCATCCCCCTGTCGGAGAGCATTAAGCAAAGACAAGTCTTCGACGGTATGATTCATAGTATAATAACTGTTTTCCTTGCGCACAAAGATAGCGGTTTTTATCGGAAAAAACTTTTTTTTGAAAAAAAAGCATTTTTCGTTTAGATACCTTTCATTCTCGCTTGTCTTAATAATATAAAGGAAAAATATTAAAGCATAATTTATGGAAAACCATACCGATATAGAAACTTTGTTAACTAAATATTTCGAAGGGAAAACCACTCCTTCGGAAAACGAACAGATAGAAGCCTGGCTGAATGCCGACGAGGAACATTTACATATAGCCAGACAGCTGAATACGCTCTATCTGGCTGTAGACACACAGCATATCACAAAGAAAATAGATACGGAAAAGGCGTTAGATAAGGTAAAAAGCAAAACAAAAGTTAGAAACCTGTCCTGGTGGGGATGGACACAACGCATTGCGGCCATCCTGTCCGTTCCCCTCCTGATAGGTGTATTGGCCCTGTATCCGGGCAGACAGCAGCCAGTAGTCACTGCTCAGATGGTGGAAATAAAAACCAATGCAGGCATGACTACCTCCGTCCTGTTACCAGACAGCACGGTAGTTCACCTCAATTCGGAATCCTCCCTCCGCTATCCCACCTTTTTCGCCGGCGATGTACGCCAAGTGGAATTAAACGGTGAAGCTTATTTCGATGTGACCCAACATCCCCGGAAACGATTCATCGTTTCCACCCCTCACCATTCGCAAGTGGAAGTGTACGGAACAAGTTTTAATGTGGAAGCATACGGTAATGAAACTCCCATTTCCACCACGCTTATCAAAGGCAGCGTAGGATTTATTTATAAGAATAGCAAAGGAAAATTTCAAAAGAGTATGCTCTCCCCCAGACAGAAGTTGGTTTATTCCCCACAAACCGGAGATATCAAGTGCTACGCTACCTCGGGCGAATCGGAGATCTCATGGAAAGACGGCAAGCTCATCTTTAATGACACTCCGCTGGATGAAGTGCTGCACATGCTTGGGAAGCGGTTCAATGTGGAATTCGTATTGTCCAACAAGGGACTGAAAGACTGTTCGTTCACAGGAACATTCACCCATCAGCGTCTGGAGCGTATTATGGAATATTTCCGGATTTCCTCCCGCATACGCTGGCGATACATCGACAGTGCAGATATAAAGACGGAAAAGCTGAAAATAGAAGTGTACTAATATACGCTTAACCCTTAATTTAAATACTAGAAAAATGAACAGACAACAGGCTCCCTGAACAAAAAACATACGGGAGGATATTGGCGTATCACCCCGTATGAAAAAATCATCTTTCAATGCTTGTTTGGCGACAAGCAAAGACAACATTTTATTAACTTTATCTCAATTACAAAATTATGAAAAATTATTTTAGCGTCCAATTATTATGGATGATAAAGTCGTGTAGGTTAATCTTAAATAAAGCTCCATTACCTATGAAACTAAGTGTACTCTTTTTAATCTGTTCGCTAAGTATGACTTATGCGGCAGAGTCGTATGCGCAAAAGACCATGATCAGTCTTGAAATGCGTAATGAGACAGTTGGCACTGTGTTGGAAAAGCTGAAAAAAGAATCGGGGTTTGATTTCTTCTTCAACAATAAACACGTAGATCTGAAACGTATTGTATCAGTTTCGGCAAACAACAATAATATCTTCAAGATATTGGATCAGATTTTCGCAGGAACGAATGTGAAGTATTCGGTGCTTGAAAAGAAAATTATTCTTTCTACTGAGATTGTGCAAGGAATACAGCAAGGACAAAATAAGGTGACAGGTATTGTAAAAGATAATGCGGGTATTCCCATCGTCGGTGCAACGATTATGGAAAAAGGAAGTACAAACGGCACAGTTTCTGATCTTGACGGAAACTTTAGTCTTCAAATGAACAGTCAAGGAACAATACTCATTTCTTACATCGGTTATATTACACAAGAAATTAAAGTCGATAAAAATGATAAGCTTATTATAACATTAGAAGAAGATACAGAAACATTGGACGAAGTAGTGGTGGTAGGCTATGGTGCCATACAAAAACGTTCGGTATCCACCGCCATCTCAACTGTAAAGGGAGGAAAAATCTCAGAAATGCCGACATCAAATATATCACAAAGCCTTGTGGGTATGTCGTCAGGTATCACCTTACAACAAATCAGTGGAGAGCCGGGAGCCGCTCCGGCAATCCGGGTCCGAGGAGCAGGCTCCATCAATAGCGGGAATGATCCCTTATTTGTAATCGACGGTTACCCCACAACAGACGCAGAACTTTTTAATAATATCAACCCTGCAGACATTGCTGACATTCAAATACTAAAAGATGCAGCCTCCTCTGCCATTTATGGTTCCAAAGCAGGAAACGGTGTAATTATTGTCACTACTAAACAAGGACAAACAGGAAAACCTAAAGTTAGTTTTTCCACACAAGTAGGATGGAGTGAAGCCCAAAATTATGTGGACGTACTAGAAGCTGATGATTATATGGACATGATCATTGAAGCACGCACAAACAACGGAAGTATTCAAAATTTTCCCAAGTTGATTCAGATGAGAGAGAGTGGGAATTACGAGAACACGAACTGGCAAGATGCCATATTCCGTAATGCACTAAATTATAGGGGAACAGCAACCATTACAGGAGGTACAGAAGTATTAAAATACAACTTCTCTGCCAACTATCAAAACGAGGATGGCATCCTGTTAAACTCTTTTTACAAAAGAGTCGGAATAAAAGGAGGATTTGAAGCAAATTTATCAAAGAAAATAAAACTAGGAGTCAATTTCAGTACAACCTATAGCAAAAGACGCCTCCAACAACCAACCGGTGGAAATACTGAAGACGTAACAGGCGTAATTGCTCAAGCATTGTCTATGCCACCTATACTTCCTGTTTATCAGAATAACGGAGATTATACTCAAATAGCTCAACATTATGCAGACTTAGGACTTAATAACCAACTTCGCAATCCTGTTTCGAATTTACTAGAAAATCGGAATGACAAATGGTCTATCCGCACAATGTCCAATGCCTATTTTGAAGCAAAACCCATTAAAGGACTGACATTACGCACATCGGTAAACTTTACGACTAATGCAGCAAAACAAGACTATTACCAATCCGCCTTTTTACTAGGTAAAAGTTATACTGGTAACAAATCCACACCGGATTTGACTAGCATAGACGGTTATCGTCTGTCTGGATTTGGTTATAATGCCTATTGGTCCACCACAGCAACTTATGATGTTACATTTAATGAAAAACATCATTTGAACGCCATGATCGGATATGACTTCGAATACAATAGTGATTTTGAGGTACAACAAGACGATCGGACTGATTCTGATAATCCCATTGCCTATAACAACACATCTATTACTAACGTAAATGGAGCGAAACTATGGACAGGTTCTTCCAAATACTCCAATTATGTATTTGACGCCATGTTTGCCCGTCTAGTGTATGATTATAATTATAAATATGTCTTTTCTGGTTCTGTCCGTCGCGACCGTTCCAGCAAATTCGGACCGGACAAACGCGCAGGATGGTTTTATTCGGGTTCATTGGCATGGAATATAACCGAAGAAGACTTTATGAAAAATATACACTGGCTCGACATCGCTAAACTACGTGCCAGTTATGGAATAACAGGTAATGACCAGATAGGAAATGATTATGCATGGATATCTACTATCAGTTCAGACCAAAATGTGGTGTTTGGTACAACAGCCATACCTACTTATTATCCTAGTGGCTATTCAAACCGACAATTAGGATGGGAGAAAAACAAACAAATGGACTTAGGGTTTGATATTGGCGTATTCAATGCCTTGAATATAGTAGTAGATCTCTACAAGAGGACTAGTGACATTGTGATGCCAGCCAATATTCCTAATTTCAACGGTATAGCAGGCAGCGTTTATATGAATGCCGGACAAATTGAAAATAAAGGTATAGAAATCCAAGTTTCCGCCACTCCGTTTAAAGGAGATTTTTCCTGGGAAACTACTCTTAGTTGGTCCAAAAACAATAATAAAATTCTTTCACTTGCCAACAATCAAAATCAACTTGCCAATGCAAGTGCAGGAACCAAATGGGGGAATGTAATGAGGAACTATGTAGGACGTCCGATGGGTGACATGTATATGTTAAAAGTTATAGGAACATTTAATACAGAAAAAGATTTAGCCCAATATGCTAAAAACGGGACTCAGGATATTGGAGATTTAATATTTGAAGATTACAATAAAGACGGCACTATTGACGTCAACGATTATCAATTGGTAGGAAACTATCAACCGGACTTTACCTTTGGATGGAATAATACCTTTATCTATAAAGATTTCGATTTGGCGGTCACTATTGACGGACAATGCGGAGGTAATGTAATTTATGCAGCTGCACGTGCTTTTTCTTTAAACCGATACGATGACAATGTACTAGCTGAATCCGGATTAGGACGCTGGAAGTCATCAACCGATACCGGAAACGGAATGTCACACAAAGCTGGGACAAATAACCTAGGCAGCAATATTGGCCCCTCCACAAGATATCTTTATGATGCAGACTTTCTACGTATCCGTAACGTATCCCTTGGATATACATTACCGAAAAAATTCTGTAAAATAATCGGCATAGAAAATATGCGCATCAGTGCTAATGTACAAAACCTATGGACCTTTGACAAATATCCAGGTTATTCCGTTGAAGCAAATTATGAAGGGAACTCCGCTACAAACAACGGGGTGGACTTTGGCGGATATCCCATCTCCCGCACATTTACTTTCGGTCTTAATTTCAACTTTTAACAACGATACAATATGAAAACTTTCAATAAATTAATTTCATTTGCAGTCATTTCCATGACAAGCCTTACCTATACCGCTTGTAGCGACGGATTTTTTGACCGTTACCCTACCGATTCCATGCAAATGGAAACCTATCTGAAAAATGATGCAGAACTGCAAAACATACTTCTCAATGGTTATTATCACCTACAAGACATCACACTAAATGTGAATTATGTCAATAGTTTGGCTACAGATGAGGGATACGACTATAAAAAAAATAACTCCCTTGATTACATCAGCCTGAACGAAAGTACATGGGATGCAACCTTAGGAATCACTAGTGAAATATGGGAACATTGTTTCAATATGATAAACCGCTGCAACAATGTTCTTCAAAAACTAGATAATGCCTCGGAAACGAACAAAGCACAATATGAAGGTGAAGCTAAGTTTCTCAGGGCGTATGCCTATTTCACTCTTGTAAGACTTTTTGGAGCAGTACCTATCACTACAGCTCCAATAGATGATTACTCAACTCTTTATGGTTATGGACGGAACAGCGTGAACGAAGTCTACAGCTTGATAAAAGACGATTTGGAAACAGCCATAGCCAATCTACCAAACTACTATTCCGCCAATAACATGCAAGGACGAGCAACAAAAATAGCAGCTTATACCATGCAAGCAGAAGTTTTTATGACATTGCAGGATTTTAATTTAGCTAAAAA
>ENA-OWOU01000414-OWOU01000414.1-gut-metagenome-genome-assembly--contig:-NODE-414-length-27632-cov-4.741499_pt1 | contig 27632 bp, 19 predicted proteins | sample MGYA00248248_ERZ651801 | MGnify/ENA primary metagenome ERZ651801 (study PRJEB26908, sample SAMEA4031710) | gut metagenome | biome: gut; feature: normal infant; material: stool | place: China | collected 2015... | reverse complement strand
GGTCAGGCCGAACAGGCCCGCGCCCACGACCACCAGATCGGGATATTCCACCGCTTCAGTCATAAGAACAACCTTCCGAACTTAAAACAAACACACAATATTCGTGTGCGATTCCTCATCAAGCATACCCGTCCGCCCTCCTTAACGCGGGATGCTCATGGGGAAGCGGCATTTTGACGTTTGATTTCCCTGTGTCGCTGGTCGTGGGGCTGGCTGCTTCACGGATCATGGCATGGTCTGTGTGGTTCGTGCGCGGCCTGTGGCGCGGGTTGCGCTGCGGTTCGTGCGGCTTGCGGCGCGGTTCGGTCCGGGCATGGTGTACACTGGTCTTTGCCTCCGCGTGGCGGTACGTCACCCAACTCCCCCAGGGCAGGAATGCAGCAAGGGTAAGTGGCCTCTTCCGGGTGCGTGGAGGTTTTCTTATATCTTCATGCCATTCGCGCATACCGTAGAGCCAATGCCGTATTCTCGATGATTATGACCGACGAATTCAAGCCAATCATCCGAGACCCGCACAAGTCCGCGAATATGCTGGAACAGCCGGTCGCGCCCGTTCCCGTGCCGCAGCCGCCGTCTGATCCGATCGAACAGGTGCTTTCCCCACGTGAAGTGAGCGAAGGGCTTGCCAAAGCCGATCCGCTGACCCGTCATCCGCGCGTGTCGAGCATTATGCTCAGCGTGGTGTTCGGTCTGCTGCTGCTTGCCGCCGCGGTGGGCGTCTGGTGGTTGGGCGTGCGCACGATGGAAGGCCAAAGCTATGAAGACATGGTCTGGTCGAAATTCGATGCGGCCCTGCCGGGATGGCTGGAACCGGTCGTGCATGTTTTCACCATTTCCACCGTTGTAATCGCAACAAGCGCGATTATGTCGATAATCGCCCTCGCCGTACTTATCGTAAGAAAACGATGGCTGTTGATTGCTCAACTGGCGGTATTCGGCGGAATCTGCTTTGCCGCAGCAGAGTTGCTGAAGCCGCTGCTGCCACGTCCGTACTTAATCAATCTGGAATCAAATCCCAATAATTCCGCGCCTTCCGGGCATGTCATACTCGCCGCCGCGGCAGGAATGATCCTACTATGCGCCGTGCCTCGCGTATGCCGTGCGCTCGTTGCCGTGATCGGCTGGCTGTATGCGGTACTCGTCGGATTGTCGGTGATTGCGGGACAGTGGCACCGGCCGACCGACGTGATCATGGCGTTGCTGATCGTCGGCGGAGTGGCAATGATCACGCTTGCCGCGACGTTTGCGAACGGCATGGATGAGCCCGGTTCGCGTGCGTCGTCGCCTTCCGTGCAGATCGTCGGCAGCGTGCTGTTGACGTTCGGCGTGCTCGGCACCCTGTATGGCGCATACATTATTTGGCAGATTCAGCCGGGACTTGCGATGAGTGCGGAATGGACGAATTCTGGTGCGCACCTTTCCACGGTGATTCTGACGGCTTCCGTTGCGTCGTTGGTGTTCGGGCTGGTGTTGACCATGCGTCAGCTGACCGCCTCGCCATTGACGAAACTTGGGCTTGTCGGCGCACCTCCGGCCCCTCCGAAACGCTGACGGCAAAACGTACGATCACGCCGAAAATTTCCGGCACCGGTCGCTCGCGCCACACGGACGGTTTGCCAACTGCATACGGTCAGTGAGTATTATTGCGTTGCAAACGCTAGTAATAAGGAGTGGCTATGGCTACCGGCAGCAAGCTCGTGATTGTGGAGTCTCCCACCAAGGCCAAGAAAATCGGTGGGTATTTGGGCTCCGAATATACGGTGATGGCCTCGGTCGGCCATATTCGAGATCTTGCGCAGCCGAGCCAGGTGCCGGCCGCCGACAAAACCAAATTCGGCAAGTTCGGCGTTGACGTGGAAGACGGATTCAAGCCGTACTACATCGTCGATGGCAACAAGAAGAAAACCGTGTCCGAGCTGAAAAGCGCGTTGAAAAAAGCCGACACCCTGTACCTCGCAACCGATGAGGATCGCGAGGGAGAGGCCATCGCCTGGCATCTGGTACAGACGCTCAAGCCGAAAGTGCCGGTTAAGCGCATGGTGTTCCACGAAATCACGAAGGAAGCCATCAAAGCGTCGCTTGACAATACTCGCGACGTTGACGACGACATGGTCGACGCCCAGGAAACCCGCCGTATTCTGGACCGCCTGTATGGCTATGAGCTTTCTCCGGTGCTGTGGCGCAAGGTTGGGCCGGGTCTTTCCGCGGGCCGTGTGCAGTCCGTCGCCACGCGTTTGATCGTGGAGCGCGAGCGCGAGCGTATGGCGTTCGTGCGTGCCCCGTATTGGGATGTCACCGCAACGTTGGAGGCGCCGGATGCCGATGGCAATAATGTTGCGTTCGAGTCTCGTATGGTGTCGTTGGGTGGCCGTCGTTTGGCTGGTTCCAAGGATTTCGGCGCCGATGGCAAGCTGACTGCGGCCGGTGCGAAGGATCAGGTCGTGCAGTTGGACGAGGCGCAGGCTTCCGCGATTGCGCAGGCATTGGAATTTGCAACGTTTACTGTCGCGTCGATGGAAACCAAGCCGTACCGTCGCCGTCCGGTTCCACCGTTTACCACGTCCACCTTGCAGCAGACCGCCGGCAATCGTCTCGGCATGAGCTCGCGTCAGACCATGCGTGCTGCGCAAGGATTGTACGAAAACGGCTATATCACCTACATGCGTACCGATTCGGTGACGCTGTCGCAAGAGGCGATCGCAGCCGCACGCGAAGCGGTCGTCAAGCATTTCGGCGAGAACTATCTGTCGGACGCGCCGAAACAATATGCCACAAAGACGGCAGGCGCGCAGGAAGCCCACGAATGCATCAGGCCGGCGGGCGCGAAATTCCGTGACCCTGCGGAAATCGCAAGCAAAGTGTCGGCCGACCAGCTCAAACTGTACACGCTGATCTGGCAGCGCACGCTTGCCTGCCAGATGGCAGACGCAACCGGTTCCACGGCGACCGTGCGACTGTCCGCGTCGACCGAATCGAATGGGGAAGCCATGTTCCAGGCTTCCGGCACTGTCATCGAATTCCCCGGCTTTATGAAGGCGACCGGTGAAGGCCGCCGCGCATCCGCCGAATCGAAGAAGGGCGATGCTGCTGGAAGCGTTGAACAGGCTGCGCAATCCGGTAAATCCAGCAAAGCGGATAAGAAGTCGGATGACAATGTGTCGCTTCCGCCGATGAATCCGGGCGATGCGCTCGCCGCGGTGGCGGTTGGTGCCGACGGACACGAAACTCAGCCTCCGGCGCGTTACACCGAAGCGTCGCTCGTGAAAACGTTGGAACAGAAGGAAATCGGCCGCCCGTCCACGTATGCGAGCATTATTTCCACGATCATCGATCGCGGGTACGTGTATGAGCGCGGTCGTGCGTTGATTCCGTCGTGGCTCGCGTTCTCCGTGGTCAAATTGCTGGAAACGAAGTTCCCGCGGTATGTGGATTACGAGTTCACTGCCGATATGGAAAGCGGTCTTGACCAGATTGCGAGCGGTCAGGAGACCGGCAGGAATTGGCTGACCCGCTTCTATTTCGGTTCCGGTGAGGGTGCCGCGCAGTCTGCGGACGAGGCGCATGCCGGCTTGCAGCAGCAGGTCGCGCAGTTGGGTGAAATCGACGCTCGCGAGATCAATACGATTGAGATCGGCGACGGTTTGCATGTGCGCGTCGGTCGATATGGCCCGTATTTGGAGGATATGAACCATCTGGATGATGAGGGCAATCCGAAGCGTGCCTCGCTGCCGGATACGCTCGCTCCGGATGAGCTGACGGTGGAAGTCGGTCATGATTTGATCGAGAACCATTCCGGCGGTCCGCGCGCTCTTGGCGTCGATCCGGTTTCCGGAGGCACCGTTGAAGTGCGTAATGGTCGTTTCGGGCCGTATGTTGCGCTGGTGATGCCTTCTGCCGATGCCGGCGATGCTGGTGATGCTGCCGGTGGCGCTAGTGAGAAGCCGAAGCGCGGCAAGGGTGCGAAGAAAGCCGCTGCCGATCGCCCGAAGATGGCGTCGTTGTTCAAGACGATGAGTCCGGAATCGTTGACGTTGGATGATGCGTTGCGTCTGCTGAGCTTGCCGCGTGAAGTCGGTTCGTATGAAGAGGTGGATGCGCAGACCGGTGAAGTGCAGACGGTTACCGTGCAGGCCAATAATGGTCGTTACGGTCCGTATTTGACGAAGACCGGTGCCGATGGCAAGTCGGATACGCGTTCGCTTGCTTCGGAAGATGAGATTTTCACGGTTGATGTGGATAAGGCGAAGGAACTGTTCGCCCAGCCGAAGTATGGCCGTGGGCGTGGCCGTGGCGCTGCGAAGCCGCCGCTGCGCGAATTGGGCGTCGATCCGGAAACGCAGAAGCAGGTGACCATCAAGGAAGGCTTCTACGGCGCGTATATCACCGATGGTGAGACGAATCGTACGTTGCCGAAGCAGTATGCTCCTGAGTCGATCGAACCGGCCGAGGCGTTCCGTTTGCTGGCTGAGAAGCGTGCGCAGGGCCCGTCGAAAAGGCGTGGACGTAAGACCGCCGCCGGCAAGGGCGGGGCTAAGAAGGCTGGTGCTGCCAAGGCTTCTAAGACTTCCAAGGCGGCTTTCGTCGATAAGGCTCGTGCCGATCGCCGTGCCAAGGTGCGCGAGTTGGCCGATAAGGGTTGGGCCAACACTCGTATCGCCAAGGAGATCGGTTCCACGCCGACCACGGTGAAGGCCGATGTGGAATGGCTTGCCGCCAACGAAGGCTACACCCGTCCCGCCGTAGTTCCCGCCCGGTGATGAACAGTCCGGTGGACTGTTCGTAGCAGTGAGCAGCGGTAGCGTTGCGAACGCCGCAATGTAGAGTGATGAATATGCAAGGCATATTCATCTCCTTTGAAGGTGTAGACGGCGTCGGCAAAACCACGCAGGTTGAACGGTTGCGTGCGTACGTTGAGGCGCAGGGGCGCGAATGCGTGGTCACGCGTGAGCCAGGCGGTACTGTGCTTGGCGTGGCGATTCGCGAGTTGCTGCTTGGCGGCGTGGAAGGTTCCGACGCGGATATTGCTCCGCGTGCGGAGGCGTTGCTGTTCGCCGCCGACCGTGCCCAGCATGTTGCCGAGGTGATTCGCCCTGCACTGGAACGCGGTGCCGTGGTAATTACCGATCGGTACCTTGATTCTTCTCTTGCATACCAGGCTGGCGGCCGCGAATTGACGGCAGGTGAAATCCGCGACTTAAGTATGTGGGCAACGTGCGAGCTATTGCCGAATCGCACGTATCTGCTGGATCTTGACCCTGTGCAATCGCATGCACGACTGCAGCATGATGAAGATCGCATGGAGTCTGCAGGAAACGATTTCCAACGTCGTACACGACAGGCGTTTCTTGACTTGGCAAAGGCGGAATCGCAACGCTTCCGCGTGATTGATGCCAGCCAATCCATCGATGAAGTATGGGCGCATATTCAGTCTGATTTTGCGCAAATCAGTCAAATGAAAACTTTCCAATCGGAGGCCGCCCAGTGAGCGTGTGGGATTCGATTGTCGGCCAGCAGCAGGTTGTCGAACAACTCAAAGCCATCGCAAGTGGCGATCCGAAAGCCATTGCGCAATCCTGGCTGATTTGCGGTCCTCCGGGATCGGGTCGTTCCAATGTGGCGCGCGCGTTTGCTGCGGCGTTGGAGAGCCCCGATCATGGTCTTGGCGACGAGCCGACCAAAGCCGCGCAGCAGGTGCTTGCCGGCACTTACCCCGACGTGACCGTGCTGGCCACCAACAAAGTGACCATCGGCATCGACGAGGTGCGAAACATCATCACTACGTCCGAGCAGATGCCAAGCACTGCGCCGTGGCGCATCATCATTATCGAAGATGTCGATCGCATGCTGGAACGCACCACCAACGTGTTGCTCAAGGAGATTGAGGAGCCGAGTGAGCATACGATTTGGCTCTTGTGTGCGCCGAGTGCGCAGGACGTGTTGCCGACGATTCGCTCGCGCACTCGCATCGTCAATCTTGCCGTGCCCTCCACGCAGGCGGTGGCTGCATTTCTGGAGCAAAATGGCGGATTCGAGCCGAAAATCGCGGTGCGTGCCGCACGTCTTGCGGAAGGGCATATCGGCATCGCGCGCTTGTATGCGAAGAATGAGCAGGTGATGTCTGACCGCGACGAGCTGATTGTGGGCGTGCTTGGATTGCGTCGCGCGTCGGATGCGGTGCTGCTTGCCGGCAATCTTATCGACAATGCGAAGGCGCAGGCCGAAGCGGAGGTGAAGGTCAAAGCGGCAGAGGCGGAAGCTGATTTTCGCAGAGTCAATGGGCTTGGGGCGAAGGATCGTATTCCTCCGAAGCTGCGTGGCGCATACAATGCGATTGCCAAAAAAGACGAGCTGAAGCGTCAGACTACGCGACTTACACGTGATGTGCTTGACCGTGCGTTGAACTCGATTGCCAGTATTTACCGTGATGTGGCTGTGTTGCAGAACAATGCCGAGGATTCGGTGGGGCTGATTAATTTGGAGAATCGTTCGTCGATCACCGAACTGTCGGTGCGGCTTACGCGTGGGGGAGCGGTGCGGCGGCTGGAGGATATTGCCGTTGCGCGTCGCCGTCTGGCCGGCAATGGCAATCCCGTGCTGGTCTTTGAAGCTCTCTTCTGCTCCCTCATCGCCAGCTAGGGCTAGCGGCGTTGGCACATACTGTTTTCCGAGGGCAGATTCTTCCAGCGGGTGGGGAAATGGTTGTTTGGCTGTATGATTCTGGCTTGCTATCGTGCGATAACTGCCGGCAAAATTGCAAAAAATGCGATTTAGCGCTGGCAGTTGGTGGATTCGCGCACGATGAGTTGCGGCGCGAGTGAGATGTGCGCGGGGTTGTCGGGACCGTCGTTGAGTAGGCGTAGCGCTTCGGAGACGATTTGTTTGAACGGCGGGCGCACGCTGGTCAGCGCCGGCATGGTGGTGCGTGCAATCGGCGAATCGTTGTAGCCAACCACCAGCACATCTTGAGGCACGCGAAGCCCGAGCGAATGCAACGCCACCATCACACCGAACGCGATCGCATCGTCGGCGCACACCACTGCCTCCGGCTGTACGAGTGGTTCGGAGAACAGTCGCATGGCGCAGTCGAAACCGCGTTGCACGCTACGATCGCCGAACTTGTTCCATTCGGCTTCGGTGTTCAAGTGGTGCGCGCGCACCTGCGTGTGGAACATGGCGAACAGTTCCGCCGATTCGAAGGAGATTTCCTTGCCGGCCATGTATGCCACGGATGCGATGCCACGTTCGGCCAAATGCCTGATCACGATTTCCATGGCGGCGTTTTCGTCGATGCTCACCATGGATGTGCGGGATGAGCATCGACGGCCGCCCACCTGCACAATCGGCAATGTGGAGGCGTAATGTTCAAGTTCCTCGGAAAGGTAGGCTCCCCAGGCGGGCAGTACGATCAGCCCGTCAACATGGCGGTCCACCAACGATTCGATGCGTTGGATCTGCGTGGCCTGATCGCCGCCGATGCCGAGCAGCAGTTGCTGCGAATCCACGTCGATGACGGGTTCGATTTCGTCAAGCAGCTGCGCGCAGAACGGGTCGGTGGCGGTTGGAATCACCAGTCCGATGGTGTTGGTGACGGTGCTGCGCAATGCGCTCGCCGCATAATTGACCGAATAGTTGAGGTGTGCCGCGGCGGCTCTCACACGTCGTGCGATGTCGTCGTCTTTGGTGCGTTTTCCGGAAAGCACGCGGGAGACGGTGGCGATGGAGACGTTGGCCAGCGCGGCGACGTTCGTGATTGAACTGTTCGTCGAAGTAGCCGAAGCCGAGGCGTTGTCGGTTGTGCGTGCCATGCTCTCCTCCCAAAATCATTCGAAGTATTGGATTATTCGAATTGCTGCCGTGTCTCAATCGCGTATTCAGGAATAAAACAGCCACCCGTCGAATGCGGCAGGTGGCTGAAGCAAGTATCGCAATCATGCATATGGAATTGCGATCGCATTGCGATTTCATAACTGAAGATTGTTGAATATCTTGCGAAATCCTCGAAAATCTTCAGAAAAGAAGATCACTCGGCGTTGACGAGGATGTTCAGCAGGTTGTCTGCCACGGTTTCGTCGTCGGCACCCTGCACATCGATGACCACGGAATCGCCCTGCTTGATGCCCAGGCCCATGATGGACAGGATGGAGCCTGCCGGAACCGGGTTGCCGCCTTCCTTGGCGATGGTGACGGTGCAGCCGGAAGCGGTGACGGCCTGGGAGAACTGTGCGGCCGGACGAGCGTGGATACCGACGGGATCGTTGATGACGGTGGTGCGGGTTGCCATGATGGACACTCCTTTGAGTCGTTATTGTTGATTGTTTTCTGTTGTGTTATTTGAAAGTCGTGCTGCTTGCCGAGCGAAATACATCGGTGCGCCGCTGGTGATTACTATAGCACTTTTCCACGAAACGCAGAAAACGTTTACTGGTTGTGTGTTGCGGTTTAAAGCGTGTATACTGTGGGCAGGCTGAAAATGATTTACCGGCAAAGACGGTGGAAATCATTGCGGTAACTCAACGCGCAAGGCAGGCGCGGAAATCACAAGAACACGTTCGGCTCGCGTTCCTTTCGCGAGCAAACAACAAACGCAAACGACAAAACAAGGAAACAGGTCAAAGGAGTTCACATGATCATAAAGGGTGTTGGCATTGGTCGCGGCGTTGCAGTCGGCCCGGTCATCCGTATGGCGCAGCCGCTGCCGGAACCGTCGGACGCCCCGCGTGCGGAAGGCATTGCCGCCGAAAGCGAAATCGCCCGCGTGGAAAAGTCCCTCGCACTGGTGAACGCCGACCTGAACCGTCGCGCCGAAGAGGCCGCCAATGGTGACGAAGGCGCCAAGCAGGCCGCTCCGATTCTGCAGGCCATCGCCATGTTCGCTTCCGATCCGTCGCTGGCCGAATCCATCAAGGGGCTGATCCAGCAGGGCAAGACCGCCGAACGCGCGGTGCTCGAAGGCTTCGCCGCGGTGGAAGACATGTTCCGCGCCATCGGTGGATATCAGGCCGAGCGCGCCGCCGATCTGCATGATGTCGGCCAGCGCGTGATCGCCGACCTTATGGGCGCTCCCGCACCGGGCCTGCCGCAGAGCGAAACCCCGTTCGTGCTCGTTGCCGAAGATCTTTCCCCCGCCGACACCGCGGCGCTCGACATGAGCAAGACCCTCGCCATCGTCACCTCGCAGGGCGGCCCGACCTCGCACACCGCCATCCTGGCCCGTGCCCGCGGCATCGTGGCGGTTGTTTCCGCAGCCGAAGCCGAGAATCTGACCGACGGCACCACCGTGGTCGTCAATGCGGCCAAGGGCGAACTGGTCGTCGACCCGACCGAAGAGGAGATCGCCGCAGCCGAAGCCGCCAAGTCCCGCGCGGCCGCAGCCAAGGAACTGCGCGGCAATCCGGGCTCCACCAAGGACGGCCACCTCATTCCGCTGCTCGCCAACGTGGGCAAGCCGGCCGACGCAGCTAAGGCGCTGGAATATGGCGCTGAAGGCGTTGGTCTGTTCCGTACTGAATTCCTGTTCATTGGCAACTCCGAGCCGCCGACCGTCGAAGAGCAGACCCGCGCTTACATCGAGCTGTTGAGCCAGTTCCCGGGCAAGAAGGTCGTGATTCGTATGCTCGATGCCGGCGCTGACAAGCCGCTGCCGTTCCTCACTCCGGAAGACGAGCCGAATCCGGCTCTCGGCCTGCGCGGTCTGCGCACCCTGCGCGCCCACATGGACGTGCTCGAAGGCCAGCTCAAGGCGCTCGCCGCAGCCGATGCCGCCACCGACGCGAACCTGTGGGTCATGGCCCCGATGGTTGCCGACCAGCATGAGGCTGACTATTTCGTGAAGCTTGGCAAGAGCTTCGGTCTGAAGTTCGTGGGTGCGATGGCTGAGGTGCCGTCGATCGCGCTTATGGCTGATAAGGTGGCCGACGTGGCCGACTTCGTGTCGATCGGCACCAACGATCTGACCCAGTACACGCTGGCCGCCGACCGTACGCTCGGTTCCGTTGCCAACTATCAGACCGCCTGGCATCCGGCGGTGCTGCGTGCCATCAAGATGATCTGCGACGCGGGCAACGCCAAGGGCATGCCGGTGGGCGTGTGCGGCGAGGCCGCTGCCGATCCGGACTTGGCCGTAGTGCTGGCCGGTCTTGGCGTGAACTCCCTGTCCATGACTCCGGTGGCACTCGACGACGTGCGTGCCTCCCTTGCCGAAGTCACCTTCGAAGAGGCTCAGGCCCGTGCCGAAGCCGCCCTCAACGGCGACTTCTACCACCCGGCCAACTGAGCCGTACTAGCTGTGCCTATCGCCTGTAACGCCTTGTTTTTCAAGCGATGTGAGGTCTGATAGGCCCTGTTTCCCGGACCGACCCCTGCCCGCGTGCCCCACAGGCTCGCCGCAGGGGTCGTTTCGTTATGTTTCGTTATGCCGTCAATTGAAACCTTGTATGAGTCAGACGCTTGAGAGATACTGGGTGCATGAAGATTTCCGCAGATTTCACCGTCATTCCCGACGCGTTTGCCAAGGCGGCGCCGCCTGAGAACTGCATCGACGGTACGCCGATTGTTTCCTTCCCCTTCTACATTGATGCGCTTGATCCTGCAGTGCAGTTCCTCCATTGGGAATTCGTTGATCCGGATTCAATTCCGGTATGCGGTTTCCAGTGGAATCATTGGTCCCTCGCGAACCTGCCCGTGGATGCGCTGATGTACGATTTCAACGATTCTCACGCGCTCGCGATTCCGGCTGATTTCTCGCGCACGGTTTCTGCGATGATTCCTGAAACGGTTCAGGGACGCACGTCCGCCGCCTCGCCGTTGCTGCAGGGCCGCAGCAGTGATCCCGCAGTGACGATGCGTTACAACGGTCCATATCCGCCAGATCAGGATCATGACTACTATCTGCATGTGTGGGGTACCACGGCTCCGCTCGCCGGCCTCAATCAGGGATTCTGGCTCAACGAAATGGAACGTGCGCTGCGTACTTCCGGTACAATCGTTGATCAGGGCGCTATTTTCCTCACTGGAAAAGCCTGATTTGTGAAAGAGGATCTCAAGTAAGGCCAGAAATTTGATTTCCGCAGCAATATAACGATATAAAGATGCGGAAATCAGAAATATATCCGACGAAAACGTATTGACAATAATCGAAAGGATTGCTGAATAATTATGGCGTGCACCACGATTTTGGTTGGCAAAGACGCAAGTTATGACGGATCGACCATCATCGCCCGTAATGAAGATAGTGCAAATGGTGAGTTTTGCCCGAAGCGCTTCATCGTAGTCAAGCCTGAAGATCAGCCGCGTAAGTACAAGAGCGTGCTTTCGCATGTTGAAATCGATCTTCCTGACAATCCGCTGCAGTATACGGCTGTGCCGAATGCCGATCTGAAGGAAGGCATTTGGGGCGAAGCTGGCGTGAACGAAGCGAACGTTGCCATGAGCGCCACCGAAACGCTCACCACCAATGAGCGTGTGCTCGGTGCCGATCCGTTCGTGGAACTCACGCCGGCCAAAGGCAAGGAAGGCGAAGAGGGCTATGAGCCGGAAGTCGCCGGTGGCATTGGCGAAGAGGATTTCCTTACTCTCGTGCTGCCGTACGTCACCACCGCCCGTGAGGGTGTGGAACGTTTGGGCGCTCTGCTTGAGGAGTATGGCACGTATGAGATGAACGGCGTTGCTTTCTCCGACGTCGACGAGATCTGGTGGCTGGAAACCGTTGGCGGCCATCATTGGATCGCCAAGCGTGTGCCGGACGAAGCGTATGTGACCATGCCGAACCAGCTGGGCATTGACGAATTTGATCTTGAAGATGCGTTTGGCGAGCAGGAGGACCACATGTGCTCCGCCGATCTGGCCGAGTTCATCGAACGCAACCATCTTGACCTGTCGGTGGAGAATTCCACTCCGTTCAACCCGCGTGACGCGTTCGGCTCCCACTCCGATTCCGACCACGTGTACAACACTCCGCGTGCCTGGTACATGCAGCGTTTCCTTAACCCGTACGACGAGCAGTGGGATGGTCAGGATGCCGATCATAAGCCGGTTTCCGACGATATTCCGTGGGCTCGCCAGCCGGAACGCAAAATCACCATCGAAGATGTGAAGTATGTGCTGAGCTCCCACTATCAGGGCACTCCGTACGATCCGTATGGAAAGCTTGGCGACCAGCGTACCCGCCACATGTTCCGCCCGATCGGCATCAACCGTCAGAGCCAGCTTGCGGTGATGCAGATCCGCCCGTACCGCCCGCAGGTGAGCCGTGCGATCCAGTGGATCGCCTATGGTTCCAATCCGTTCAACACGCTCGTGCCGTTCTTCCCGAACGTCAACTCCACGCCGAAGTATTTGGAAGACACCACCACGCGCGTCACGTCCGAAAACTTCTATTGGGAGAACCGCATCATCGCGGCCCTGTGCGATTCCAGCTTCGCCGACACCGCCAACGCCGTGGAACGCTATCAGGAGAAGACCGGCGCGATGGGCCACCGCATGGTTGCCTCTACCGACGAGCAGATCGAACGTTTGGTGGGTGACGTGACCGACGAATTCGATGCGGAAGACGAAATCGGCGATGTTCAGCCTATGGAACCGGATGAAATCATCGAAGCCGTACGCAACGGCGAAGCCCGTGAAATCCTTGCCGCAGCCAACGAGACCATGGCCGCGCAGCTCAAGGAGGAAACCGACAAGCTTCTTGATTCCGTGCTGTACACCGCCAGCATGAACATGAAGAACGGCTTCCACATGTCGGACTTCTAAAATCTCACTATTCGGCTCTCGTGACCACGTTGCGGGAGCCAATTATTTTCCGCAATACAACATCGTTAGAATGGCGTGCATTCCAATTTGAAGAAAGGAAACCCCAGTGACCAGCATTGAGGATTTCACCAGCCAGTACGGCTTGGTGCAGAAGATTGATGCGTTCGGCTATCTCGATTATTTGAAGAATGATCCGGATGCTCCACGCAAGCATGGCAAGGTCGTGCTCGTCACCGCCGATACTCCGCTGAAGGCGTCTCGCGGCGAGGGCAAGACCACCACCACGATCGCGCTGATCGACGCGTTGCGTGAGCGTGGCATTGATGCGGCCGCAGTGCTCCGTCAGCCGAGCATGGGCATTACCGCTGCCGGTTCCAAGGGCGGCGCTTCGGGCGGCGGCAAGGCTTCCCTGACCCACCCTGAGCTGATCGACTGGGGTCTGTGCGGCGAAATGGGCGCTATCGAAGCGGCCCAGAACCTGCTGGTTTCCTTCGCTGAGAAGGCCATCGACGACGGCAAGCTCGACGATATCGCCGTGCCGCGCGTTTCCGAAGTGCCGTCCCGTTCGCTGCGTCAGATCGCGGTGGACCGCGGCAAGGGCAATGTGGCCGAGCGTGTGGTGCTCACTCCGACCTGCGAGCTCATGCAGATCGTGGTGCTCTCCCGTTCCATGGATGAGATCGCCGAGCGCGTTGCCAAGATGATTGCCGGCACGAAGGACGGCAAGGCCGTTACGTTCGGTGAATTCGTTGATTTGTGGCGCATTACCGGCATTCTTTCCGATGCGGTGAAGCCGGCGAAGACGGAAACGGTGAATGGTTCTCCCGTGTATGTGCACGGCGGTCCGTTCGCGAACGTGTCGATCGGCATTCCGACGCTGGTTTCCGTGGAAATGGCGTGCGCCCTGCATGATGTGGTGATCGTCGAGGCCGGTTACGGTGCTGACGCGGGCGCTCAGAAGTGGCTTGACATTGCTTGCCGCGAGTATGGCGCACAGTGGCCGTCCGCCGCGATTGTGGTGACCCGCGCTTCCACCTGGCGTGACGATCCGGCGCTTGCCTGGCGTTACCCGTTCCACGTGCAGCGTTTGGAAGGTCTTGATATTCCTACGTTCCCGCTGATTAACCTGTGGGATGGCGAAGACGATCAAATTCCGGCGTTGCAGCAGACCGCCAAGGATCTGGAGTTCCGCGAGCCGATTATCGGCAACCTGTATCGCGATGGCGGCGATGCGCTCGCCCCGCAGCTTGACGCGTTCGTTGACGCGGTGGTGAATGGTTCCATGCCGGCCACGCCGCACAGCCACAAGGGTATGGCTCTGGTGGAGAACGTGCGTTGGGTTGCCGAAAATGCGTATGGTGTTCCGGCAGATCGCGTGATCCTGAAGGACGGTTTTGCTGAATCGCTTAATAAGGCGGTGGACCTGTGCGCCAGCGCCGGTATTGATTTCGGTTCGCTTGCACTGGTTGCGGTGAAGTCTCCGGCCACGATGACTGACAACGATTCCGCTCCGGCTGAAGAGCGTACGGTGACGTTGAAGAAGGTTGAAGTGCATTCCGGTGCCGGTTTGGTGCATGTGAATCTCACCGTTTCGCTGACCACGCCGATGCCGAAGATCGTGTGATAAACGAGTCGTAGCGTTCTGATCGCAACATTTTAGGGCGGTCACTTGCGTATATGCGTAGGTGACCGCCTTTTTGCACCTTAATTTCGGCGGTTTCTAGCGAACGTCGCACCGCCATGACCTCGAAGGAACGGTAGAAACTTCGTCAGAAGTTGACGCCCCGAACCGTGAAGCGGGAAACACGGTGTGTTTCCCCGTAGGTGAGGTGAGAGGTTCGCAATATGGGCGAACCTCGAAGGAACGGAGGTGACTTCGTCAGAAGTTGCCGCCGTTCCAGCCCCAGTCGGTGGTGGCGGTGTAGCGGATGTACGTGCGGTCGGCCGGGATGCCCAGTTCCTTCTCCAACGCGGCCATGATCTGCTCGGTCAGCTTCTCCCAGGCGGAACCGGGCACGGAACGACCGAACACGTTCACCTCGACGTATGCGGCCGGCTTGGAATCGTCGCCGCCGAAATAAATCGGCATATTGTCTTCAAACGGGCACATCAGCCAGCCTTCGGACTTGCCGGGAACGGCGGTGATCGCCTTGCCGTATGCGGACTTCAGCGCCTCGCGCTGCTCGGGAGTGGTGGAAACGGAAACATGAGTGTGGATGACTGGCATGATGCTCTCCTTGGATTGTTGGAATCAGCCTTTGCGTGTTCATCTCCAGTCTAGGCGTCAAACGGCTCAGACGGGGTGGCTGTGTGAGAAATTTTGGGCTTTGTCTGGATATCCGCCAAGGTGGTCTGCGTGCGCGTGTTAAATATTCGTTGTGAGAAAACTGATTGAACAGCTTATGAAATTTGGCCTCGTTGGCGTGATCGCCTTCATTATCGACTGGGGCATTCTGAATCTTCTCGTCGGCGTGTTCCATATGCACAACGTGCTCGCCGCAACCATCTCGTTCATTATTTCCCTGATTTTCAACTACATTGCCAGCATGAAACTGGTGTTCAAGCACCGTGATGACATGGCCCGTTGGATGGAAATCCTCATTTTCGTGGTCGGCGCGGTCATCGGCCTGTTCATGAACGACGCCATTATCTGGATCTCCACGTATGGCATGAACCATGATGCCTACGTGTCGCAGAGCACCGAATACCTGATCCGCACCAACGTCGGCAAGCTCATCGCCACCGCCGTGGTGATGGTGTGGAATTTCCTGACGCGCAAGTGGCTGCTCGACGATACGCACACCAACGCCATGAACCGTTTGCGCAAAGCCGACAACCGCCTCACGCCGGAAGAGCTGGAAGCCAAGTGGCAGAACAGCTTCTCGCACAGGCTCGGTGTATGGTCGCTGGAGCACACCCCCAACGGTTGGCCCAAGTAGTCCTGAATTCGGAAAATCTGTCTGCACAACCCGGAAATCTGCCCTGATCAAATCTGCCCTGATTCCCGACTCGCGCAGACGGCCGGACAGTCCTGAATATGAAAAGGCGGTGCTTACACCTATAAAGGTATAAGCACCGCCTTTTCGTATGCTCTGCATGCTTTACGTGCGAAAGGTCACACGCTTACGGTGGTAAGCATGGGCTGCTCGGTGGAGTCCTTGATCTGCTTGAAGCCGAACAGGGCGATCGCCAGCGAGGTGAGCGCCAGAGCCGTCACTACAATGAAACCACCGTGTGATCCCATACGGTCGATGAACTGGCCGGCAATCGCCGAGCCGACGGAACCGCCGATTGAGTTCATCGCACCCATCCAGGCCATGCCTTCGGTGAAGCGTGTGGGCGGCACCAAGTGCAGCATTAGCTGGTTGCCGTTCACCCACGTCGGTGCCTGGCATACGCCGATGAACAGGTAGATGATCATGATCACCCACAGATGTTTGGCGAACATGAACGAGCCGATGCCTAGATCGACCACGGCAAGGCAGAAGTAGAAACGCTTCCACAGCGGAATAGTCCAATTCTTCGCACCATACACGAGTGCGCCGATCAGCGAGCTGAACGAGAAGCAGGCGAACACGAAACCGGTGTACTGCTTCATATTCGCTTCCGTGGCGAACGCGACGATCGAAATGCCGGCGGCCGACTGGAACGCGCCCAAACCGAACCACGTCACGCATACGGCGATTAGGCCCGGCCCCCAAATCGATTCCTTGCGCCCGGCATTCACATCCGCGGCGGCCTGATCCATGGCGGCCTGCACTTCCGCAGCCGTTTTGCCTTCGGAACGTGCGCGATCGCGAGCGTACTCAATGGCCGCTTCCGCCTGCAACGCCTTGGAACGGGCGGCTTCGCGCTCACGGTATTCCTTGCGGGTCATGCCCGCTTCGCGAGCCAGCTGCGTCTGCGATTTCGGCTCGGTGGAAAGTTCGGTGAGGAACATGAGCGCGCCGACCACCACACACACGCCAGTGAATGAGAATGCCAACAGCCCGGAAATCACGGCCAGTGTGGAGGCGAGCGGATTGCCGATCACCCACATGCATTCGTCGAACACGCCGGAAAGCGAAAGTGCGCGGTTGGTTTTCTCCGTGTCACCTTTAAGCAGCGTGGTCCAACGCTGACGGCTCATCGCGCCCCACGGCGGAATCGCCGCCATGAACGGTACGATACAGAACAGAATCCACGACGGCACTCGGGCGGTGATGCAGGAAACCAGTGCGGTCGCCGCAATCATCCACACGATGATTGTCGGAATCGACACCTGACGCTGGCCGAACTTGTCAACCAGCTTGCCGAGCACCGGGCTCGCAACGGCCAGCGCGATCGCCTGCACGGCCGTCAGCGCGCCTGCCAGCGAATAATTGCCGTAATAATGCTGCACGGAAATCGTAATCGTCATGCCGACCATCGGGAACGGCATGCATGCGATCACTGAACCGACCGAAAATCGGGCGGTGTGCGGTATGCGAAGAAGCTCCGCGTACCCTCCGAAAAGATGTTGGCCGATGCTTTTGGCGCCGGCGAGGACTGAATTGGTCATGTTTTGCCGCTCCTTTCTGCTCACGGTTGGTGCTTGCGTCCGCTGCGTTGCGTTGCCGCGGACCGCTTGACATACCCTTGTTCTGTCTTGATTGTTTGCTCTCCAGCCCCAGTCTCTCACTTCAACCTTGCTTGAACGTCAATCGATTGACGTTCAAGCGTGTTGCATAGGGGGTGGAGACTGGTTGTGTGCCATTTTCTTGAACTAGACAACTTTATGCGGAGGTACTGTCGCAACACGCGGTGCATTGAGGTTGGCAGGCATAATTCGATTGGCTATTTTGTAAGTACTCACCACACGTTCACTTGGTGGACGAAAAGATGTCCGGCGGGCGAAAGACGGTTGTTGCAAAATGGTTGCGCAACGCTTCCACAGCTTGCGATTGCAGAATTTTCGTTCCATCGGTCAACGTCAGCAGTCCGGCAGCATCTTGCGGAAAGGCGGTAGGGATGCCCGCAACAACCATCCATTTCGTACGTCACGGCAAAGTCGAAAATCCAGGGCATTTGCTCTACGAACGACTGCCCGGATTCCACCTGTCGGAAGTGGGTGTGCGCATGGCGCAGGCGACCGCGCACTACATTGCCGTCAATCCACGACTCAACACAGTTTCCGCCATCTACTCGTCGCCGCTGGAACGCACGCGCGAAACGGCCGGCGAAATCCTCACCGCACTCAACGAAGTGCGTGAAACCCGTGGCGAGGAGCCGCTGGAACTCACCACCGACGAGCGCATCATCGAAGCGCGCAACGAATTCCGCGGCACGCGCATCGGCTACGGCGAAGGCGCACTCTGGAAAAACGGCAACTGGAAGCTGGTACGCAACCTGTGGAAGCCAAGCTGGGGTGAAAGCTACCAGTCGATCGCGCATCGTGTGCAAGCGTTCGCCCTCGAAAAAGTGGGGGAGCATCCCGGCGAGCAAATCATCGTAGTCAGCCATGAATCGCCCATCTGGAGCTACAGGCACATGCTGGAAACCGGGCACCCGGAACATAATATGCTGCTACGCCATACGGCACTCGCCTCCATCACTTCCATTACGTACGATTGCGATACACGCAAAGTATTGTCGATCGCTTACGTCGATCCCGCGGCCGACGTGAAATAGCGCATAATGCGGCATGGAATCGCCGGATTGGAAACTTCTGACCGAGACACGCGACAATGAGCGCGGCGGTTGTTGAAAGAACGGGGATTCCATGCAATCATGGAAGGGCTGGATGCTGTTGGGTCCAGTGAGGAAAACAAAATGTCGAAGCTGCAAAGGGGCACGCATGGCTTTCACTATCAACAACGGAGCGCTTTATCAATTATTCGATAGGCCTCATATGAAAATTGCCATCGAAAGCTGTGTTGGAGTGGTGGAATTATGGCCGCTGCAAACCGTTCAGGAGATGGAGAATGACGCAAAGTACACGGAAGATCTGCAAGTAAGATTCTCCTGCACCATGGCAAGGGCAATGCTGCGATTGTCCCACGGGATTAACCCGTCCGTGGCGGAAGCCGTGTACGAGGGAATGGACGAGATTCCGGGTTGCGATCCGGAAATTGTGCAAGCGCTCACGCGGGCCAATCAGGCATACGATGTGATGCGCAATTATTCCGAAACCAACAATGCCGACCTGTTCTTCGAAGCGGCCGACATTCTGGGCATCTTCATCGACGCCCATGTCGAGACGGAAGTCCGCAATATACTGCAAAAGATCGTGGAGTACATTCGGCAGAGCGTCAGCCTGGGCTTCGACGGCGGAGCGCTGGAAGATGTCAACTACTGCTACGCTTTCACCACGACCCCAAGGACGCTCACCGGGCGATTCCTCGCGGCGCTCGCGGTGGGTGACGGTCTGATGAATCTCATGTGCGAAGGCATTGACGATGTGGACGAACAGACCGTGCGCGTGCTGCCGGTGATGCTGTACATCAACGAGTTGTGCGAGCAGATGGCTGTTCCGCCGATCTATGTCGGCGACGTGACCTTGTCTCGAATGGTTGCGCTGCGTAATGCTGTGCGTGAGGCGGGCAGGGCAACGCCACTCGAGGAGAATTCCTTCTGCGACAACACATTCACCATAACCGCGGACAATGTCATTCCGTGCGCGGGTATGGAGTGGGATCATCATGCGGAGTGCCTGCGTTGGGATCCGAAGAGGGCCGAGCAGGAAGCCAAAGATGAGGATGAACGTAAGAGCAAGGAAGCGCTCGCTGAAAAGTTCAATTTGATGACGGACGCTATGAAAAGTATGAGCTACATGGATGATTCCGATGATTCGGGTGATTCAGGCGAAGGTGCGGATGTTGCGTGACGTGGGCAATCCGAGATAATCCGAATTAGTGGGAATTATCGATATAGGAATAAGAAAATCCCGGCACTTGCGATTGCGGTGCCGGGATTTTCTTTATGTAGTACTGATTATTGCAAGTTCGGTTCTTAAGTTCAGTGCTGAACCTGCATATTTCGTCAATGCTGTATGTTGCCGTACACGGTAGGATCGTCGTAATCGTCGGAATTGTCGGATCCGTACGGGGTCTGGCCCTGCGAATCGTTGCCGAACGTGGGGCGATCGAACTGCGTCTGGTCAAGCTGGGTGGACTGTTCCGGAACCGTAGGCAGCGGAGGCATGCTCGGCATGGAAGGGGCTTCGGGTGCCGGGGCTGCATGCGGAGTTGCCGGGGCGGCCGGAGTGTACTGGGCGGCTGGAGCGGCTGGCATCGCAGGTGCCGCGTACTGATCGGTCGGAGTTCCGTAAGGAGCGCCATACGGGTTGCCGTACGGAGTGTTGGTGGCTGCCGGGGCTGGGGTCGGAGCGCCATACGGGTCTGCGGTGGGCATTGCCGGAGTCGGCGCAGGCATTGCAGGTGCCGGAGCGGCTGCCGTATACGGATCAGCGGTTGGCGTCGGAACAGCCGCTGCGTACGGGTCGGCGACCGGTGCCGGAGTGCCGTTCGGGGCGTATTGTGCGGTTGCGGTCGGTGGCATGCCCGGGGCTGGGGCGTAGCCGTTGCCGGCTGCCGGATCGTCGAAGCGTGCGCCGGCTGGATCGGTCTTCTTGGCCATGAGCACAATGAGCACGATCGACGTGGCCAGGCATGCGATGAAACCGATGATCAACAGGAGTATGCCGGCTGTGCCAGTCGAGCTCGATCCGCCACCGATTACGGAAATGGCGCCAAGTCCCGTCATGACGAGGCCGACGCTCAGCAGAACGCCACCGATGAAGTCAATCGCGTAGAGGATGACCAGCGTGGTGCCGGCCTTGTTGGTGTCGTGCAGGCGGCGAACGGAAAGCGCAAGGGATGGAACAATCGTTGCCAGTGCCCAAATGGTGTTGACGAAGCTTCGCATTCCATTGGCTGTATTGCTGTCGATGATGGCGCCCAACACCGCGAAGATGACGGCAAACGCGATCTGGATGATGAATGTGCACAGAACCCACCACCAGAATTCGCCGCGGGAGGCGCGGCCCTTGAACGTGGCGTACTTTTTCCAGAAGCGGATGAACGCCTCGCCGATGGTGCAGTTGTAGGCCGGCTGGTCGAGCGGAGCGGTCAGTGCGAAGAAGCTGCCGGACCCCTGTGGCTGAGGTTGCGGTGCGCCGTATTGCGGCTGCTGCTGGTTGTATCCGGCCGCATTGCCGTATTGCGGTGCGCTGTATTGAGGCGCGCCATACTGGGGTGCCTGCTGGCCGTAGTCGGGTGCGCCGTATTGCGGTGCCTGCTGGCCGTAGTCGGGTGCGCCGTATTGCGGTGCCTGCTGGCCGTAATCATTCTGACCGTAGGAGCCGTAACCGCCATATTGCTGGGCCTGCTGCGGGTTCTGCGGATTATATTGGTTGGGGTCCGTCATTAGATTACCCTTTCGGAAAGTGAATCGACATCAAAAAAGTGAAGTCGATTAACACAATACTCTTGCATCGCCAAAAATACCGAAAAATATTGCAGTGTGGGACAATCCCGACGGACCCCGCAAAAATCCCCTTTGACTTGGGCATCTTCTGACGCGTTGGGGAAGTCCGTCGATGGCGCGGCTCATGCCCAGCATGGTGTTGTAAGGATTGGTGGCTGCGATCATCGGGTCAATTAGCTGCAGGATGTTCATGACCGCGAAAAGCGAGTTGGTGCGTGGGACTGGATGGCACGTCCGGTTTGCGGGGCACAATGGAGCTTATGACTGAAGCTGAAAACACCAAACCAGAACTTCCTGAGCATGTTCGCGTGCGTTTCTGCCCGTCCCCGACCGGCATTCCGCACGTCGGCATGGTCCGCACCGCACTGTTCAACTGGGCTGAGGCCCGCCATACCAAGGGCACGTTCGTGTTCCGTATTGAAGATACGGACGCCCAGCGCGACTCCGAGGAAAGCTACAACCAGATCATCGAAGCCCTGAATTGGCTGGGCATCGACTGGGACGAGGGCATCAACGTGGGTGGCCCCGACGGCCCGTACCGCCAGTCCGAGCGCGGCGACATCTACAAGGATGTCGCAGCCAAGCTGCTTGAAGCCGGCTATGCATACGAATCCTTCTCCACTCCGGAAGAAATCGAAGCCCGCAACGTGGCCGCCGGCCGCCCGAAGGCTTTCGGTTACGACGGCTACGACCGTGATCTCACCGAAGAGCAGAAGGCCGCCTTCCGTGCCGAAGGCCGCAAGCCCGCCCTGCGTATCCGCATGCCCGATGAGGATGTCGCGTTCGACGATCTGATCCGTGGCCGCATCGAGTTCAAGGCTGGTTCCGTGCCGGATTACGTGATCGTGCGCCCGAACGGCGATCCGCTGTACACGTTGACCAACCCGGTCGACGACGCCATGATGAACATCAACGTGGTGCTGCGCGGCGAGGACCTGCTGAGCTCCACCCCACGTCAGATCGTGCTCTACCGTTACCTGATCGAGCTGGGCGTGGCCAAGGAAATGCCGCTGTTCGGCCACATGCCGTACGTGATGGGCCAGGGCAACAAGAAGCTTTCCAAGCGTGACCCGGAATCCAATCTGTTCCTGCATCGCGACAACGGTTTCATTCGCGAAGGCCTGCTGAACTACCTGGCGCTGCTGGGTTGGTCCATCGCCGCCGACCGCGACGTGTTCTCCATGGAAGAAATGATCGAAAAGTTCGACGTGCGTGACGTCAAGGCCAATCCGGCCCGTTTCGACCTCGACAAGGCCATTTCCATCAACGCCGAGCACATCCGTATGCTTGAGCCGCAGGACTTCCTGAACCGTGCCGTGCCGTACCTGAACCGCGATGGCGTGGTCTCCGCCGATTCCTGGGATGCGCTGACCGATCGCGAGCGTGAGGTGCTGTCCGCTTCCGTGGAGCTCGTACAGCCGCGCGTGCGCCTGCTGGGCGAGGTCGCCGGCATGGTGGGCTCGCTGCTCTCCACCGAGGGCTACATCGAGCCTGATGATGACGCCAAGAAGCAGTTGAAGGATTCCGCTCCGGCAGTGCTCGACGCCGCCATTGCGGCGCTTTCCGACGTTGCTGAAGATGATTGGAAGACCGACTTCCTGCATGAGACACTGAACAAGTCGCTGATCGAAGATGGCGGTTACAAGCCGCGTCTGGCGTTCGGTCCGGTGCGTGTGGCCATGAGCGGCCGTCGCGTGTCTCCGCCGCTGTTCGAATCCATGGAGATCGTTGGCAAGGAGATCACCGTCGCACGCTTGCAGGGCTTGCGCGAGCACCTGTGATGCGCTGATGGTGTGATTTTGCCGATCGCATGACTGTCGACCCGCTGGAATGTTCCGTTCCAGCGGGTTTGTTGTTCTGGGATGCTGCTTAAGAATGGCGGAAAATGGCGCGACACGCCGTGACTTGCGCACTCCTACGGATTCGCGTATATTTATCACTCGTTGCGGTTCACGGCTCAGCTGAGAATCACAGCAATAATTCAAGCCCCCGTCGTCTAGCGGTCTAGGACTACGCCCTCTCACGGCGCCAACACCGGTTCAAATCCGGTCGGGGGTACGACGGACAACTTTTCGAAGTTGCCACGCCTGCCAAATTGGGATGTGGTGTAATTGGCAACACAGCTGATTCTGGTTCAGCCATTCTTGGTTCGAGTCCAGGCATCCCAGCCAATGACCCTCGCAGATGCGAGGGTTTTTTGTTTTTCGCAAGCATGTCTGCCAGTACAACATAGTCCAAGAAAATTGCACTACCCTAGGAAGCATGACTGAATTGCAGAACGCAGCAAAAGCCGCCGCCACGCGACCGCGCATCCAACCGGCGGAAGAAGGCGACGATCGCCCGCTTTCCGTATCCGCGCGACTGGGACGATTGCAATTCCACCAATCCGGCAAATTCCGCGTTCTGCAGCTTGCCGACATTCAAGACGGGCCGAAAGTCAGCAAAGACACCGTCAAACTCATCGAAGCGTCACTGGATGCCACAAGGCCGGATATCGTCATCTTCACCGGCAATCAGATCGCAGGATATGATCCCGCATACGCGCAAACCACGCGCAAACGTCGTTGGAGCGCTGCCGCGGGGATTTCCTCCAAAACCGCTTCATCCAAGTCTCCCGAAGCGTCAGAACGGTTCGAAGCTGCGCTGGAACGCACCTGCGCATCCGTGCGCGCCACTGTCGAACAGCTCGTGCGTCCGCTTGCCGATCGCGGCATTCCGTGGGCGGTGACATTCGGCAACCACGATTTTCAATGCGGGCTCAGCAATGCGGAAATCGAAAGCATTTGCAGGGAATTTCCCGGATGCGTGAACCCTGAGCCTACGGGAGGCGAGAGCGGCCTCGGGGGCGCAAATTCTGCAAATTCTGTGGGAAGCATGGATTCTGCGGAAGATGCAGGTTTCGTGCAACTCCGGGCGGAATCGTATTTGCCGAATCAGCGCGTATTCGCTTGCGAGCCGGGCACCTTCGCATTGCCGGTTGCCGATGTGGACCATACGATGTCCGTGCTGGGCTTGGTATTGCTGGATTCAGGCGATTACGCACGTTCCGGCGGGTACGGAAGCCCGTCCGCGGAGGCGTTGCGATTTCTTGCCGAAGTGCCGGAAATGATGGCCACGCAATCTCAGAAACAGGCAGGATCGCACGAAACCGCGCAATCGCAGGAAAAGGCAGTGCCGTGCATGGTATTTCAGCATTTTCCGGTGCAACAGTATTACCAACTGTTGAAGCCGACTGCGGCGAATGCGGCGCGTGCGATTGAAGGCTACCGCAATTTCGCTGGAAAACATTACGTTTTGGATGAGGAAAAAACGCTTCCCGGCAGTTATCTGGGGGAGGGTGTCAGCTGCCCGGATGCCGACAGCGGTGAATTCGCGATATTGGAACAGCATGACTATTTTGCGATTTCCGCGGGGCATGATCACCGCAACGCATTCGTTGGAACAGTGCCGGTTTCGCGAGAAATGGCCTCGGCTGATGCGCAGACGGCGGCTTCGCCAGGCAAGGTTGGCGGTCTGATGATGATCGCGTCGCCCACCAGCGGTTTCGGATCGTATGGTCCGGTGCCGCAGAAGCGGGCCGCGCGGCTGATCGAGTTCGACATCCGCCATCCGTACGAGCCGCGTACGCAGCTGCTTGAATACGGCGAATTGGTGGGCAAACCGAGCGCGGGCAAGGCGTACGCGTACGGCATGACCAGTGAATCGAAGCCCGAATCCGAAGGCGTGGATCTGCTGCATCGGCCGACATGGTGGAGCAAACTGTTGACTTGGCTGCGTAAGAAGTAGCTGAAAAGAGCGAAATGACAAATCCTGCAAGGAAATGGCAAAACTTGCGGAAGGCAGGAAATAGCAAAACCGTGTCCTGCATGCATCGCGGAACACGGTTGAGAGGCTGTATATTGCCCGTCAGCGACCGGAAGAAGCCTTAATCAAGGCGTCGGTCAAATACTTGCCGGCAGCCATAACCAGCGGGGCGTAACGGCGTCCGGGATTGGACCCCATACGACCGTCCGGGCCGGAAATCGAAATTGCGGCAATCACCTGACCGGAAGCATTGCGAATCGGCGCGGAAATCGAGCATACGCCCTCATCGCGCTCGTTGACCGACTCGGCCCAACCGCGCTTGCGCACGGCGGTAAGCTTGGCCGCGGTGAACTTGGCGTGACGCAACCCCTGATGCAGGCGTTCGGAATCCTCCCAAGCCAGCAAAATCTGGGCCGCGGAACCGGCCTCCATCGACAGCATCGCACCAACCGGAATGGAATCACGCAAACCGGAAGCGCGCTCCACGGCGGCGATGCACACGCGCATATCGCCCTGACGGCGGTAAATCTGCGCGGATTCGCCAGTGCGATCCAGCAACGTCTGCAAAATCGGCGCGGCTGCGGTCAGCAAACGATCCTCGCCGGCAGCAGCGGCCAATTCCGCAAAACGCGAGCCAAGCACGAAACGACCATGCTGATCACGCAACACAAAACGGTGACGCTCCAACGCAATCGCCAGTCGATGCGCGGTCGGTCGGGCCAAGCCCGTCGAGGAAACCAGCTGTCCGAGCGTTGCCGGACCGGATTCAAGCGCGTCAAGGATTTTGACGGTCTTGTCAAGCACACCCACACCGGAATGAATCTCATTGCTTTGAGAAGACGTCGTGTGGTGGGTCTCAGCTGGAAGCTCAGTCTCATCCGACTGCGATTCAGGCATGGTGGTGCTTGTATTCGAAGAAGTCATAAGAGGGATTATGCCATCTCACATATTGAAATGCAAAATGTACGCAATGTCGGACTGCGGTAGAGCAGGTATTTTAATCTTTACTCAGTTATGGAAAAAGCTGGAAAAAATCTGAATTTTCAACGATTTTGTAGGTACATACGGGGAGATATGCCACAATCGCGGCGATTTTGACATGATCTGGAGTGAACTTGGCCCATATGTGATGTGTGCGTTGCATGCAAGTATCTCATATACCGGCATAAACGCGTTCGAACCAGGCTCGAACACCATAGGCTTATAGCACGAACAACGCGGGTTGGCAATACCGCGAGGAAAAAGCGAGGAAAAATTCGAGGAGGTCCCGCAATGGGAACGACATTGGCCGAGAAGGTCTGGGCCGATCATTTGGTACGCAAGGGTAGTGATGGGGCTCCCGACTTGCTGTACATTGATCTGATGCTCATGCACGAAGTCACCAGTCCGCAGGCATTCGAAGGCTTGCGACTGGCCGGACGCAAGCCACGTCACCTTGACCAGCTGATCGCAACGGAAGATCACAACACGCCGACTGCCGACATCGACCGCCCGAATCCGGATAAGATCTCCGCGCTGCAGCTAAGCACGCTCGAAAAGAACTGCAAGGATTTCGGCGTACGTCTGTGCCCGCTGGGAGACGCCGATCAGGGCGTGGTGCACGCGTTCGCGCCGGTGCTGGGCCTGACGCAGCCGGGCATGACGATCGTGTGCGGTGACTCGCACACCTCCACGCACGGCGCGTTCGGTGCCATGGCCATCGGCATCGGCACCTCCGAAGTCGAACATGTTATGGCAACGCAGACCCTGAGCCTGAAGCCGTTCAAAACCATGGCCGTGAATATCGAAGGTGAACTGCCGAAGGGCGTCACCGCAAAAGACATTATTCTTGCGATTATCGCGAAGATCGGCACCGGTGGCGGCCAAGGGCACGTCATTGAATATCGTGGTGAGGCCATCAAGAAACTGTCGATGGACGCACGCATGACCATCTGCAACATGTCGATCGAAGCGGGCGCTCGCGCCGGCATGATCGCGCCGGACGAAGTGACGTTCGAATATCTGAAGGGACGCCCGCACGCGCCGGAAGGTGAAATGTGGGACAAGGCCATCGAATACTGGAAGACGCTGAAAACCGATGACGACGCCGTATTCGACAAGGAAGTGACCATCAAGGCCGAAGATCTCGAGCCGTATGTGACGTGGGGCACCAACCCGGGTCAGGGCATCAAGATTTCCGGCGTGGTGCCGGATCCGGCTTCGTTCAACGACGAAACCGAGCGCACCGCGGCCGAGCGTGCCATTGCCTACATGGGCTTGACGCCGGGCATGCGCATCAAAGACATTGCCGTGGATACCGTGTTCATCGGTTCCTGCACCAACGGACGTCTCGAGGATCTGCGTGTGGCCGCTTCCATTATGAAGGGACATCACAAGGCCGAAAACATTCACCGCGTGCTCGTGGTGCCGGCCTCCTCTCGCGTGCGTTTGCAGGCGGAAAAGGAAGGACTTGACAAGATCTTCAAGGACTTCGGTGCCGAATGGCGTAACGCAGGCTGCTCCATGTGCCTGGGCATGAACCCCGACAAGATGGTGGCCCGCGAACGTTCCATCTCCACTTCGAACCGCAATTTCGAAGGTCGACAGGGCAAGGGGTCGCGTACGCATCTGGCGTCGCCGGCGGTCGCCGCCGCAAC
>ENA-OWOU01000407-OWOU01000407.1-gut-metagenome-genome-assembly--contig:-NODE-407-length-27970-cov-14.448535_pt1 | contig 27970 bp, 30 predicted proteins | sample MGYA00248248_ERZ651801 | MGnify/ENA primary metagenome ERZ651801 (study PRJEB26908, sample SAMEA4031710) | gut metagenome | biome: gut; feature: normal infant; material: stool | place: China | collected... | reverse complement strand
AACCCATACGAAAACAGCAGACGGAAAACAAGAAAAGAGAAAAAACGGAAGGCAAACTTGCAACATCTCCATACCCAAACTAAAAAACAAAACTACCATTTAGAACAAGAACGAAATCAAAAACAATAAATAAGCAAATCCTATAATTCTCTTTATACCAAAAAAGACAAACCTATGTTATTCCTCCGTTTACAAATAAAAAACTATCCATCTATCAGATAATCCATTAAAAACCGTATCTTTGCTATTCATTATTTTTAATATACTAACATGAAATACGGAGTAACAAAAAATACATTACTTATTACAGCAGGCATAGTTTGGCTCTTAGCCGGTATCAATATCTTGCGTATTGGAATAAGTTGCTGGATAAACGATTCCCATTATTGGTTCTTCAAAATCTGTGAAGCTACTATAGTATTTCTTTTATTCTTTGGTCTGATATTTCACAAACTTTACAAGAAACATACTCATCGCATATCTCAAAAGAAAGCCAAGAATTGTCCATTCTCTTTCTTCGATGTAAAAGGGTGGATTATCATGGCATTCATGATTACCATAGGTATTTTGACACGCACCCTGCATTTACTACCGGAAGCATTCATTGCTGTATTTTATACAGGATTGTCAGTAGCCCTAATTACAACTGGTACCCGATTTATATGGTACTGGTGGAGAAACAGGCATCTACTAGTCTGATAAGTCATTCGGTCTACAGGGATTTCCACGACGGATGCTATTTTTCCCTCGCACGATGGCAGCGAAACCTCCCCAAAAGAAACGACAGTATCACCAATCACTCTTTCAAATCACATGTTTCAAGAAATCTACAGGCTACCCTACAGGTTGATATCACTATCAGAGTGAATCGAAGAAAATCATATCATGCTACGCTAAGGTTTCCGCATCGAGCAGATTAATCATACCTGATTGCAAATTGTTATAAACCCCCGAACAGTTGTTGTCATTGTATGGATTCCTCAACATACAGTTCGGCAACCTCAATGCGGCATACATCTACACCGGTAAACTCCACAATACACTCGCCCACAACCTGCGTTATCCTTGCGCGAAGTAAATCACAAGTATCTTACCTTTTCAGCCGGATAGTCGAAATCACCCCGGTTCTCTCCACTTCCTAGCTTTTCGGGTATTATCAACTGTTCTGTTTCTAGCGTAGAAATATCATTAAGAAAACATACTGCCACGCTGAACAACGGAAAGAGCAATAGTTAAATAATAAATAACCTTTTCATCTTCTATCATTTTTTTATTGGTTGTTACATTCTTCATCTGTCACAACATAGGATGGAGATAAAATAGCACTACCGTAACGACGGTTCAACAGTTCTGATTATGTAGAATCAACACAAGACGATGAGCCAACTGGTTAAATCAAACTAATAAAAAACAATCGCCGCAGAAATAAATGTATAACTCCCTGCGGCAATTGTTTTATTGTAATATCCAAGTACATCGATCTATCAATTGTTTTTTACTATCATTGGCACGTACTTCTATTTCATTCCTTCCTTTTCTGAGAGGGACATCCTTGAACAAACAAACTTTCAAACTGTCTGGTTTCATCTTTCCACACTGACAGTCATTCACGATCAATATCACTTCTTCTACATTCGAAAAAACCTGTACATCAACGAGTGGCTTCACTCGATTCACATTACGACGCCCCGCGATATAAATCATAGGTTCCGGATTCCAATTGGCCCGATAAAAATAATAAGCATCCTTTTTAATCTTGCGATCATGGGTTACCAGCCCTTTGTCATTAATGCCCGGACGATCACCTTCCGTACGATGAGCCGCACCGAAATCAAACATATTCCACACAAAACTAGCCCACACATACGGACGTTCGTTTATTATTTTCCAATTCTGAATGTGATATTCTGTTTGCCAATTCTCTGGATGCCACCAACTTCCGGGAACAGTTTGTACCAATGAATCCTGCTGATGATAGATACTAGCACCCGCACCATATTCGCTGATGGCAATTTTCATTTCGGGATGGTTCTTATGAGTAGCATCCAACCATGTGGCAAGCGTAGCCGGCGTAGCCCCATACCATCCGTCATAGCGATTCCAAGCTATATGATCAGTAATGAAATTCAACGCACCCTCCTGATTACTTGCAGAAGTAGTAGGACGAGTAGGATCCTCTTGATGCGCTATAGCATTCAACTCCTTTATATACTCTACAGGATTGTCTCCCTGCTCTTTTAATTCATTGAACAACCCCCAAAAACAGATACTAGGATGATTGTAATGCTGGCGTATCATCTCTTTCAACTGCTCTTTACCATTTTCACGGAAAGAAGGCTGATCAACAAAACCTTTATCAGCGTATCCTCCCGGCCCCACAAATGGAATCTCAGCCCAAGTAACAATACCATGTTTATCCATTAAATCATACATATAGGTAGCTTGCGGATAATGTGCCAGACGAACAGCATTCACCCCCATATCAAGCATGATACGAGTATCTTCCTCGTGATGCACCGGACAAAGAGCATTACCCACTTCCGCCCTCTCCTGATGACGGCATACACCATGCAGCGGCAAGTGTTTTCCATTCAAGAAAAAACCTTTATCGGGATCCGTGACGTAATAACGTAACCCTAACGGCTGTTCCACTTTGTCCAATTCTTTTCCGTCTTTAATCAAAGTCACCACCGTCTGATACATGAACGGATCCTGCATACCGTTCCAAAGACGCGGATTCTTCAGTATGAACTCTATATTCTCTACCTGTACATCTGTATGAGGAATCATACTTACTTCCTTCTCCGTTTCATACACAGTCTTTTTCCCGTCATTAACCTGCAACCGGAGCACTGCTTTCCGGAGTTCTCCCGTTCCATTAGAAAGATTTACGCGTGCACAAATAATTGCCTGTTTATCCGTAATCTGTTGCTGTATGAGATAAACCCCAGACGATGCATAATCTAACGGAGAAATACACAGGTTATCAGTCAGCAACAGATGTACATCCCGATAAATGCCACCATAAAAATTAAAATCACCGACCAATGGCATTACATCCAACTGCTCGCCATTATTGACACGTACCAGCAATGTATTCTCTTTTCCATATTCCACTTTATCGGTTATCTCGAAGACAAAAGCTCCATAGCCTCCCCGATGCTCACCTATATGTTTACCATTTACAAAGACATTGCTCACGCAATTCGCTCCCTCGAAACGTAAAAAAAGCCGCTTACCTTGCCACTCGGAACGGATGAATATCTTTTTAGTATAATTACCTATTCCCCGCTTGTAATCGTGCTTACCACTCAAGGCATCCTGCGCATTCCAAGTATGAGGCAAGTCTACCCTACGTGCAGCACTAGCATTTACTTGATGGGAAAAACGGAAACTCCAATCCTGATTGATAAGCTTATCTTCTCTTTGTGCCAACACCTGCATGCTGAAAGCTGCGGCAAATAATACGGTGAAAGTTCTTCTGAGGTTTTTCATATGTATTTTTAATTATACTTTGATTTATGTTCCAACAGCAAAAATAGACAAAAAACTTGAGAGAGCAACTAAAAAAACAGAAGAATAGTTGAATACGAAAAAGGTAAAAGTCAAAACCGCCGTGAATAACTTTTCTTCTGATATTCACAGCGGCATATATTATAAGCAAAATAATAAATCAACACATATCCTCTCAGAGATTTTTCCAAGCATTTCTTATAATATTTCGTATAGAAGCATGCTAAAAAATACCGATATAATTACAAATATAAAATCCAACGATATATTATCTTATTATTTTACATTTAGCTTATAACCAACAGAGAGGGTTAAACTGTTATAATTCACACCTATATTATCATTTTTAGATTCTTTCCCAAGTGACATTTCATATTGAAACTTAACCGTCCACCTCCGATTTTCAAGACCTACAGCAGATGTCATTCCCCAGTCGAAATTTCTCGCATGCTGATATAGAAACTGGTTGCTACCACCCTCCGCACTTTCTCCCACGCCAGGATATCCTTCAACCCAACCGGAAGAAGGCATAGTTAGATAATATGGATTGCTGTCAATATGATTTTTGATACAATATCCTATATATGGTCCTATCTCAAAGAAAAATTTAGTGGAATTGTTGCTATGGATAGAGAATTTAGCTAAAATAGGAACTTGTAAAAAATGCCTTGTCTGAGAAACATTTTCTATCCATGTAGCATCTCCATTACTATATGTTCCGCCATTATTCACAGAGTATCCTCTAAAAGTATAATATAATCCCGACTTCATAGAGAACATATTATTAACATTATAATCTGCAGATATCCCTAAACGAGTGGATGGACGCCAACATTCTCCATACCCAGTTCTTTGTATTGCAGATAACCCTGCTTCGGTTGCCCATGTAACACGCTGAGCATTAGCCCACATGCTATAAGAAAAAACAACAGCAAATAATAATACTTTTTTCATTGAAAAATAAATTAATGTTAGTAATTCTATAGTTTATACTATCGTGTCGCTATAATCTTTTTCATCATAATAACTTCATTTTCTTACAGAATGACAAAAAAGTCCCGTTTTACCCCCATCCATGAGATCATTTTTATTTCAAACTAACATTTTACCAAACCGATAAAATTGAATGTAAGTACGATATGGCAATGACTAATCCGCTAAAAAACAACCTAAATCAACCATTACTTGAATACAATAGAAACAAGCAATAAGTACGGTTTCAGGCTTACCAAAAGAAGAAGCCATTTTAAATTAGCACATTGAATGCATGATTTTTTTATATTTCACATCAACAATAATTCATCTTGGTACACAATAAAAAAGGAGCCGCCCAATGGATTAAAGCTATCGAAAGACTAAGCTCAGAATATCCTCTTGACTTATTATTGAAGTTGAAAAAGATGGTTCAGTCTGTATTCTATTATCATCTGAAATACCTGAAACGGACGATAAATATGCCATGAAGAAAAAAACATAAAAGCTATCGTCACATAACTGCGAAAATACATCTATCTTCATTTTGCAAAATCGTACTATTTCAAAACATTCATTTGTGGACCATCCGCTCCAATCCATTAGCAAGCAGTGTCTGGGAGACAGACAATATTCAGGCAAGTAAATCTGAGTCAGTAGATTTTTATTGGGGGGGGTAATTTTACCCTCGTACAGTATTGCATAAGAAACCCACATGAGAAAAGAAAGTTCCGGTGATGCATTGACGGAATACTTATACTTGAATGATTTAAAATGAAATTCAAAGAGTTCAAAAAGAGGAAAAACAGCCCGAAAAAAGGATTAAGAACATAATATTCAATAACAAAAAAAATAAAAATTCAATTTTGACAGTCAATAAATTGCATTTTTATTTCTATTTTTGTGATTATTTGCGAGGCTGAACAATAATATAAATTTAACAAGATGTCATGAAAAAGAAAATGATTATTATATTTTTAAGTACAAGCATATCGCTACTATTCTCTTCATGTTCAACTATACTAGAAATTATAACAGGAGATAGACAGTGTATATATCCTAACTGCACAGAACGGGCTACCAGCAACTCAGCTTATTGCTCATATCACAAACCGTACTACTTAAAATAAACGTTTATCTACGTATTAACACGTTGAAAAAGATTTAAAATACCTTATTTCAAAATATTTTCAGGTATTTGAGTGAATAGAGCTACATCTCCATTCACAGAGTATTCTGTACCCTCTTCTTGCATTTGCATCGTAGGAGCAAGTGCAATATCTGAACGTGTATTTATAAACTTTGATAGTCGGTTCCAATCCACACCTAAATACTTATTTATAATACTATATGTTGCAGAAAAAGAACCTATCAAATTAAAATAATAACCTGATGCAGAGATATTTTCATTAGTTAGTTTGCCATCTTCGTCTGTTTTATAGGTTAATGTCAAAAATGGTATTGTTTCATATGAGAGGTTGGGATTATTATTTTTCTCGATAGAGAATCATAACTCCCTGCGGTTCGACAGCTTCCCCATACCTTTTACCTGTGTTGCCACAGATATTGTCAACAGTAAGAAAATCGTTTTCCATGAAGGTGTCCTGTCTTCGGCCATGCGGGCAAGCATGACCATCCCCGGTGTATTTGCTCCGGTAAGGAAAAACGGTATGGTACTGGTGGACGGGGGATTGAAGAACAATTATCCGGCAGATATGGCGAAGGCTATGGGCGCGGACGTGATTATCGGTGTCTGTGTCCAACAAGAGTTGCTGAAAGCGGAGGAACTGAACAAGGTAACGGACATCCCAAATCGTGGACTTTGCCTGCCGGGAAAAGTTTGAGGACAACATTGCCCTGACCGACCTCTTCATTAAGGTTGACACGGAAGGGTACACCTTCGCCAACCTCCAAAAGGATGCCATTGACACCCTCATCCATCGTGAAGAAACTACCACACGTGCCCGGTGGATGGAACTGAAAAGGTTGAAAAAGCAGATAGGAGTTGCTGACGGATATATTGCCCGTCCCGGTAAAATAAAAGATAATCCGTTTCCTATTTTTTGCTTCGCCGGATGCCAGCGAAAGCAGTCCTGAGGAGGCAACCGCACCGCTCACTACGGCAACCCCATACGTTTCAGGGCATCCCGGCAGCTGATTCTATCATCCATACTCATATCTCTGATTCTTAATGGTTATTGTAATTTGTTGTCTTTTGCAAAGATAGATGATACCTCCAAGAGTGGCCTTACAGAAATTTCGAAACGTAATGCGATTTTTACGGAAAATTTTCCGCCCTTCGGATATGTAAAAGCCGTACCTCCGAACGGAAGAACGGCCTTACCGTATCATTCCCTTTCCTATTTTCTCATCCCCATCTTTTCTATCCAGTTCAATATACCGTCTTGGGAACCTGCCACACGGTCGCGGGCAATGGCATATCCGTCAAGGACGGTTGTACCTTGCTCCATCTCGCGGATGGTCTTGATGGCATCCGAGAAACGGCTGCCGCCATGCGTACAGAACGGTACGACGGTCTTGCCGCTGAAATCGTACTCGTCGAAGAATGTGTAGAGCGGCTGGGGCATATCGTACCACCAGTTGGGGAACCCGACGAACACCACATCGTACTCGTCCAGATTCTTGATGTGGGTAGCCAATGCCGGACGGGCATCTTCGTCCGATTCTTTTTTGGCAGCGTCGATAAGTTCCTTATGCGTGCCGGGATAAGTATGCACTGTCTTTATCTCGAAAAGGTCACCATCGGTAGCCTCGCTGATGACGGTCGCCACATATTCGGTGTTCCCTTGCAGCTTGCCGTCTGCCACCAGTCGGCTGGCTCCTGAAGAAGCATCCACACCATCGGTTTCCGGGACAGAGAAATAGACCACAAGGGCTTTTCCGCTGGTGCGGGAGACTGTTGTCGCCGTTTGCTGTCCGGTTGCGGCTATTTCGGGAACATCCGTATTTCTACAGGCAGCAAAGGCACAAAGGACAATAACGCACAAAGCTATTGCAAGTGTTCCGCCGATAAAATATCTTTTTTCATGATTATCATTTTTTTGATTGATAAACGATTGATATGCCTATTCAATAATCCCGATTCGTTTCAGCCATGCTTCTGTCCCGTTCGCATTGCCCGGCATGTCGATACCGGCATCGTCCGGACGGCCCGGTGTCGTGATATCCTCCGAATCGAGGTCTTCAGGCAGCGTTTCCGGAATATGTTTCGAACCGGGCGTTAATTTGTAAATCTTCTGCATCGACTCGTTCAGATAGGTCGTTGCACCGTAAGTGATGAACGGAACTATCAACTTGTCCTTCAAATCGTATGCTTCGAGAAACGTGCAAACTACCATAGCGGGCTGGTGCCACCAACATGGCGAACCGATGAAAATCGTATCGTACTGCGCTATCGTTTCCGCATCGGGCAGATTGGCCACGCCCGGTCGCAGGTCGTTGTAAACCTCGTTCTGGATGCGGTCGCTGTCGTCGTAGGGATTCGCGGCATACGGTTCGGCCGCCTCAATGCGGTACACGTCCGCACCAGTAAGTTCAACGATACGTTCGGCCACGGCCTGCGTATTTCCCTGCGCCGAGAAGTAAACCACGAGTGCCTTTCCGTTACCGGACGGTTGGTCGGGGCTGTCCGGTGTCTCTCCGTTCCCCGGTTCTTCCGGAGCCGTCGGCTGCTCCGTTTCCAGAGCAGGAGTATCATCGGGCGAACATGCTGCCATACCGGTCAGCGAAAAAAGCAAAAGCGGAATAATAACTAACTTTTTCATATCCTGTCATTTTTATCGGTTATTGTATTCTTCATCCGTTACCGCATCCAGCCATACGGCACCGCCTTTCGACTGCTGCGGACCGATGGCGATGTGTTTAAACTCGCTGTCGGGAGCGGCTCCGTGCCAATGCACCACGTTCGGGGCAATCTTCACCACATCGCCGGGACGCAGCACCTGTACCGGCTTGCCTTTCTCCTGATAGCGTCCCTCGCCGGAGGTGCAAAGCAGAATCTGCCCGCCCGGATGCGAATGCCAACTATTACGCACACCCGGAGCAAAGGTCACGTGACCTACGGTGCAGTCCATCGAATCGGCTTTCGTGACAAACATTTCGAGCCACGCATCGCCCGTGAAGTTCGGCGTGTCGGGAAGTTTGCTACCTTTCGGGAAAACATCTCTGACAGCACAACCAGCAGTTTCGGTGGTTGCGATGGCGATTACTCGGTCAAGTTGCCCGTGTGTCATGCCGAGGTTCCGGCAGATGACCATGTGCGAACGCAACATCGGTTCGACGCTCTCGCCCAATGTGGCGATGACCGATACCGTAGCCAGTTCCCGTTCTTCGTATGTCAGTACATCACGCTCGAAAAGGTCGGCGAAAAGATGCTCTTTGAGGAAACGCTCGATGACAGGAGCAAACTCGGCATACCCGGCTTTGGACGCATCGGCAGGCACGCCCGAGATTTCTGCCAGTATGTCGCGGCCGCGTTCGTATCGGGTACGGTTATCCTCCACGGGTGAGGCATCCCTGCCTGCAATGTCTTCGATGCCCTGCGTTTTCCTTTCATCCAAGACAGCGATAAAGGTCTGCAAGGCGCGGAGACTGCGCGGGAAACCGCAATAGGCGTAGGCGTGTAGCAGTATCTCGCGGATTTCGTTTACGGTCAGCCCGTTGTCCAGTCCGGCGGCAAGGGCAGGTTTCAACTTCTCCCAATCGCCCCGACCCGTGCAGGAGGCAATTTTCACGATGGATTGCTGACGCAAGGTCAGACCATCGTCAGGTGTGGCGGGTTGCGCCATCATATTGATTGCTGTCATAAGGCAGATGCAGATTGTTACATATATTCTTCTCATATATAATGTCATTATAATTTTTTACCGAAAAAGTCAGTCAGTTTCTCCACCGCCATATCCACATACTCCGGCACGTAGTAGGTCTTGATATGCGTGGCACCGGGAATGAGAAACAGCTCCTTGTCCTGCGTACCCGTGGCACGGCTGTAACACTGTTCCGTCATGTAGAATGTGTCTGCTATGCTGCCGGTCATCATCAGCAACGGCTGGTTGATAAGATACATTCCCTCACTGGCATCGAACGCCATCAAATCCACAAGGCTGCTCTTGGTGTAGCGGAACGTGGAGTTGGGGTGCGCATGGCTCTGGAGATAATACCCGTAACCGTCACGGTAAAGGTCGAACGGCAGTGCGGCAGCCTGTTCAGGTGTCACACCGCTCATATCGCCCACGTATTCTATCTCGCCACCTTCGGCCTCTTTCTGGCGGGCTGTGCAGGCATCGGCAAGACGCTCCTGTACGCTGTTAATCTGCGAATCGAGGAAGCCGTTGCGGCGTACCAACCCCGTATTGAACATGCTGAGTGTGGCGACAGCCTTGAAACGCTTGTCGGTCTGTGCCGCCGCCAGCGTATAGCCGCCACCGCCGCAGATACCGAGGATACCCACACGGTTCGCATCCACACCCGGATATTGCAGCAGGATGTCGGCGGCCCGGTGAATGTCCTCGATACGGTTGGCAGGCTTGTCCGTATTGTGCGGCTCGCCCTCGCTGGCTCCTTGATAGGCGGCATCGAAAGCAAGGCAGATATAGCCTTTTTCCGCCATGCGTTGGCTGTAAAGTCCTGCTACCTGCTCCTTCACGCCGCCATTGGGATGCGCCACCACAAGGGCAGGATATTTTTTCGTTGCATCATACCCAGCAGGCGTATAGACATTGGCGGCAATTTTCATGCCGTTCAAGTTGTAGGTTATCGGATGGATATTCACTTTACCGACAGTATTTTCCGTAAGCGCACCGGCATAGACCAATCCCCACGGATTGCTGTTGTGGCTATGAATTTCATTCGCATCCACTTCATTAAAGACAGGCTTCATATTCTCTTGTGCTTTTAGTGTGCCAGACAGGCTTAATGTCGCGCCCAGCACGATGGTAAATAATATCTTTCTCATTATTCTCTTGATATGATGGTTTATAAATTATCTTTTATAATCGCAAAACCGCGTGCAGTAATTCAACAACAGTCCGATGTGCGAGACGATTATCGTGCTGCTGTGCCGGTCGATGGCATGGTGAAGCTCCCTGTCGATTTTCTCCAGGCATTCGGCGATAGTCCACCGTTCCCGTTCGGTCAAAGCTCCATGACAACTGCATCGGGTGGGATAATCGTCGATATGTCGTTCCAGCGGTGTGTCGCAAAGCAAGTCGGGATGAAAAATCACACCCGTATAGCCTCTCGTGTCGCGGTGGAACACGGCGGGTATCTCGAACATTTCCCCCGGATTGACCAGCCGCAGGGTAGTTTGCACCCCGTTTTCATCCGGTCGGCAAATCAGTGCGTAAAAATTGCACGGCATACACAAGTCTTCGCTCAACTTGTCGCCGGACAAATCGGCAAGCCCGACCAACGGGTTCAGCGTTTCCTGTCCCATGAGCTTATTGAACAAATCTATCGTAATGACACTGCTTGCATTCATCTCTTTCCGCTTCTCTTTGATTGATGTTGCAAAATTACCCCGGCTCCGCAAGGAAACAGCTATCCAGATTACGGATTGGAGTATAACTTTTACAGATTACGGAAGATTGTGGAGGAAAAGTGTTATTTTTGCATTCAACAAGATATAAAACAAACAGTTATGGATAATATAGTAAATATAGCAACGGTCAGCGATTACAATGCGCATTGGGGCATTGCAGACCGCCACCCGTTGGTCAACGTGCTCGAAGGCTCGCAGGTAAAGAATCCGATTCCGAATTGTCTGAAAAACTTCGGGATGTACGTGGTTTTTCTCAAAGACGTGATATGCGCCGACTATCTGAAATACGGACGGCAGGAGTACGATTTTCAGGAAAACACGCTGGTATTCGTATCGCCGGGGCAAGTTTTGGGACATCCGGCAGACGGTTCCACCTATCAGGCCAAAGGCTGGTGTCTTTATTTCAGTCCCGAACTGCTGCACGGAACGCAGCTCGGACGGCACATGAAAGACTACTCGTTCTTTTCATACGATGTCCATGAGGCACTGCACCTCTCGCTGCAAGAACGCGAAACCATCATTGACTGCCTGAAGAAGATAGACGACGAAATAAACAACGGCGCAGACAAACACAGCAACACAATCATCGCGTCCGCCATCGAACTGTTTCTGAACTACTGTAACCGTTTCTACGACCGCCAGTTCATTACCCGCAAGAAAGCCAACAAAGACATATTGGCCCGTTTCGAGGAGTTGCTCAACGGGTATTTCGCATCGGAGAAACCGCAATCGTACGGAACGCCGTCCGTAGCCTATTTTGCCGGGCTGTTGCACCTGTCAGCCAACTATTTCGGCGACCTGATAAAAAAGGAAACGGGCAGGTCGGCTCAGGAATACGTGCAGCAGAAAATCATGGATACGGCGAAAGACATGCTGGCTGACCCGAAAAAGAGCGTCAGCGAAATCGCGTATACGCTGGGGTATCAATACCCGCAGTATTTCAGTCGGGCGTTCAAAAAAGTAACGGGTTGTACGCCGAATGAATACAGGGGCGAAAGAATAACGGTATAATCAAAACGGAGGGATATGGAAGAACTCAGAATAGATATGCGCAAACCTGAAGAGGCGAACCCGGGAGAAGGGATTCGCTGCGCGCAATTATGTTTCAGGATAAACCATACGATACCCTATACCGAAGAATATGACAAGTTAATAAATGAGCTGTTCTTAGGTAATATCGGTGAAAAAAGTCGGGTAATGCCTCCTGTAAACGTAGTGCGCGGCAATAAGGTGAAAATCGGCAGGAATGTGGTAATCATGAACAACTCCCTCTTCATGGCGGCAGGAGGAATTACAATCGATGACGATGTGATGGTCGCCGCCAATGTCCAGCTTATTTCCAACAATCACGATTTATACGACCATCAGGTATTGACCTGCAAACCGGTTCATCTGAAACGGAACTGCTGGATCGGTGCCGGAGCAACGATTCTGCCCGGTGTCACTGTAGGGGAAAATGCGGTTGTCGGAGGAAATCCTGTAAAAATCATCAGACGGCTTTCCGATAAATAACTCGAAAAAGATGCTATTTCCTGTAATCCGTCGGATTAAGCCCGAGGTTCTTCTGCACGTAACGGCTGAAGTAAGCAGGCGATGAGAATCCAAACATATCGGAAATCTGGACGAACGTCAGCGACTTGTCGCGTAGCAGACGCGAAATATCGAGAATCGTATAACGGTTAATCCAATAGTTGGCGGCATAACCGCTGACCTTTTTCGACACCTCCGACAGATATTTCGATGTGACGCACAAACAATCGGCGTAATAGGAAACCTCCCGGTGTTCACGATAGGTTCCCTCTTCCAACATTTTCAGGAAACGGTTCATGATGGAGGCATTCTGTGTCGAAATATCGCTCTGACCGTAGAGGGTGGCGTGAAAGTCGAAGAAATCGAGGATAGCTGCCTGCATGGCGTTGATGAGTGTTTCGCGATAGAAACGATGTTCCGTATCGGCGATGCGTTGTTCAAGCAGGTCGAAATCGCGTCGGCAGACAATCTGCTGTTCGGGCGAGAGGCGCATGACGGGATTGAGGAAGAGAGCCAGTTGTCCTTTCATGCCGTAATTGCTTTGCGGCGTACACAGTTCAACGAACCTGGGCGTCACATAGATGATTTTGCATCGGAAATCATCCGAAGGCTCGACCTTCTCGACCATTTTCCGTTTGCGGATAATTGACAAATCCCCCGCATGCAACTCGAAATCCTGCTCGTTAAAACGGTAACGGCACGTTCCACCCAAGCAGAGCAAATGAGCCAGATATTCCTCTTCGGAGTCAGTCGGAATCCGACCGCCCCAATCAACAACGACAATATCTTTTTGCTCCTTCATAACCTTTTCTTGTTTTCGAGTGCTAAAATAGCCAAAATACGGATTCGCTCTGTAATCACACCCTCTAAAAGCCATTGAATTATTGCATTTTTAACGGTTGCACACATTTCCTTAGTCAGTATTTATTATGAAACAATCGGTCGTTGGGCAACCGCCCGTCAACAGAACTCATGATATGACAGATTACTTTCAGCTTCATGATTTACTGCTTTATGGGTGACCCTCCGAATACTTCGCTCATCCGCATCGCGCCAAGTGCCGCATCGATGTTTTCCACTTGTTCTGCTGTCAAATGAATATCGGCAGCCCCGATGTTCTCTTTCAGCCGGCACAGATGTCGCGTGCCCGGAATAGGGACAATCCACGGCTTTTTGTTCATCATCCACGCCAGTGCAATCTGTGACGGCGTGGCGTGGTGTTCTTCCGCCAGACTTCCGATAAGGGCAAAGAGCGGACGGTTCTGCTCGAAGCTCTCCGGACGGAACTGTGGCATCGACGCTCGGTAATCTGTCGCAGGGTCGAATGTCGTGTCTGCCGTATAGCAGTCGGTCAGCAGCCCGTTGGCCAGTGGAGAGAATGCCACAAAACCGATTCCCAATTCTTCGAGCACGGGGAACAGCTCTTCATGTCGGCGTGCCATCATCGAGTAGCGGTTCTGTACGGCCGTGACGGGACAGACCTTGTGAGCGCGGCGCAGATATTCCTCCGTAGCCTCCGAGATGCCCCAGTGGAGAATTTTGCCCTCACGAATCAGGTCAGCCATCACACATGCCACCTCTTCCGGTTCCACCTCAGGATCGATACGGTGCTGGTAATAGAGGTCGATACGGTCGGTACGCAGACGGCGTAGCGATCCCTCGACCGAGCAGCGGATGGTCACCGGACGTGAATCGGGAATTACCGTATGTGTGTCGCCCGCTTCGGGACTGTCGAACGATATTCCGAATTTGGTAGCGATGACGACACGGTCACGAAACCGTTGCAGGGCTTTCCCCAACAATTCCTCGTTATCGTGAGGCCGGTCGGAAGTCCCGTACATTTCGGCCGTATCGAAAAAGGCATAACCCATTTCCACAGCATCTGCCAGCAACTCCGTCATTTTTTCCTTGTCGGCCGGCGCACCATAGGCATGGCTCATGCCCATGCAACCCAGGCCTACGGCGGAGACTCTCAATCCGCTCAATCCCAATACCCGGTATTCCATATCAATCACTCAATTTTGCGTTCCATACCATATTTTCGACCTGCTCCAAAGTAGCATTGAAGAAACGTTCCTCCTTATTGAGCGAACCTATCTGCGCCATTTCCCCATCGGTCAGTTCAAAGTCGAAAATCCGGATATTCTCTTCAATATAATCTGGATTCGTTGCGCCCGGAATGACCGAGAACCCCTCTTGAATGTGCCAGCGAAGAATTACCTGTGCAGCAGTCTTGCCATGTGATTCTGCAATTTTCATGATTGTCGGGTCTTTTAACAATGCGCCGTTGCTCATCGCACCGCCCAATGGGAACCAGCAGGTGATGTGGATTCCGTAAGGCTTTACCTTCTCGCGCATGGCAAGCCGTTGTGCGTAGGGGTGGCACTCTATCTGAAGTACAGCAGGTTTTACAGTGGATTCGCTCATAATTTTGTTGAATACTTCATCGTTTGCATCGAAGTTGCTGATGCCCAACGCACGCACCTTGCCCATTGCCACGGCTTTCTCCACATCTTTCCATGCACCCACGAAATCGCCGACCGGTTGGTGGACATACAGAAGGTCGATATAATCGGTTTGCAGGCGTGCCAGCATCTCGTCGATAGCTTTCAGCGTCTTGCCCTCACCGTATTCCGTAGGCCACAGTTTCGATGTAATCCATATCTCCTCTCGCGGGATTCCGCTCTCTTTCACGGCTTCTCCGACACCGCGTTCATCGTTATAGGCGTGGGCGGTATCGATATGACGATAGCCGGCTTTCAATGCCGTCAGACACGACTGCTTACATATCGCGTCGGAAGGCTGCATGAATGTTCCCAATCCGAATTGCGGCATCAGCACACCGTTGTTGAGTTGTACCATCGGTACATTGGCCGCCGTCTTATAAATATCTTGTGCGGAAACAGAAACGCAGACCATCAAAGCCACGCACATAAACATTGCAATAAACTTCTTCATATTTCTTATCTGTTTTAATGATTTTCCGGCACAAAATTAACCGGACTCCTGCACAACGGACTTACGAGAAATACGGTTTGAATTACAATTATTTCGGTTTTTGAATATCGGGTTGCCTTTATCCGTAAAAACAGCAATATGAACCGAAATTTGTATAACAACTCCCGAAAAATAAACGTGTAATTTTGCTGCCGGGAACAATCAACCACAATGATGAATATGAATACAATAAAATTGAACAACGGCGTCGAAATGCCCCAAATGGGTTACGGCGTCTATCAGGTGTCGCCCGCCGAGTGCGAGCGTTGTGTAGCGGATGCCCTCAGTGCAGGCTATCGTATGATTGATACGGCGCAAGCCTACCACAATGAGGAGGGAGTGGGTAACGCCGTACGCAAAAGCTGCATCGACCGCAAGGAAATTTTCCTTGTGTCGAAAGTCTGGATTTCCAACTACGGCTACGAAAAGGCAAAGGTTTCCATCAACGAGAGCCTGCGTAAGTTGCAAACGGACTACATCGATCTGATGTTGCTGCATCAGCCTTTCTGCGACCGCTACGGGGCATACCGTGCACTGGAGGAGGCGTACAAAGAAGGGAAACTCCGTGCCATCGGCGTTTCGAATTTTTACCCCGACCATTTCATTGATATCGCCAGTAACATGGAAATCGTTCCGGCGGTCAATCAAGTGGAAACGCACGTCTTCGACCAGCAAATCGAGCCGCAGCAAATCATGGAGGAGTTCGGCACGCGCATCATGTCGTGGGGACCGCTTGCCGAGGGGCGCAACGGTTTCTTCACGAATCCGATACTTGCCGAAATCGGCAGCAAGTACGGCAAAAGCGTGGCGCAGGTCGCCCTGCGTTGGCTTATCCAGCGAGGTGTCATTATCATCCCCAAATCGACCCATGTAGAGCGGATGCAGCAGAATATCGATATATTTGACTTCGTACTCTCCGACGAGGATATGGCCGCCATCGCCACGCTCGACACGGGTAAAAGCCTTTTCTTCGACCATCACGATGCGGAAACTGCCCGCATGTTCATGGGATGGAGGTAAAGAAGAAATAAACCATTATTGACGGACACCGCGTTGAAAAATCAGAGCAATCGGCAAATTATGGTTTACCGGTTGCTCTTTGCTATTTGTATATACTCAGAATACCGAAGCAGAATTATAATAATAAAGAAGAGAAAAAATCGAGAGGTATAAGGTTTATAGACACCTTTCTTTATACACTCTGCATTATCTTCATATTTCCTTAATATCCTTTGAGGAATAGATAAAACAGGAATATTGCACATTTGATTAGTTTTCTGCCGTTCCTTGCGTATCCATAAAGCCCCACTATTGTCTTTTATCAGATGTTCACGGCTTAACTGTTGTATATCCACGAAAGCAAGTGCAGCGAAGCAGCAAAAAACAAAAATATCCCTAACCTGCTCCAATCGTTTGATAGTAAATTCCTTGTTCATGAGAATATCCAGTTCCTCACGTGAGAGGAACTCTACATTTACTTCCTCCTGCTTGAAGTGGATGCCGCAAAACGGGGCTTTAACTGCCTAAAACCGCTATTTTTTGCCGAAGCGTAGAAAAAGAAAAAGCTCTGAAATCCTTGAATTTCAGATCTTTGCTTTAATTTGCTATTTGCTTTCGCGGTGCGTACGGAAGATGAACCTTATTTCTACCCCTCACGTACTCAATATCTTAGCAAGCTCTTAATTCTTTCTCCCACTAATAACCCCACGTGTGTAATTCTTTAGATTGCTTGGTGTTGCGGTGGTTGTTTGAGTTGATGCAAAGATAGGTGTTTATTATAGAGTAATAAAATAAAAGAGCCATATTTAACACGAAAATGCAGAGAGTTTTCTTACTTTTGCAATATGTTATATTATAGAAGAAAAATATTATTAGCATTGATTGAAGCATTTGGCGGTCATTTGACTGCCAAACAACTTCAGAAATATTTGTTTCTTTTTACAAGGAAACAAGAGGAAAAAGCATTTGATTTTATTCCTTATTACTATGGTTGTTTTTCATTCCAAGCAAATCAGGATATAATGACATTAGCTAAATTGGGCTACTTAAGTATTATAAAAAGCGAGAATGGTCGTAGAATACAAATTTGTCAACCCAATAATTATTTGATGATGCTTGATATGTTTGAACAGCAAGCTATAAAAGAAATAAAAGAAAAATTTGGTTGTCTATCTCAAAACGAGTTAATTCGTTACACTTATATCAATTATCCTTATTACGCAACAAAAAGTACAATAGCAATTAATTTGCTAAATGAGGAAGAATTAGCTGTAATAGATAAGCAAAAAAGAACCTTTACAGAGCCTCAATTATTCACTATAGGATATGAAGGACGCTCTTTAGAAAAATACATTAATATTCTCCTCGTGAATGATGTACATATTCTCTGTGATGTCCGTAAAAATGCCTATAGTCAAAAATATGGATTTTCAAAAAGTCAATTAGAGAAAGCATGTACAGGAGTAGGTATAAAATATATCCATATACCGCAACTGGGAATAGAATCAGAACAAAGACAAGATTTAAAATCACAAAAAGATTATGAAATTCTTTTTGAGTCATATGAAAAATCTACCCTAAAAGAAAATTGGGATTATCTTTTATATGTCCGAGAATTGATTGATACAGAGAAACGTGTAGCTTTAACTTGCTTTGAAGAAAGTCACAAACAATGCCATAGAGGAAGAGTTGCGAAATATTTAATGCAACTACCTGATATAACTTACACCCTTAAACATCTATAAAACATGCCTACAACTCGAGTTCTAATTGCTGTAAAAACATACCCTACTTTATCGGAAAAATACGATGAATTAGTTTGTACTGCTGGTTTCTTGGAAGATGACACTTGGATAAGAATATATCCTATTCCTTTTCGTAAATTAAGTTATGATAAGAGATATAGTAAATGGCAGTGGATAGAACTTGATTTGGTTAAAAATACAAGTGATTTTAGGAAAGAAAGTTTTCGTCCTGCAAATATAGATAATGAAATAAAAATAGTAGGAGAAATTGGTACAAAAAATGGCTGGGCAAAAAGAAAGTCTATTGTTTTAAAACATGTCCGTTATAATATGGCTGAGCTTATTGAAGAAGCCAAAAATCCTCAAATAGGAACATCATTAGCCGTATTTAAACCTCAAAGAATTATTGATTTTGTTTGGGAAGCATCTACAAGAGAATGGAATAAGCAGAAATTAGATGTTGTATATGCCAATCAAGCCCAACATAGTTTATTTGATGTAGAAGAAACTAAAAGAATATTCAAAGTAGCTAAAAAATTGCCTTATGAGTTTTCATATAAGTTTATATCAGAAGATGGTAAAGAACGAAAACTCATGATTGAAGATTGGGAATTAGGGATGCTTTATTGGAATTGCCTTGCTGCTGCTAATGGAAATGAACAAGTCGCATGTGAAAAAGTGAAAGAGAAATATTTCACAGAATGGTGTAAAAAAGATATATATTTTTTCTTAGGAACAACCAAGAAATTTCATAATGTAGGTACTAATCCTTTTATTATTATTGGAACATTTTATCCACCGAAGAATCCGCAATTGGCTTTGACCTTTAAAATGGACTAATACAAACTTAGTTATATTAAATAAAAGCTTTTAGATATAAGAACAAAAGACCATAGTATAAACTTACTTTCGTAAATACGATTCGATATAATACATTTTGCTGAAAAGAAGATTGTTGAAAAATATTTTTTTAAGATGGCAAGGAATTGCTTTTTACTATTTTGCTTTTAATAACCCTATGAAGAACATAGACTAAGTTTTAGTCCTATCACATTTATTACTTTTTTATTAGAATGTCCCTTTTTTACACCTAATATCAATCTAAGAAATCTTACTTTTGCCTGATAATTAAGGCAAAATGGAGAAAATTCAAGTAATACAACCTACTAAACTGCTCGCTCCTTATATAAAGCAATATTGGTTTTTAAGGATAGATGATGTAAAGCAAGGCTTTCAACGTTCTATCCCGGCAGGTTGTGTAGCACTTGTTTTTCATAAAGGAAACAAAATTATTTCTTCTTTTCATAAGGGAACGCAGCCACAATCCTATATAAGCGGGCAAATCAGCACTTATTCAGACATAGAATTTTCTTTCTTGGATATGGTTATTATCCTATTTCAGCCTATCGGATGCAGGATGTTTTTTCCATATCCTATGGAAGAATTTACCAATCAAAACATAAGTATTGATTTGTTAGACAATACCTATTTGGTAGAATTGGAAGAGAAAATAAATGAAGCATCTGATACTTATCAAACGGTTAGATTGATAGAAGAATATTTATTAAATAGACTATCTAAAAATATTCCATGCAATGCCAACAGGATGATGACTACTGTTCAAAATATCAATGAAGGAGAAGGAAATATATCCGTTCTATCTCAAACGGCTTGTTTAGGATATAAGCAATTTAAACGGATATTCGCTGAATATGTAGGACTAAATCCAAAAGATTTTATCCAAATCACACGATTTAGAAAGACATTCAATATTTTGCAATTAACTCCACAAATCAGTATAAGTAAAGTAGCCTATGATTGTGGATATTATGATAAGTCACATTTAATAAAGGAGTTTAAAATGTTCACGGGCTATACCCCTAAACAACTACTTGATATTTGTGATACTTATACCGAAAATCTATCGGTATTCAACTCTGTATTTATCAACGACAATAAAAAACTTAATAACATCGCTTTATGAAAATATTGATATACGGTGCTGGCGTAGTGGGTTGTACTTATGGTTGGCAATTATCCAAAGCAGGATGTGACGTTACTGTATTGGTGCGTAAAGGACAAAAAGAGTTTGTACAAAAGAATGGCATTCAAATTATCTGTTCTGACTTTAGAGGGAAAGCAAGAAAAGATATAGATGTAATCTTTAAGCCTACAATAATAGACGAACTTTCGTCAAACAATGATTTTGAATATATTATTGTCTCCACCAATAAATTGCAATTATCAACTATATTGCCAACTCTTTCAAAGTCAGCAGGAAAAGCAAATGTTGTATTTTTCCAAAACAACTGGGATGTTTTTACTGAAATAGATAAATATCTCAATCCTGAACAATACTTTTTTGCCTTTCCTTTTATGGTCGGGGGTGGAAAAGAAGATAAAAATATACATTGTGCCATTTCAGGTTTAAAATATTCCAATACCCCATTAGGGGAAAAAGATGGGCGAATAACTCCACGAGTAGAAAAACTTTTTGTAGCACTGGATAAAGCAGACTTAAAACCTGTTATTTCTAATCAAATATTAGTATGGCTAATAACACATTATGCTGTCGCTGCCGGTCTTTCAGCGGGAATAATGAGTGCCGGAAGTGCCTCTAAATTTATAGAGAATACGGCTATTGTTAAAACTACAATGAAAGCTATTCGGGAAGGCTTAGCTATTTGTAAAAGAATGGGTATCAATCCTAAAACAGAAAAAGCAAACAGATTATATCTTTTACCTCTATTTATCAGTGTGCCAATAGCTAAGAAAATTTATAGCAATGATGCTCTGCAACTTATGTTTGATGGACATATAAATCATTCTCCTGCTGAAATAAGGCAAATGATAGATGATATAATAGATAGTGGTGTAAAATATGCTGTTACAACTCCTAATCTGGCACAATTAAAAGGTTATATATCTTCTAACCAAACTAATAAAAGTAAGTAAATAAAGCTATCAATTCGATAGCCATTAAATATAAGTATATGAAAGATATATTACAAGAGAGATTTTTCCAATTATTATTGGAATGCTCGCAGCGTAAAGTTTCTGTAACAGAATTTACAGAAGCTATTGAGGAATTGGCAACACATTTAGCTGATTTCTGTTTCAACGAACAGGATTATAGCGTTTTACTTCGTTATTTCTCCTTTGGTTTGCATCGACTTAAATCGTATCGTGTGCGGTTTGAGCAAGAAAAAAATGCCCTACTTGCATTTAATTGATGAAGCAATAGGATTACTAAATAATGAAATGCGTATTATCAAACTGCGCATAAAATATCCGGAACAGTTTCAGCAACACGTAAATAAGCTATTCCTTTCTCCTCTCCATTTGACAGACAAGACAAACCTTATCAATATCATGGAAATTGTCAGTGGTTTATTCCTCTCCAAACGTATAATATATCAGAATGGAAAACCTGTTCACTTGACGGACTTAGGCAAAGCCTTTGAATGGCTGTTCAATATCAAATTGGGTGATTATCACCAAAAGTACATGGATGTCATCAAGCGAAAGCCAACAAAACTAACAGAGTTCCTTAACGAATTGGCAAACCTTATCCGCAAAGAACACGAAAATAAAGGATATAGATAATCAGGCGTTTAATATCAATTTATACGGGGTAGCGTATGCTACCCCGTAATTTGTTTGCTTCCCTTTTCTGAACTTTGCTTCATCAATCGATTGAGAATCTTAATGTATAATCAGAAAAATGAAGCAATATGTATGTAGATAATTACGAGTTCAAAGACTGGATGCAAAAACTACTTGATAAACTGGATGAAGTAGGCAAAGATGTAAAGTCATTGCAGGCCAACCCCGAAGTAATGCCGAATGACAAACTTTTGGATAATCAGGATTTATGTCTGCTATTCAAAGTCAGTACCCGGACATTACAGAGATTGAGAAGCAAGAAACTGCTGCCCTTTATGATGATTAGCGGAAAAGCCTATTACCGGGCTTCAGATGTGCGTGAGTTCATAAAGGAACGGTTCGATGTGGGCACGCTCCGAAAATTCGAGAAAGAACACGGAAGCGAATAAGTAAGAGTGAAATTCATCCCGGAGCTGTACACGTGGCAGTTCCGGGATGTTTTTTCTTTTGGCAAGCCTGTATTTACTTTTCTGCCGATATTACCCCCTCTTCCTTATAAGATGCTTCAAACTGTTTGGTAAGCGCAATAATCTACTGGTTCGTCTTTACCAATTCAACAGTGTATTGTTCCAGTTTGTAAAGCAGGGCAAATGCTTTCTTTTCCGCAAAATTGGAATGAAGTTCTTTCACTGTTTGGTTATACAGTATGCCTATGCTCCTGAATTGTGAAAACAGTTGGGAGAGTTGGATGTAATAATCTACCTTACTTTTATCAATCCTAAGCACCTTAAACGATTTCCCGAAAATACAGTTCTTAATGAAATGCGCCTTTACCTTGTAGCCTGATTGGTCGTAAAAGGCTAAGAACTTGGCGTTCTCCACATCGTCCAAATTAAGAGAATAGCGGTGTGTTCGTGGGTCAAGTTTAGGCTTGCGCCCACCTTTGTTAAATGGCTTCTTTTTCTGTTCCATAATGATAATTATTTACTGGTTTTACGACTTCGGAGTAAAACCAACCACCTTTTAAGGTGGCAAGGTTTTGAGGCACAAAAAACGAAGTGCGGGCCTCAAAACACAACTTGCTGTTATCATGTGATAACAAAAATCTTCCCTATGGTCAGATTGCAAAAGCAAGCGGTTTGGCTTCCTCCTATATCTGTTTATTGGTTACAAAATTACAGACAGCAATTTACCTCTGAAATATGCCCTATTACGCCAAATTGTGACATAAACGGACAAAGTAACCCCATTTTTAAAAGCATCTGTTTTTACCCTTTTCTTTGCTGAAAATTGATTGAATGATGGCAATATATAAGGCAGTCAAAAAAGGTTTGAATATGGCTTTAAACCATGTTTGAGAACCGTTTAGAAGTATAGCAATATTGCTATAAAATAGGCTTGTTCCCTTTCAATCAGTATCAGAAATCAATCAAGTTATTTATAAACTATTAAAATTTGAAGGCATGGAAAAAGAAAAACAATCATTACAGGAAACAGCAAGCAAGGAACGGGAAAACTATAAATCGGTGTTCCTTAAAAAACGGTCAGTTTGTAACCGTCAAAGCGTGTACATAAGTGGAGAGATACAAAAACGTATCATGCAGATTGTAGGAGTGATTACGAGCAAACAGGTAAGCATCGGAAATTTCATTGATAACGTACTGGAAGAACATTTAAGTACACACAATGATGTTCTTTCGGCTCTCTACCGGGAAGAAATGCAAAAAGGAATATTCAACCAGCCAAAAGAGAAAGACGTATGAATATTGTAACTATTGAGGAACAGACTTTTAAACAAGTATGTGGGCGGTTCTCCGGTTTCGTCAGTCAGGTAGAACGGATTTGCAGAGAGAATACCCACCAGCCGAACAAATGGCTGTCAGGTCGTGAAGTGTGCGCCCTGCTCGGTATCAGCATCCGAAGTTTGCAAAACTACCGGGACAGCGGCAAACTGGGTTACTCCCAAATCGGTAATAAACTGTACTATAAATCTGCCGATATTGAAAGACTGATTGCAGAATGTACAGTAAACCAAGTTTCAGGAAAGAAAAACAACTATATACCAACCAACAAATAAGCATCGCCTTATGAAAAGAAAACAAGATGTCAATTCAGAAGCAAACCAATCTTTCACCCTACCGTCTATTGTCGGCACATGGGAAAGTCTAAATCTTCATCCTACGGTAATGATATACCCAAGTAAGAAAAAGTATCTCCTTTCGATGCTCCATGTATCGGATAACGGACAGGCGCAACCTGCCACTTACGAGATACAGAAAGAAGATAGCCGTTACTTTATTGTTTCAGCCTTTAAGCGGCTTTATATCGGCTATGACAAGGCAAAAGACAGCCTTTCTATTTCTTACTATGGCGATTACCTGCGTAATTGAACATATATATACTAATCATTCAAGCTAACTATAAATTAATATGTCAATATGGAACTGATAAACGGCAATAGTGAACTAATAAAAGAGTTCTTTCAATCTATGGATAGAATGTTAGACGGTATCAGCCGACTGGCAAAGGAAAGCAGACCGCATTTGAACGGTGAAAAGTTTCTAAGTAACCGGGAAGCATCCAACTATCTGAAAGTAAGCATCCGCACGCTGCAAGAATGGCGAGATACGGGCGTTATCCCTTACATTCAGATAAAAGGCAAAATAATCTACCGCCAAAGCGATATAGAAGGGCTTTTGCAGACCTACTACAACAAGGAACGGCAGGAATAACCTACCTTCCTTTAAAAAACACATTTTTTTCCGAAACTGACTAAGAACATTAGCTTTATTCAGATTTGGAAAATTCCTCTTAAAAAGAAATCAAACAAAATCACATTGCACCCAATAAAATTCCGTATATTTGTTTTTAAATACTAAAATCATGGAAAATAGAATATTAGAATTTATTGGACATTATAATACTGCACCATTTTTATTTGTTGGTTCTGGATTTTCACGTAGATATTTAGGCTTAGAAGATTGGGAAGGATTGCTAAAACGGTTTGCTACATTAAATAATGTAGATTATCAATATTACTTTTCATCTTCTGGTGGTAAGTTACCTCGAATAGCATCTTTAATTGCGGAAGACTTACATGAACGATGGTGGAAATTGCCTGAATATGAAAAAAGTAGAAATAGATATAAAGAATATAATACAAATAAATATTCTGCATTAAAAATAGAAATATCTCATTATCTGAAAGGGAAAATGGATATCAAAATCCAAGATAAAATACTTTTAGAAGAATTAGATTTATGCAAAAAAATAGTCATAGACGGTATTATAACAACAAACTACGATAACTTATTAGAAAAAATATTTAGTGATTTTAAAACATATATCGGTCAAGAAGAATTGTTTTTTTCATCTCCTCAAGGAGTTGGAGAAATATATAAAATACATGGCTGTCAATCCAAACCTAACTCCTTAATATTAACCGATGAAGATTATATTTCTTTTGAAAAGAAAAATCCATATTTAGCAGCTAAATTACTTACGATATTTACAGAGCATCCAATCATTTTTATTGGTTATTCTTTAACTGATGAAAACATTCTTAAAATTTTAAACTCAATAGCACAATGTTTAACAAGTGACAACCTGCAAAAATTAAAAAATAGACTTATTTTTATTCAATATAATGTATCTCAACAAGAGATAGAATATGCAACTCATACGATAGCACATGAAGAAATACGTATTCCTGTAAAAACTATTACAATGAGTGATTTTAGACCACTATTTCTTGCATTATCATCTATTAAGAGAAAATTTCCAGCAGGTTTACTTCGCTTATTAAAAGAACATGTATATGAACTTGTTATGACAACAGACTCATCATCTAAAGTTTATGTACAAAATATTGATTCAAAAGAAGACATCAAAAATTTAGATGTTGTTTTGGGGATAGGTGCTATTAATAAAGTTGTAAAGGCTGGATATAGACGTTATGAACGGAAAGATTTGATTGAAGATATTCTTATAAAAGATAAATCGTTGAATAATAATGATATTGTAAATGTTACTTTACCAGCTTTATTAAAGGGCACAAAATATCTGCCATTCTTTAAATATTTGGTCAATTCAAATTACTATCAAGAGCAGAAACCTATAGACACTGTTGATGAAAGAATTATAAAACATCACTTATTGGCTATACAACATAAATTTTATGAGCCTACCGGAAAATATGACATTAGGAAGAAAAAAGATGTTGCATCTTATCAGGAAACAATGATTGATTTTATCGATGAATTTGGTTTAGAATATATTAAATATATACCATATCTAAAAAAAGACAAAATCAACTCTGACGATTTATTTGAAATTTTGAATAAGCATATTTCTGTTTTAGAAGGAAATAATGAAAATCTAAAAAGCGTTTTTTACAAAATGATATGTTATTATGATTTTCTCAAATATCATTTAGGAAAATGATTCAAGAAAAAATAGGCAATCAATAGCATGGCATATAGCTATTGATTGCCCTCATTCTCTATTTTATAAGAAAATTTCTCTCTACATTTGCCATATCACGCATAATAGAGCTATCCAAAACCTTTGCATAGTGCTGTGTCATTCTTATATTGGAATGTCCCAAAATCTTAGATACATTTTCCATTGATACATCATTGGCGAGAAAAACTACGGTAGCCGCCGTATGGCGTGCAACATGTGTAGTTAAGCGTTTGGTAATGCCGCATAAATCAGCGATTTCTTTCAAGTAGGCATTCATGCGCTGATTACTGATTACGGGTAAAAGCACACCTTTCTTTATACACTCTGCATTATCTTCATATTTCCTCAATATCCTTTGAGGAATAGATAAGACGGGAACATTACACATCTGATTAGTTTTCTGTCGTGCCTTGCGTATCCACAAAGCACCGTTGTTGTCTTTTATCAGGTGTTCACGGCTTAATTGCTGCACATCCACGAAAGCAAGCGCGGTAAAACAACAAAAGACAAAAACATCTCTTACCTGCTCCAACCGTTTGATAGTAAATTCTTTGTTCATCAGAATATTCAGTTCTTCACGTGAAAGAAACTCTACATTTACTTCATCCTGCTTGAAGTGGATGCCGTAAAACGGGTCTTTCTTTATCCAATCGTTAGCCAAAGCAATACGGATAATCTTTTTCAAGTTCTTCAAATGTTTCAATGCGGAATTGTTTTGGCAATGCTTATCCGTTTTCAGCCAAAAATCAAAATCACGGATAAATTGCCCGTCCAGTTCTGCCAGCATTATATCATCACGGTGGTAACAACTACGAATATATTCTTTCAAGCGGTTTATTGAAGTATCAAACTTGGTTACGGTGCTTTCTGTATATTCCTTGCCAATCAGGGCACGGCATTTCTCGTTATGCTCCGCATATACTTCCAACAAGCTGCGCTGTACCTTGTCCCGTCCGTAGAAACAATCCTTTATTATATCGGCTGTTATCGTTTTGTTGTCTATTTCCAGTTCACGGTGTATCTGCAATATTTTAGCACGAACCGTATTGATATAGTGGTTCAGTTCTGTGGCCACACGGTCTTTTCCTTTGGAACATTCCTTTTTCTGATTCCATAAGTCTACAGGAATACTCCGTTTAATCATAACTTCGGCTACTCGCTTGTTTACGGTGATGCGCATACAAATAGGAGCTTCACCGTTTTTCAGAAGTTTTGATTTCTTGATGATGAACAATATGCTTAATGTGTTTCTTTTCACTGCTCCCATAATTCTTTGTTTTTTAAGTGGTACAAAATTAGTTTTCTACACCCAAAAACCAGCTACGCAAAAAGCTGACAATCAAAGACAAATGCGTCAATTCGTGGGAGCAAAAACGGCTTTCAAAAAGTCCCACGAATAAGCCACGTGAGAACTACCTAAAACTGCTATTTTTTGCCGAAGCGGAGAAAAAGAAAAAGCTCTGAAATCTTTGAATTTCAGAGCTTTGCTTTAATTTGCTATTTGCTTTTGCGGTGCGTACGGGACTCGAACCCGTGACCCCATGCGTGACAGGCATGTATTCTAACCAACTGAACTAACGCACCA
>ENA-OWOU01000402-OWOU01000402.1-gut-metagenome-genome-assembly--contig:-NODE-402-length-28169-cov-5.201908_pt1 | contig 28169 bp, 13 predicted proteins | sample MGYA00248248_ERZ651801 | MGnify/ENA primary metagenome ERZ651801 (study PRJEB26908, sample SAMEA4031710) | gut metagenome | biome: gut; feature: normal infant; material: stool | place: China | collected 2015... | reverse complement strand
TCCACTTTTGGGAATTCATACCTGAAGAGCACCAGAAATCCCACTTCACAGTATTATCCGGTCCTGTGCCGGAGAGATATCTCACTTCTGTTTGTTGAGCTTTTGCAGAACAAAGACACAGTAAAATAATGAATAATCCAATAATATTTTTCATAGTACTAAAATGTATTTAAAATAATCTTTTTTGTCTTGAAACGTTTTGCATTCACTGTCAATACCACTTTACCGGCCTTACTCCCGGCACGGAGAATCACAAGTGCTGTTCCGTTATAAAGTTTACGTTTATTTCCTACCAACATTTCATTTGAAGCCAAGTCACCATTATCCACCGCTACGATACGTGCATCGCCCTCTACCGAGAAAGTCAGTTCATCTTGCACAAAAGGAACACGGCATCCTTTACCGTCCACTGCTGTCACACGGATGTGCTGAAGATCTTGTCCATCAGCCTTCCAATTAGCTATATCGGCATCTAAGGTAAGCGTACGAGCTTTACCGGAAGTTGCTATACGATGCGTTGCTACACATTCTCCTTTTTTATAGGCTCTAGCCTCAATATAGCCAGGTTGATATTCCACACCGTTAAACTTCACGATATTACGTTCACGTGGATGCATAGAGTTTTCCTTTGTGCCTACCATCTTACCATTAACTACCAGTTCTATTTTATCGGCATTAGTGAACACCTTTACATCATATCTCTGGCCAACCGTGCGGTTCCAGTGATCGCTCAAACCATCTGTAGAAATATTAACCGAGTTCCATACAAGATTATCAGCCTTCTGGTCAACAATACCAATATGTACTACCGGTTCTTCGGGTTTGAACATTGAGCGTAACAGGTAAGCTTGCGGTTTAGGCTGCAACGAGATATCAAAGGTTCCTTTTGTAAACCCTTTAACAGGCCAACCGGTGCTTTCACCAAGATAGTCTATCTGCCCCCAATAGGATAAGCCTATCACTTTATCTAAATCCATCTCATAAAAGTTCTTACCCATACCTGATGTAGTAGCTTCGCTTTGATAGAATACCATATTCGGGAAGCGCATTCCATCCATTTTGAAATAGTCATAAGCATAATTATAGGAAGCGACATCCGACTCCATTGCTAAAGGAGATGGTAAATCTACTACCGGGCGTTCTTGCTTTGGGCGAAGACCTACCACATGCTTCCCGTTCACTTCCAAAGTACGTCCGCGTGGATGCATTGCCACAGTAATTTTGCGTGTCGGGTCATACCGCATGATTAACTCTTTCAACATCCGATAACAGGTCACTCCCCAGTCATTAAAGGGAAGAGTAGTAAATGTTTGTTGTTCATTACCCAAGCTCCACATCACCACCGAAGGGTGGTTACGATCCCTCCGTATCCATTCAGGCACATCATAAGTCCAAAGCTGCATCCATGGTTTGCGTCCACCGACAAACTGGTCGAGCCATTTGTCATAGATCTCATCTACGACTAGCATACCGAGAGAATCGCACAGATTGAGGAATGACACACTATAGGGATTATGGCTTGTACGGATATGGTTACAACCGAATTCTTTTAATAGTTTGATTCGTTTCTCCATAGCTCGCGGATAGGCTGCTGCCCCCAATGCCCCTAAAGTATGATGATTGGCGTTGCCTTTGAGCAGCACTTTCCTGCCGTTCAGTTTCAATCCAAATGAAGGATTTATCTCAACAGTACGCACGCCAAAGTGCTGGTAAGTATGGTCTACGGGCTCGCCGTCCTTATTATATAAGGTAACTTCTGCTGTATACAGATAAGGATTCTCACAGCTCCACAACTGGGGATTATCCAATGCTATAGGCTCCCAATCTATTTCATTTGATGGAATCCTCCCTAGGTCATGCGCCTCTACAGGACTGAAGAACGGGCAAGTCTCACGCTTTTGGTATATAATACTTCCTTGACTGTCTTTGATGATTGTTTCCAAAGTAACATTCTCTTCACCAGGTTGATTTACTACCTCTACTTGCAGATTAACGTACTTGTTATCTGTAGTGGTAATATACAACGGATGGCGCGCAAAATAGAGTCCTGCATTAGTCACAACAAGATGTACATCACGGTAAATGCCACCTCCCGTATACCACCGTGAGTTCATTGGTTCACCCGTACTTGCCCTTACGGCTATCACATTAGGTTTACCATAGTGCAGTTTCTTGCTAAGGTCGACTTCAAATCCTAAATAGCCATAATCTGTTCCGCCTATACGTTCACCATTCAGATAGACATCACCTACATACATGATACCTTCAAAGTCTATTAAAATACGTTTGCCATCCAGTACGGATGCAGGCGTATAGGTTTTTACATACCAACACACCCCCATTTCTTTAAATCCCCGCCCAGACAAATGCGTTCTGAATGATGCACCGTCAAGATGCACCATTTTTTCACTTTCATCAGGCTTCACCCAAGGCTGACTGATTTGAAAGTCGTGAGGAATGTCAACTGTTTCCCATTGGGAGGTATCCAGCGTGGTCAGCTGACTTTCCAATATTTCTCCACGATGGAACTTCCATCCCAGATTCCAGTTTTCCACAGTTCGCTGTGCTATTGCCGGATAAGAAAGTAGCAACGCTAATGCTATTATTATGTTCTTCATATTATTTTTCCCTCAATTATAGTCAATACTCATTTCATATTAATATACAGGTTCTACAGGAAATACATAAAACATTCTATCTGGCTTGAAATCAATCATCCATTGATCTATCAATACATGGTCATCCAAGGCTGTGATGGATAAGGTGTGCTTTCCTTTTGCCAATCGATGATTGGTTTCACGAATAGCCTGCCCCCGAAGCACATTCTGCTTCCAGCCCTCCGTGCGGAAACCTTCTTTAAAGGAGCATATATGAGGTTTTTCACCATCTATGCTGACACTGAAACGAATATCCCCTTTATCATTAGGTTGTGTAGGGATGACGGCGGTGCGCAGTGTCACTTCTCCATCCCATGAGCAATCAAATTCAAAAGTAATTGATTTTCCCTTCGGTACGGAAACTGCATTCATGCTGTGCCCCAATGATTGAATTGTCATGACACCTTCGGACGCTCTTGCATAATCGCAAGCATTAGAAACGATACAACTATCTTTAACTGCTTCTGCCAAAGGTAATGATTTTGTTCTTTTTAAAGAAGCATACTTCTCTATTTCTTTGTCTGTCAGCCATACAGGGACTTTAGGCGGATAGAACACATATAAATCCCGCGGATTGTGGCACATGGAGTATTTCCATTTGCCACCTGCCAGTTCATTGTTATAGTAGTCCGTCAGGTTGCGTATTTCCTGATAAGCCTTGATGCTTTTGGCACAGGCAGCCATTAATTGGCTCTCTCGGGTCCATAAAGTCGTGTCGCAGCTTCCCGGAGAGATGCAGCATGCTCTTTGTGCTTCCAATATCTTCGTGCTCATAGCTGCGGCACCAAACACAGGATACTTGATTTGGGCAAAGAAAGCATCTTTGCGTTCCTGAGGAATTATTGCTTCCGTTTCCGATAAGATTTCTTTAATGGCTTCATAAGATTCCAGATAACGGTCCAGTTCTCCGCCGAATTCAGTCAGGCTAAAATCTGTATTTTTAACCGGAGACCAACCTTTAGTATACTTCTTCTTGTCAAGTTCCACCTGATTCCAACCCATAAATTCCGGTTTACGGATGCCGCACAGGCGATAAAACTCTAACATGGCGGGCAATAGCTTTTCTCCTGCTTCTTTTCCGAATTCGCGGCAAAGCCAGTTCTTCTGATGCTCCACAAGCGTAGATGGAGATACGGAGTTGATATTCCATGCCATATCCAGAAAGAGTTCCAGATCGTAAGCCACCGGTTTCAGGTCGTGCACATTGACTACCCATAGGCGGCGGGCATTGCAGTCGTATGCCTGTTTCATTTCGCTATAAATCAATCCCGGCTGGGTAGTACATAGCCACATGTAGTCGTGCGGACGCCCCCAATAACTGAGATGATAATACACTCCGGCACCTCCGCTACGCTTTTGCTGTTCCTCGTCGCTCAAACGGGTCATATAGCCATAGTTGTCATCGCACCATATCAATGTGATGTCCTCCGGCAGTTGCAAGCCATTCTCCATTATTTGAAGTACTTCTTTATAAGGGACAAAAGCTTGGGGGATTTTCTCTACATCCTTATTTACATATTTCGCCAGTAGTTTACGCTGGTCGTTGATTACTTGTTGCAGGGCATCGGTCTTTTCCTGAAGGGTCTTGACTCCTTCCATTCCACTGTCATGGATACCTCTCATGCCCATGGTGTAGAAATTCTCATAAGGTCCTGCCTCTTTCAGCCGTTCTATCCAATACGATTGCACTCCTTCACGGTTGGTCATGTAATTATAGTCGCCTCGCTCGCTGACTTTCCATTCACCTACATTATTGCGCATCATTGGTTCGCAATGCGAAGTACCAATTAGGATGCCGCAACTATCGGCTGCCTCTTTAGCTCCCGGCACAAAGTAGAAAGGAGTCGTGATGCCATGCATGCCCGGCCAGATTGCATTGGCACGGAGGCGCATCAGTAATTTGAAGATTTCTTTATAAGTACGTGCTCCAATACGCCCTTTTATGTCAGATGGCTCAAAGTTTTTCCAGCTCCAAGGCTGCAAACTCCAGTCCTCGTCATTCAAAAAGATACCGCGATATTCTACAGATGGACTTTGAAAGCTGGTATAATTAGCGGGGATTGTCAGTACTTCTTGCTTCATCGGCGTCACGTCGCCCCACCAGACCCAGGGAGATACACCTGCTAAACGGGACAGTTCAAGTATCCCGTAGGCCGTTCCCCGACCATCACCCCCTACAACCAATAATTGCCTTTGGTCAGAACTTCCTGTGACCTTTATAAAAAAAGCATCCTTTTTTGCATGGAGGCTATCTACCGGAACTCCAAGTTTACGCAGATCCTTTGCTGCGGACTTATTCTTGTCCAATTGGATGATATTGATAGTGGAGCTCTCCATTGTACCTTTTTGAGGTGGCATCCCTGTCACTTGCTTCATATCGCCAATAAACATGTCTAATGCAACCGTCACTACGGGAGATACAGATTTTGATATGGAATAAGTTATGGCCTGTTTTCCATTGTACCAAACTAATTTGTCATTGTTCGCTGTAACCTGTTTTTGGGCTGCATAAACAGTTCCAATGTCTACAACAATGCATACTATAGCTGTAAACATCAATAGGTGTTTCTTTTTTAATTTAAGAGTCATCAGTTTTTTATTTTAATTAAAATCTTTAAATGACAGGGATGTTATGTTATAAACATCCCTGTTTTCTCTATCTTGCTAATATCCAGGATTCTGGTCTTCGGCACTCATCATTTCATTGGCATCAATGGCTGCTTGAGGGATAGGTCGGAGTAATTTCTTACCTATCACTTGTTGGGCACGCCCTTTTATCTGAGGATTATATAAATTATTGTATTCTACCAGTTTTTGTGTACGCCTTAAGTCAAACCACCTTGAACCTTGTCCGAACAATTCACATACACGTTCTTTTAGTATGGTGTCTATGTCTATGGATGTGACCGCATCAACTTGTGCGCGGCGGCGTACTTCATTCAGCCGGGCTAATGCAGATTCATTCTGACCGGCTTTCAGATAGGCTTCTGCTGCTACCAAATATATCTCTGACAATGTAAGGATGTGTATGTCGCGGTAATCTGTTTTATTGGAGTAGCTGGCGGTATTGCAATCATCGAACTTACGGCAAGAAGCTCCTCCATATGAATTTGCAACAAATGTTTCATAATCAATTCCATGTTGCATATACTCACGAGGGTCACTCGTATTATCGGACATGGGAAGAATCCACGTATCCTTACGATTTTCAGGGTCAAGCGCTTTCCAGGCCTCAATATCCTCTTCCGTTTCATACCAGGCAGGGTAATAGCGCTTTAAAGGAGTTCCAATAAAAGTTTCTCCATTTTTATACCAATCCCAGTACGAATAATTTGATGCTGTAACAATATCCGGTAGTTCTTTCATGAAAGTTACTCCATAGCGGACATCTCCTTTTTCAAAACAGTGTAGGGCGTGTAAAGTTATTATAAAAGAAGAGGTGGTTCCCTTACCATGGTCTTCCTGTCCACCAAAATGATTACAATAAAAAGCACTCCATGGATGTCCGCCACTAACGGTATTATTGGCTGTTGCATAATCATATTCCACGTCCCAGATAAATTCTTCGTTATCATCCCCGCTATAATCAGCTTTCCAAAGATTAGCAAAAGGGGTGACCAAACTGCGATGGGCTATTACGGCATCTGCTACTTGAGCTGCTTTTGTGAAATACTCCTTTTTATCAAGGTCCCATGCTGCTGCCAAATAAGTCTTGGCCAGCAACGCGCGGGCTGATTCAATACTTGCGCGTCCACCTCCATTCAATGCTGTAGACTTCTCAATGGCTCCATTGGATATTACGCTTTCCAGTTCCTGAATAATGTAATTATATATATCTGCTGCTGTAGATTTGGGATATCCGGTTTGAGCATCGGCTACATACTCTTTCATCAATGGTACGCCACCAAAGGTGTTGACTAATATATAATAATAATTGGCAGCCAATACGCGTGTTTCGTCCACGCACTTATTGCGCAATGCTTCATCGATGATTGCATCCGCAGCATAATATTTCACGGCATAAGCTGCGCGGATTCCTTTATAGCACGCCGTATAAAGGTTCTTCATGGTGCTATTTTCAGGATTCAGCGTCTCATATTCATGTAATTCATCATTAATAAAACTGCGTCCATCAGCGTACATATCTGTGCCGGCATGGAAGAAGGTGGGGTAACTGGAAGATGCATAAATATCACGCAAAGTTTCGTAGGCATTTGAAACTAAGGACTCAAATCCTGCTTTGGTCGAAAAATATTCTTTATCAGTTACGTTCGACTTATTATCCGTAGTTAGAAAATCATCGCAACTGACTATCGAAACAGAACAAACCAGTATGATTACTGTGTATATAAACTTTTTCATATTGCTATTCTTTCTTTAAAATTAAAACTTAATGTTAGCACCTACCTGATAGGTTACTGATGCAGGGCCTCCGTTGGTCAATGTAGCGCCTGCCCATTCCGGATCAAAACCTTCATAGTTTGTGAAACAGAAGGGGTTGAGTACGTTGACATAAAGACGTAGGTGTTGTAATCCAGCTTTGGCAATCCAATTTTTAGGGAAGGTGTATCCTAAGCAAATATTCTTCACTTTTACAAAAGAAGTTTTCTGATATTGAAAGCCTTCTCCTTTCGCACTACCTTTATCTGAGAAATATCCGCCTGCCGAGGTGTCGGAATTATTGGGATAAGGATATTTACCATAGTGAGTTTCAGTAGCATATACGATGTCTCCGGTGTTGTGGTCAATCATGGGAGCACCTTTAGGGATATAGAAATCCATTGCTATGTGCTGGTTGCCACGGTCGGACCATTTCATGTATTTATCATGAAAATAACTGCGTGACCATTGTCCTTGCTTGGTATAAATCATTACTGAGAAGTCAAATCCTTTGTAATACATGCTTGAACTTAAGCTTCCTATCCATTTAGGGTCTTTACAGCCATATATTTGTTTATCCTCATCAGTAATTTTGCCATCATTGTTCCAGTCGTTTACGGCCACTTGTCCCTCATACCATTTATAGTTTGAGCCATATTTGGCATAAAGTTCTTGTAGGGTATAATGAATCTTACCATCTTTTGTATTCATAGTCACACCTTTATCCGTAATAACGTCGGTATGTGTATAGTCACGTAAAACGTTCAAAGGTTCACCAATAAACCGGTTGGAAGCTACTTCGTCAACTTTTCCGTTACTAAGTTCCAGTATTTTATTCCAGTTGCGGGAATAATTGAGGCTTAAATCCCATGTAAAGTCTTTGCTTTTGATAACGCCGAACTGCATTCCCAACTCAATACCGGTGTTGCGAACCGAGCCCACATTAAAAGTAGCTGTCGTTTCTCCTGTTTCTATAGGAACAATGCGGTCCATTATTTGTCCGTCCGACAATCTGTGGTAGAAGTCGGCAGTCAGATTGACACGGCTACCCAATACACTGAAATCTATACCAAGATCAAATTCTTTCACTTTTTCCCAGATCAGTTTCGTATTTACAAGTCCATTGGGATAATAACCTTGCATTTCCGCTCCATCCAGCACTACATAATTAGGGCCTGAAGCAGTAGCAATCGTAACATAATCTCCCACATTATTATTACCGGTTATACCATAAGACAGACGAAGTTTTAAGTTATCCAGCCATTGGGTATCTTTCAGGAAACTCTCTTCAGACATACGCCAAGCAAGAGCAACGGATGGGAACCATCCCCAGCGATTGTCTTTTGCAAAGCGGGAAGAACCGTCGGTACGTGCCGTAGCGGTTGCCATATATTTGCCTTTATACGAATAGTTCAAGCGAATAGCTCCTGATACTAATGTGGACTCAGTATAAGCAGAACTGATTTCTTTATCACCGGAGGCTTTATTCATGGCATGGAATGAAAGCATGTCATCCGAAATGCCGAAGCCCTTCAATTGATAGGTCTCTTTGTCAGAACGATACATGGAGAATAACCCCATAGCACCAAATGTATGGTCGCCTATCGTTTTATTAAAATCGATTTGATTGTCCCAAGTCCAGTCCAAACGGTCTGTCGTCTCGACATCTGCTGAGTTTGTACCGTTAATCTGATAGTAATTGGAACCTAACGGATTGCGGTCATTGACTCCGGTTGCATTAAACATTCCCTGGCGTCCGTGGTAGAAGTTCGGAGAGAAAGTAGTGGTAAACTTCAGGCTATTCATAATGTTCGCTCGCAGATAGACGTTACCGAACACGTGGAATTTGCGTGTCTGGTTTGTATAATTTTCATCAACCAGGTCGTTTAGGGGACTGATGGTAGAAGTAAATTGCCCTGTAGATTCAAAAGCATCTTTAGAACCGGGGTTATTGATAATATTTCCATTTCCATCATAGGGGGCTACGAAAGAATTGAAATAGAAAGCATTTTCATATGGACAGTAGGTGCTGGTAGTACTGAAATCATCCTGAACTGTATAGGCCATGTTTACAGAGAAGCCGGCATCGAATACTTTTGATATTTTTCCATCCAATGCACCTTTGATATTAAAGCGGGAATAATCGTTGTGTTTGAATACATTTTCTTCTCCTTGATATCCTAAACCTAAGCGATAATTAAGATTTTCTGTCGCACCGTTTGCACTGATGTAGTGATTTTGTTGAGAACCTGTCCTGGTGACAAGATCCGTCCAGTCATACCCGTCTGTTCCGGACATCATCATTTCGTATATTTTAGAGTCGCGATAATCAGCTCCTCCGGTACGCTTTAAGAATGTAGTTTCCAAATCTGTTTGTTTCATTTCATAGTGGGGAACTCCATTTGCATCCACCCCTTTACGATTGGAACCATCAAATGCCTCGGATGTTAGAGCGGTATAACGTGCAAACCGGAAATCAATAAACTCCTGTGCATTCATAAAGTCGGGCATACGGGCTATTTTGCGTATACCATAATAACCATCATACGAAATAGATACACGCTGAGGCTTTCCTGCTCCCTTAGCTCCTTTGGTTGTAATCATGATTACACCGGCAGAAGCACGAGAACCATAGATAGCGGTGGACGATGCATCTTTCAAGACATCCACCCGCTCAATGTCTTCAGGATTCAAGAAATCCATGGACGAACATACAATGCCATCAATTACATAAAGAGGAGAAGCCTGTTTGTTAATGGAAGCTTGACCGCGGATTTCTATATTAAATCCACCGCCGGCCCGGCTATTAGACTGCGTGATGTTTACTCCCGGAACAGCTCCTTGCAGTGCATCTTCCAAACGAGTGGATCCTCTGCCCGCTAATTTCTCGGATGATATAGACCCTACAGCACCCGTCAAATCCGATTTCTTCATCGTACCATAACCTACTACAACCACTTCATCTAAAACTTCGGCATCTTCCACTAAAGTTAAATTGAAAGAAGTTTGTCCTTTTACCGGTATTTCCAATGTTTTATAACCAATAAAACTGACTAAAATGGTGCCGTCAGCAGGAACATCAGAGAGAGTGAAATTACCGTCAATATCGGTTATTGTGCCATTCGTGGTGCCTTTTACCATAACACTGGCACCGATAATTGATTCGCCACTTGCATCTGTTACTATTCCTTTAATCTTGGTAGCCTGTTGTAGGGAGTAAACCGAATCAGGCTCTTCCAGTGCATAGACTGCATGAGTAAAAGAAAGAAAAGCTGCACAAATTACCACCGCTATAAGCGGTTTGTTTTTCAAATAAAAATTAGATTTCATTAGCCAACCTTTTTAAATTAGACATTAAAGTTTTAACGTCACAAAGGTAGTTGGCTGGTTGTTCGGAGTGGGTGAAGCATCGTCCGGTAAGGTTGAAACATGTTCCTTCTACCTTTTAAGAACATGTTTCAACCTCACTTATGCTGGGGAGATTATGCGTTTTTAGCCGCTTTCATCGCGTATTCTGTCGGCTGCATACCAAATTCTTTCTTGAAACAGATGGAAAAGTACTTGGGGTCATTGAAACCTACCTGATAGGCGAGGTCGGAGATACGTATGCTCTTATTCCCATCCATAATGTTGCAGGCGGCCTTCAGGCGGATGCTGCGTACAAAGCCTGTCGTATTCAGCCCCGTCAGTGATTTTAGTTTCTTGTGCAGGGTGGTGCGGCTTGTCGCCATTTCATCGATAAATTGGGGAACGTCAAAGTCAGTATCACTCAGATGCCTGTTCACACAAGCAATGGCATCTTGCAAGAACTTCTCATCGTCCGAAGCGATGTTCGTGAAGAACTGGAATTTGATGTGATGCACCTTGTCTGTTTCCCCTTCTTGCAGGTATTTCCGGTTGCGCAGCATCAGCCTTCTGCGTACCTCCCACCATATCAATGCCAAGACTGATGCGGATATGAATGCATAGATAAGATATGCCCACCAAGTGGCCCAGAAAGGAGGTTTGATGGTTATTCCCATTTTCCGTGTTTCTCCCCAATCTCCATTCTCGTTCGTGGCGCGTAGCTCAAAGACGTATTCTCCCGGAGATAGTTTGGAGTAATAGGCATTGCGGTTGGAAGCATTTACATAGTGCCAGTCGGTGTCGAGTCCTTGCAATCTGTAGGCATAATTATTTTGTTGGGGATGATTGTAAGTGAGGGAAGCAAAGCATATGGTAAAATTGGAATATGCGGCAGGGACAATGAGTTGTTCCGTAAAATCGGCGGTGAAAGGGCTGATTTCTCTTCTTTTATTTTCCGGCATCTGCTCCAATGATTTCCCGTCTATCCATATATCCGTAATGCATAAAGAGATATCAGAATGATTTTCTTCGGCTATTTTAGAGTTGAACGTAACGATGCCGCGACTGCAACCGAAGTAGAAAGTCCCGTTACGATAGAAGGATGCATTCTGATTGAAGAAGTTATCGGCCAATCCGTCGGCTACCGTAAATATACGTACCCGCCCTTTCTCTTCTCCGGTAATTGTCAGCTTCACCAGTCCCTGGTTAGTGCCCAGCCAAAGGTTTCCGTTATTGTCTTCCTCCATGCTGCCAACCATATCTCCCGGCAAATTGTATTCCTGATGAACAGACCGGAAACAATCATTCTGTGCGTCATACAAGCAAAGCCCACTTCCTTCCGTTCCCACCCAAACCTTTCCACTCTTATCCAGAAGAAAACAAAGTGGGGTGTTGACCGGTAACAAGCCATTTTCAATGCAGTAGTTCGTGCATTGCAAAGATTCGGGCTGCTCCATATTGCCGGTGACGTGGACGATGCCATTATTATTCGTTGCCAGCCACAAAGAGCCGTCATTATCTCCCATAATGCTGGTTATCTCTTTAGAAAGTAATTTATCGGCATCGGATAACTGGTTGAAACAGTATTCGCGGCCATCCTGATAACGCACACTAAGTCCTTTATATGTACCTAACCACCAATTCCCTTTCCGGTCTTCGTGCACCCAATAGACTAAATCGTGAGGTATAAAACCGCAATTCGAGGCCCTGTATTGATGGACAATCTTCCCATCCCGGCAAGCCATCACCCCTCCGTCATGGATAGCAAGCAACACCTCCCGGGCAGATGGACTGTAAGAAATATGATAGGGGCGCTTGGAGGGAATCAAAGTCACTTTCTCGTCTTCCGACTGATAATCAATTCCATATCCGAAGCCTACCCAGGAAGCTCCGCTTTCTTCCACATACAAGGTAGAGATAATATCCGTAAAAGATTTCCCGTTGCCACGCGGATAAAAAACTTCAAAAGGACGCGTACGGGTATTCACATGAAAGACTCCGGCGCCTTTGGTGCCAATCCACATCAAGCCGTTTTTATCGCGAAAGACGGTGTTCACTTCACGGACAGGCAGATAGTGTTCTGAACCCGACTCTCGGTAGTTTATAAATTTCCCTTCATCGGTCAAGTCCATGATGCTGACCCCATTCCGTGTACCCAGCCATAACGAATGAGTTTGCAGGTCTTCGTGAATGGAATAAATATAATCGGAAGAGAGGGACAGCGTGTTTAGAGCATCGTGCTTATAAGCTTTTTCTACAGATAATGTCTTCTTATCAGGAGAGAAGTTTACCTTATACAGCCCGGAACCGCTTGTACCTATCCATAATGCACCTTTTGAGTCTTGGAATAAAGCCAATACGGAGTTGCTTTCATCCAACGGAGGATAGTGTATAAACTTATTCTCTTTTATATTATAGTGGAAAAGACCATCCTGCCATGTGCCAATCAATAAATCGCCGTTTTCATCTTCAAGCAAGGTTTGAATGTTGATTTGCTCGGGTACTTCACCTTTGCAATTCTTGCTTGTCATTAACTCTAATGTATCTAGCTCTGCATTATAACAAGCCATTCCACGGATATATCCCAGATAAACTTTATTATCTTTGGTTACGTGAATTTCGTTCAAGCGATGTTTGCTTATTCCTTCCAGCTTCATTTTCCTCATTTTGCCTGTTTGCTTATCCAGTACGCAAAGTCCTTCATGCGTCCCTATCCAAAGGCGGTGGGAATAATCTTCTTCTACGCAAATCACATTATTATTAACCAAAAGTCCGGGAGTGTAAAGGTTGGATTTATATGTACGAACTTCGTAACCGTCGTAACGGAATAATCCATAGAATGTAGAAATCCAGATATATCCATCCCTGTCCTGATAAACTTGGTGAACCATGCTGTTGGGTAATCCTTCCGGTGTGGAGAATTGCTTGAATTCCAGATTATCGAAGCGGGTCTGTGCTTGTCCGGAAAGAAATGATAAGGTTATTATCAGGAGAGCCAATGCTGCTTTAAGTGTTCTCATACTGCATGCTATTAGATTTCATTGGGCAAACTTACGAAAATCTTGGAATTCATAGCTTCTTTCTTAGGCACTTTTATTCTTTTTCCCTGCCAACGCTTAGTTCTTTGCCTACGAATGCTTATTCTTTCCACCGTGGAGGTTTTTTCTTTCCACCATGGTGGAAAGAAACTTTCCCCACGGTGGAAAGAAACTTTCCCCACGGTGGAAAGAATAAATGTCTACTGCGATTTTTCTTAGCCGTCGCAGGGAAAAAACATAAAAGTAGCGAGCTGAGAACTTAATTCAAACACTTACTTTATCGCCCTATCACTTTAGTACATTTTGTTCATTAGAAAGATGATGAAGGAGGCTTTTGATGCGGTTGCCCTGCAACATTCCTGATTGCTCCATTTTTCTGTACTTTTGGGGTATCTTTCTGATTAATACGCTAAATATGAAAAGATTCTTGCATTTATTGAGCCAATTGCGTTATTTTGAAAATGTTTTTGTGGCTAACTTTGCTTTCGAACAATTAAAATAGTTAGATACCATGAAAAGATTATTTATCTCGTTATTTTTAGTGACGTTTTTTATTTCGGAGAGTGTGGCTCAGTGGAAGCCTGTCGGTGATAAGATAAAGACTAATTGGGCGGAACAAATCAATCCGTCTCAAGTTTTACCGGAGTATCCACGACCAATTATGCAACGTAATGATTGGAAGAACCTGAATGGCTTGTGGGATTATGCAATTATTGATAAAGGTGGAGCTATACCAACCAATTTTGAAGGACAGATTCTTGTTCCCTTTGCGATAGAATCCTCCCTGTCCGGAGTAGGAAAGAGAGTGAATGAGAAGCAGGAAGTGATTTATCAACGGAGTTTCGACGTGCCATCGGCTTGGAAAGGCAAACAAGTTCTGTTGCATTTCGGTGCTGTCGATTGGAAAACAGATGTATGGGTGAATGGTGTTAAAGTTGGAAGCCATACCGGAGGATTCACTCCGTTCTCTTTCGACATAACTCCTGCTTTGGCTGCCAAAGGTAATAATACCCTGGTGGTGAAAGTTTGGGACCCTACGGACAGAGGACCTCAACCCCGTGGCAAACAGGTGAATAGACCGGAAGGTATTTGGTATACCCCTGTAACCGGTATATGGCAAACTGTATGGCTGGAACCTGTTAGTGGAAAACATATTGAAAACCTTCGCATTACTCCTGATATTGACCGCAATTTGTTGACGGTAAAGGCTGAACTGAATGCCAATTGTGCAACAGACCTCGTTGAAGTGAATGTATATGATGGCAATCAACTGGTAGCTGCCGGTAAGAGTATCAATGGAGAAGCTGTAGAGGTGGCTATGCCTGAAAATGCTAAGTTATGGAGTCCTGATTCTCCTTTCCTTTATACCTTGAAAGTAGCTCTGAAGGATGGAGGTAAAATTGTGGACAAGGTGGATAGCTATGCAGCTATGCGTAAATATTCTACTCGCCGGGATGCTAACGGTATTGTACGCCTGGAATTGAATAATGAAGCGTTGTTCCAGTTTGGACCGCTTGATCAGGGTTGGTGGCCTGATGGTTTGTATACAGCTCCTACGGATGAGGCTTTGCTGTATGACATCCAGAAGACGAAAGATTTTGGTTTTAATATGATTCGCAAACATATCAAAGTTGAGCCTGCCCGTTGGTATACCTATTGTGACCAGCTTGGAATTATTGTATGGCAAGATATGCCGAGTGGTGACCGTAATCCACAGTGGCAGATGCGTCAATATTTTAATGGTACGGAAATGAAGCGTTCTGCTGAATCTGAAGGCTATTATCGCAAAGAATGGAAGGAAATCATAGATTGCCTGTATTCTTATCCTTGTATTGGTACGTGGGTGCCGTTCAACGAAGCTTGGGGACAATTTAAAACGGTAGAAATAGCTGAATGGACAAAGCAATATGATCCGACCCGTCTGGTGAATCCGGCAAGTGGTGGTAACCATTATCCCTGTGGTGATATGCTTGACTTGCACCATTATCCTGCACCGGAAATGTTTTTATATGACGGTCAGCGTGCAACGGTTTTAGGTGAATATGGTGGTATCGGTTTGGTTTTGAAAGATCACCTTTGGGAGCCGAACCGTAACTGGGGTTATGTACAGTTCAATTCTTCTAAAGAGGCTACTGATGAATATGTGAAGTATGCCGATATGTTATATCGGATGATTGACAGAGGATTCTCGGCAGCTGTTTATACGCAGACTACTGACGTAGAAGTGGAAGTGAATGGTTTTATAACTTATGACCGTAAGGTAATCAAGTTGGATGAAAAGCGTGTGAAAGAAATTAATACACGTATTTGTAATTCATTAAAGAAATAATCTTTCCTAAAAAAGGAGGGAACTATGAATCGAACTATTATAAAGCTTTTCCTCTGTTTGTGCATAGTGACGGCATTGCCGTCCTATGCCTATAATACCGTTCACTATTATTTCAGAACGGTAGATATCAGAAATGGTCTTTCTCAGAACTCTGTGAATTGTATTTTCCAGGATAAGAAAGGCTTTATGTGGTTTGGTACTAAAGATGGCTTGAGCCGCTACGATGGCTTGTCTTTCCGCATCTATAACAATGAAAATTCAAATCTGGGCAGGAATTTCATAACGGTACTTTATGAAGATAGTAAAGGGAATATATGGGTCGGTACTGATGGAGGACTTTATATTTATAACCCTATACTTGATTCTCTCACTGAATTCAATTTAGTAAGTGATAAAGGAACTGTTATCCGGGATTTTGTGACGATGATAAGGTGTGATGAGCACTCAAATCTTTGGATATCAGTTGAGAATCAGGGACTGTTCTGTTATAATAGTGGTGAAAACAAATTACGGAATTATCTTCATGATGCGGGACTGGCCAATGTTCATCGCTTCTGGTTAAATGGGAATACCTGTTGGCTGGCATTGTATGGTGATAATCTTTATTATACAAAGGCTGACTTTGAATCGCCTTTGCAGCCTTTTAAAGATGCAAATGGCAATGAGATATTCAAAGATGATATCATCAATTGTGAGATTGTCGGTCCTCATAATTACACTTACATAGCATCATCGAACGGATTGACCGAGGTTAATTTTGTGACGGGTAAATCCCGTAGGATTTTGGATGCTTTTGCACGTACGTTAGAATTTAAGTCCGATGATGAATTATGGGTAGGTACGGAAAAGGGATTGTACATCTATAATTTGACGACTAACAAGATCACACACCTGACGGTACCCGATCAAGATGACTCCTATGCGTTATCAGACAATGCTATTTATTCGATTTATCGTGATAGTGAGAATGGAATGTGGGTAGGTTCTTATTTTGGTGGCGTAAATTATTATCCGTATCAATGGACCTATTTTGAGAAGTTTTATCCGAGAGAGGAGATTAAGTTTTTTGGTCGTCGGGTGCGTGAGATATGTGAAGGCAATGACGGTACTTTATGGATAGGTACTGAAGATAAAGGATTGTTTAATTTTGATCCGGAGACAGAAAAAATGGTACCATTTGAGCATCCGGATATATATAAGAATGTCCATGCTCTTTGTCTGGATGGAGATGATTTATGGGTCGGTACTTTTTCAAGGGGATTGAATAAGGTGAATTTGCGTACCAGGCAAGTGAAGCATTATTTCAAAGATAAAGGTGAAGGATCGCTAACTGCCAGTGATGCTTTTACTGTTTGCAAAACTGCTACGGAGGATATCTGGATAGGAACAACATCCGGTTTATTCAAATATAATCGTTCTTTTGATAATTTTACCCATATTCCACAGTTGGGAAATTTGTTCGTTTATGATATTTTAGAGGATTTTGAGGGGAATTTGTGGTTCGCTACTTTCTCAAATGGGGTATTCTCGTACAATACTCAGACCCAACAATGGAAGAGTTATCTTTCAAATGAAAAAGATTCGACTTCTCTCTCTTATAACAAGGTAATTTCTATTTGCGAGGACAGCAAGAAGCGTTTGTGGTTTATGACGATGGGAAAGGGGTTCTGCCGTTATAATCGGGAAACGGATAATTTTACACGTTACGATACGTCAAAAGGGCTTCCTAACAATACCGTCTACAAAATGGTTGAAGACAAACGGGGAAACCTTTGGGTTACAAGTAATTATGGGCTTACTTGCTTTAATCCGGATAGTGAGGCTATGCATGTATATACTACGGCAAATGGGTTACTGAGCAATCAGTTCAATTTCCAGTCTGGATATCGTGACAAGAGAGGGCGTATCTATTTCGGCAGTATTAATGGGTTTGTCATATTTGATCCGGATAATTTTGTCGAGAATACTTTTCTTCCTCCGGTGGTCATTACCGACTTTTATCTGTTTAATAAACGCTTTTCTGTGGATACTCCGGGATCTCCTTTACGGCAGAATATAACTTATGCTGACAATATAGAGCTTGATGCAGACCAAAATTCTTTTGCCTTCCAGGTGGCAGCTTTAAGCTATCAGGCACCGGAGATGAACCGCCTGATGTATAAGCTGGAAGGCTTTGATCAGGAGTGGTATATGTTGGGGCGAAATTCTATGATTACTTATTCTAATTTACCCTATGGTAGTTATACGTTGCGTATAAAAGGATCTAATGGTGATGGAAAATGGAATGATGTGGAACGGATGCTCAATGTACGTATTCGTCCTCCTTTTTACTTATCAGTGTGGGCATACGTTATTTATGTTATCTTGGTTCTGTGTTCATTGGTTGCCACTATTTTGTATTTCAAAAGACGGACGCAACAAAGACATCGGTTGGCAATGGAGAAGTTTGAACGGGAAAAGGAACGTGAACTTTACTCTGCGAAAATCGATTTCTTTACGAATGTAGCGCATGAGATACGCACTCCGCTCACATTGATAAAAAGTCCGCTTGAGAATGTCCTGCTTTCTAAAAAGGTTTCTGACGAGATCAGGGACGATTTGGAAGTGATGGATCTGAATACAAACCGCTTGCTTGATTTGGTAAATCAATTGCTTGATTTCCGTAAGACGGAGACGCAAGGATTTCAATTGAACTTTGTGGAATGTGACGTTGTAGATATATTGCAAAAGACCTATAAGCGTTTTAAGCCTTTGGCACGTGAGAAGGGACTAGAACTTACCATTGATTCTCCGGAGAGTCTGTATGCCTCGGTAGATAGGGAAGGACTGACCAAGATCATCAGTAATTTGATGACAAATGGCGTGAAATATTCGGAAACATATATCCGCATTAAGTTATACGTTGAGGGGGATCAGATGTTGCTCCTGGCGTGTAATGACGGACGTGTGGTTCCGCTGGAGATGCGTGAAGAGATATTTAAACCATTCGTTCAATACAAAGCCGGAGTGCTGCATTCTGTTTCCGGTACGGGTATAGGATTGCCTTTGGCGCGTTCGCTTGCCGAACTTCATGGAGGGACTTTGTGTATGGTAGATTCCATGGAAAGCAATCAGTTTTTGCTTTCGCTTCCGATAAAACATGCCCATACAATACAGACAAAAGAGCAAGTTGTGCCTGAAGAATCTTTTGAAAGTCAGGAGGCTAAAGAAGAAGTTGATTCGCAAAATCGTTATACGTTACTTGTTGTAGAGGATAGTTTGGAAATGCAGGCGTTCATTGTAAAACAATTATCGGCGAAATACCGGGTTTTGACAGCCTTAAATGGTGTGGAAGCCTTGAAAGTATTGGAAGAACACACCGTCAATCTGGTTATTTCGGATGTCATGATGCCTGAAATGGATGGACTGGAATTATGCGAGCATTTAAAATCTGCGGTTGATTATAGCCATATTCCTGTTATTTTATTGACAGCTAAGACCACCCTTCAGGCTAAGATCGAAGGTATGAAGCTTGGGGCGGATGTCTATATAGAGAAACCTTTTTCTGTGGAATATCTTAAGGTTTGTGTTTCTAACTTGCTAAGTAACCGTGAGAAACTTCGTGTTGCTTTCGTTCATTCACCTTTTGAACAGGTCAACAGTATGGCAATGACTAAAGCGGATGAAACTTTTTTAAAGACCTTGAAAGAAGTAGTGGTCGCAAATATGCAGGATCCAGACTTTAATTTGGATGATATGGCAAGCCAGCTGAATATGAGCCGTTCAAGTCTTAACCGGAAAATAAAAGGTATATTGGATATGACTCCGAATGATTACATTCGTTTGGAGCGTTTAAAGAAAGCGGTGCAATTACTCAAAGAGGGGGAATGCCGGATAAATGAGGTTTGTTACATGATCGGTTTTAATACCCCTTCTTATTTTGCCAAATGCTTCCAGAAACAGTTTGGTGTTTTGCCTAAGGACTTTATAAAATAGCTATGAGGAGGGTTTGGTACTATTTTTGCATTGTTTGAGTGGATTTTTATATTTTATATCTTAAAATTTCACTACTTTTGGGCTGTTATTTTTATATGGGTATTCTGCCTGGAAAAAAGAAAGGAGTATATCTGGATTTTATTTTAAAGACCATATTATGAAAGATACATTAATCAACAGAAGAGAATTCCTTAAAAATATAGGGGTGCTTGGAGCTGGGGTGTTGTTGTCAGCAAGTCCTTGGCTTTCTGCCTTTTCGGAAGTTAAGGAAACTTCCAATGAAAAATGCCGTTTGGCTGTTATTGGGCCGGGATCACGGGGACGCTTTTTGATGAGTTTCCTGATACAGAATCCTAAAGTGGATATTGTGGCATTGTGTGATATTTACCAGCCTTCCATTGATGAGGGGTTGAAACTTGCCCCGAAAGCGAAGGTTTATAATGACTACCGGAGACTACTGGAGGACAAAACGATTGATGCGGTATTGGTGGCTACTCCCCTTAATTCCCATTGCCAGATTGTATTAGATGCTTTTGACGCCGGTAAACATGTGTTCTGTGAAAAGACCATAGGTTTTACGATGGAAGAGTGCTACCGCATCTATCAGAAGCACATCAGTACGGGCAAGATATTCTTCACCGGTCAGCAGCGCCTTTTTGACCCGCGATATATAAAAGTAATGGAGATGGTACACGCCGGTACATTTGGCGAGATCAATGCTATCCGTACTTTCTGGAACCGGAATGGAGATTGGAGACGGGAAGTTCCTTCGCCTGAGCTGGAACGTTTGATAAACTGGCGTTTGTATCGCGAATATTCCAAGGGTTTGATGACTGAATTGGCTTGCCATCAGCTACAGATCGGAAGTTGGGCTTTGCAAAAGCTTCCTGAGAAGGTGATGGGACATGGAGCCATCACTTACTGGAAAGACGGCCGTGAAGTGTATGACAATGTAAGTTGTATATATGTGTTTGATAATGGAGTGAAGATGACGTTCGATTCTGTCATATCCAATAAATTCTATGGCTTGGAAGAGCAAATCATGGGTAATTTGGGAACAGTAGAGCCTGAAAAGGGTAAGTATTATTTTGAGAGTGTAGCCCCTGCACCCGGATTCCTGCAGATGATCAATGATTGGGAGAATAAAGTCTTTGACTCTTTGCCTTTTGCTGGTACCAGTTGGGCACCGGAAACTGCCAATGAAAACAAGGGAGAATTTATTTTGGGAGAACGTCCTAAATCGGATGGTACTTCTTTGCTGCTGGAGGCTTTTGTAGAGGCCGCTATTACCCGCAAGCAGCCGAAACGTATAGCCGAAGAGGGTTATTATGCAAGTATGCTGTGCTTATTGGGCGATCAGGCTTTGCAGGAAGAAAAAGTACTTTACTTCCCCGATGAGTATAAAATAGATTATCTGAATCATAAAGCTAAAACAATAGAAGCCGTATGAAAAATACAGTTATTACCGCTCGCCGGAAAAAGATAGAATTGCTGACCTTGCTGGTATGTTTCATTATCGGCAACTTGGCAAATTTGTATGCAATAATCTCCTATAAAACCCCTTTCTCGGAGATGCTGACATCTATTTTCTATGTTCTGGCATTTTCGTGTGTGCTTTATGCCTTTTGGACCCTATTGCGACTTTTATTCTACGGAATAAGAAATTTGTTCCTTAAGAAGAAAAGTGAAGTATAGAGATAATTGAAATAGAATTACTTAATTAATACCAATGAGATAATGACAACACGAAGAGATTTTTTGAAGACCATGACCATGGCTTCTGCCGGATTGGCATTGGGTGCTGGTGATATACTGGCAAATCCCACCTTTGCATCGCAAAGAAAGATAACAGATAAGGTGAAGATTGCCTATGTAGGTATTGGCAATCGTGGCGAACAGATTATTGGGGACTTTGCCCGTACCGGTATGGTAGAGGTTGTAGCTTTGTGTGATGTTGATATGGGAGCACCCCATACGCAAAAGGTGATGAACCTGTATCCCAAAGCAAAGCGTTTCCGTGATTTTCGCCAGATGTTCGATAAGGCAGGCAATGAGTTTGATGCTGTAGCTATAGCAACGCCTGACCATTCCCATTTCCCTATCAGCATGCTGGCTCTGGCGTCAGGTAAACATGTATATGTAGAGAAGCCTTTGGCACGTACTTTCTATGAAGGTGAGTTGTTGATGCAGGCTGCGTTGAAACGGCCTAATCTGGTGACCCAAGTGGGTAATCAGGGGCACTCTGAAGCTAATTACTTCCAGTTTAAGGCATGGATGGATGCCGGTATCATCAAGGATGTGACGGCTGTAACAGCGCATATGAATAATCCCCGTCGTTGGCATAAGTGGGATACGAACATCTATAAGTTCCCTGCAGGACAACAATTGCCGAAAGATATGGAATGGGATCCTTGGCTGGGAGTAACTCCTTATCATGAATATAACAAGGACTATCATTTGGGACAGTGGCGTTGCTGGTACGATTTCGGCATGGGCTGTCTGGGCGATTGGGGCGCGCATATTCTGGATACGGTTCATGAGTTCCTGGAATTGGGATTGCCTTATGAAATAACGATGCAGTATGCCAACGGGCATAATGATTTCTTCTTCCCTTATTCTTCCACGATCCTGTTCCGCTTCCCTCAACGTAAGGGTATGCCGCCGGTTGATATCACTTGGTACGATGGTTTGGATAATCTTCCTCCTATCCCTGCCGGTTATGGTGTATCCGGTCTGGATCCTAACATTCCTACAACAAACCAGGGAGATGCTCCGGCTGCGAAGTTGAATCCCGGAAAGATTATTTATTCAAAAGAACTTACCTTTAAGGGTGGAAGTCACGGTAGCACACTATCTATCATTCCTGAGGAAAAGGCAAAGGAAATGGCTGATAAGTTACCGGAAGTGCCTAAGAGCCCGTCCAATCACTTTGAGAATTTCTTGTTAGCTTGTATGGGTCAAGAAAAGACTCGTTCTCCGTTTGAAATTAACGGTGTTCTGGGTCAGGTATTCTCATTGGGAGTAATGGCTCAGCGTCTCAATACGCAGTTATTCTTTGATCCTCGCACGAAGCAGATTACGAATAATGAATTTGCTAATGCCATGTTGGTAGGAGTACCGCCACGTAAGGGATGGGATGAGTTTTATAAAATGTAATAGCATCATATTAAAATAATTAATAGAAGAGATATCAATATGAAAAAGAATTATTTGTTGCTTCTGTTTGTGTTTTGTGCCTCTATGGTTTCAGCACAGAATTGGGAGCCTCTTTTCAATGGAAAGAATCTGAGTGGCTGGAAGAAACTGAATGGTAAGGCCGAATACAAAGTAGTGGATGGCGCTATTGTGGGTGTTTCAAAGATGAATACTCCTAATACCTTCCTGGCTACCAAGAAAACGTATGGTGACTTTATCCTGGAATTTGATTTCAAGATAGACGATGGATTGAATTCTGGCGTACAAGTACGTAGTGAAAGCAAGAAAGACTATCAGAAGGGCCGTGTACATGGCTATCAGTTTGAAATAGACCCTTCAAAGCGTGCATGGTCGGGTGGTATCTATGATGAGGCTCGCCGTAACTGGCTGTATCCTTTGACACAGAATCCAGCAGCTAAAACAGCTTTCAAAAATAATGAGTGGAATAAGGCTCGTATTGAGGCTGTAGGTAATTCTATTGCTACCTGGATTAATGGAGTACCTTGTGCTAATATTTGGGATGATATGACTCCTGTAGGCTTTATTGCTTTGCAAGTACATGCTATCGGCAACGCAGCTGATGAAGGAAAGACTGTTAGCTGGAAGAATATCCGCATTTGTACTACAGATGTAGAACGTTACCAGACAGCTCAAAAAGCACCGGAAATCAATGTTATTCCTAATACAATTTCTCCGAACGAAGCCAAAGAAGGTTGGGCACTCCTTTGGAATGGCAAGACTTCCGAAGGCTGGAGAGGAGCTCGATTGAACTCTTTCCCGGAAAAGGGTTGGAAGATGGAAGACGGCATCCTGAAAGTAATGAAGAGCGGTGGTGCAGAATCTGCTAACGGTGGCGACATCGTAACAACTAAAAAGTACAAGAATTTCATTCTGAAAGTTGATTTTAAGATTACTGAAGGTGCTAATAGCGGTGTGAAGTATTTTGTTAGTCCTGATATGAATAAGGGAGCCGGTTCAGCTATCGGTTGTGAGTTTCAGATTCTTGATGATGACAAGCATCCGGATGCTAAGTTGGGCGTAAAAGGTAACCGTAAATTGGGTTCGCTTTACGATTTGATTCCTGCTCCGGCAAACAAACCTTTCAATAAGAAAGACTTTAATACGGCTATGATTGTTGTGAAAGGTGATCACGTAGAACATTGGTTGAATGGTGTGAAGCTCATTGAATACACACGTCAGAATGAAATGTGGGATGCATTGGTTGCTTATAGCAAGTATAAAAATTGGCCTAATTTCGGAAATCATGAGTCAGGAAATATCCTTTTGCAAGATCATGGAGATGAAGTCTGGTTTAAGAATATAAAGATCAAAGAATTGTAATTAATATTATGTCTTCGAAAAGGGCAAGTTGCAACACTGTGGCTTGCCTTTTTCATTTTTCTCTTAAGAAACACAGATTTGAAAATGTCGAATGTAATTCAACATCTTTATAAGTTCTCATCTGTCCACGGTGGACTGCTTTATGCTTGGTTTCCATCGATGCATACACGCGTTGATATAGTGCTGTGCGGCAGGCAAGGCGAAGAGTCTTTGATGTTTGTGATCAGTGCTATCCGTGAAATGCTATGCCGTTTGGAAAAGATGGCAAATTATTATGATGCAGAGAGTGAACTGGCATATTTGAACCGTACAGCAGCCACGGGACCGCAACCGGTTAGTAAGGAGCTTTATGATATGCTTGCTTTCTGTGTAGAATGTTATACTCGAACTGACGGATGTTTCGATGTTACTATTCATTCGGCTAATTATACACGTAATTCTATCTATAGTATTCAACTCTCACCTCAGGAACATACTCTCTTCTTTTTGCAACCTGGAGTGACTATCAATCTTTCCGGTTTTTTGAAAGGATATGCTTTGGAGAAGATACGGGAGCTACTTCAGCAATATGAAATAGAGAATGCATTGGTTAATATGGGGAATAGTTCTGTATTGGCTTTGGGGCATCATCCATTGGTTGATGGGTGGAAGGTTAACTTCGGACAAAGTGCTGTCACGCAAGCGAAAGAATGGCCGGAAATATTTCTTAAAAATGAATGTCTCACAACTTCGGGTAATGATTCGCATGAGCGGAAACATATTATCGATCCTCAGAGTGGAAAACTGGTAGAGGGGAAAAGGGAAGTAGCAGTTGTTACGGCTAACGGAGCTGTAGGTGAGGTGTTGTCGACTAGTTTATTCGTAGCTGATGCTCGTCAGCGTGAACTTTTGAAGGTAGAATTCTGCCCACGTTTGATTCTTGATCTTTAAAATCTTTCTTTGCTTTGATATATGCTATTTCTATCATAGTATAAAAGACATGACAAACAAAAATGGTGGTATAAGAAGAGAAATGTATACTCCTGAAAAGTAAGAATTGCGTCAGAAAAAGTAATTATCCAGTCAAGGAGGCGTCCTAAGATGCAATTGACGTAATTATTCCATACGTTGAATCTTTTCTGTTATCCTGTGTGTTTTCGATTCTCTACTTTTGTATCACCATGAAAATATCAATTTTATGAAAACACATTTAATACTTTTCTTATTGTTTTTTATATGGACGTCTTGTGGGAATTCTACAAAGCCGTCTGCTCCTACATCAACAGATGACGATTTTGAGATACTGGAAGAACGTTTGCCTATAGCAGACCCGTATATACTCTTTTACGAGGATTGCTATTATGCATATGGAACAAATGTCCGGGGGTTCGAAGTTTATACTTCTAACGATTTAAAACATTGGCATCGGAACCGCAATTTAGCTTTGGCACCCGAAGATTCTTGGGGGAATAAAGGCTATTGGGCTCCTGAAGTTTATTATGTAGAATCGTTGAAGAAGTTTTATATGTTCTATACGGTAAACGAACAGGTTTGTGTTGCTACTTCCGATTCGCCTGAAGGACCGTTTGTGCAGGATGTGAAGCAGCCTCTCTTTGGTAGTGAAAAGAATATTGACCCTTCTCTTTTTATAGATTCCGATGGTAAAGCATATCTCTATTTTGTCCGTTTTACGGGTGGAAACGTCATTTGGTGTGCAGAAATGAATTCTGATTTGAAAGGCTTGAAAGAGGAAACATTGACGAAGTGTATTGAAGCACAGGATGAATGGGAACGTAAACAGGCTACTGTAGCTGAGGGACCTTCCATATTGAAACAGAATGGAGTCTATTATTTGCTTTACTCAGCCAATCATTTTGAAAGTAAGGATTATGCTGTAGGCTATGCCACCTCGGATTCTCCTTTCGGACCTTGGGAGAAATATAATGGAAATCCTATCCTCAGAAGAGATATGGATCAGACTGCGAGGTTGGCGGGTACTGGCCATGGTGCTCCTTTTATCTGCGAAGACGGAAGCTATAAATACATATTTCATGCTCATGCCAGTGAAGAGAAGGTACAACCTCGTTCTTCCTATATCAAGGATCTTACTCTCTCAGATAAGGGGATAGTATCAATTCATGGAACAGTTATCCGACCTGTAGTTGTGAAGTAACTAATGAATAATTAAGATAAACTTTTGGATTTTATGAAACGATTGATGACGCTATTGCTGGGATTTGCTACCCTGGCGGGATGTACCTCACCCCAATCTGAGCAGCATGTGAAGAATGAATTGCGTGCGCCTGCCTATCCGTTGGTTACTATTGACCCTTATACGAGTGCATGGGCTTTTCAAGATAACTTGTATGATGGTGCAGTGAAACATTGGACCGGCAAGAGCTTTCCTCTGATTGGCGTAGCTAAAGTAGACGGACAAACTTACCGTTTCATGGGAGCGGAAGAACTCGAATTGAATTCTGTGGTTCCCAATTCGGAGCAGGAAGACTGGGTAGCGAAATATACAGTGGTACAACCGGCTGAAGGGTGGCAGAATATGGACTTTAATGATAGTCGATGGAAAGAAGGCAAAGCTGCTTTTGGAACCATGGAGAATGAGCATACTGCCAAGACGCAATGGAGTGAAAAGTATATTTGGGTACGCAGAACTATAGATCTTCAGGAAGATTTGGCTGGTAGGAGTGTATACCTTGATTATTCACACGATGATGACGTAATTATTTATATCAATGGTGTCAAAGTGGTGGATACAGGTAATGCTTGTAAGAAGCATGCCCAGGTGAAACTTTCGGATGAAGTGGCCGCTTCTTTGAAAAAGGGAAAGAATCTGATAGCTGCGTATTGCTACAATCGTGTGGGAAATGCCTTGCTGGACTTTGGACTATTGGTTGAACAGGAAAACTATCATTGTTTTGAACAGACTGCAGAACAAACTTCGGTAGATGTACAAGCTATGCAAACCTATTATACATTTATTTGTGGGCCAGTTGATCTGAAACTGACTTTTACAGCTCCTTTGTTTATGGATAATCTGGATTTAATGACTCGTCCGGTTAATTATCTCTCGTATGAAGTTGTTTCCAGAGATGGTAAAAAGCATCAGGTGGATTTGTATTTCGAGGCCTCTCCGCAATGGGCGGTTGATGTACCTCATCAGAAATCTATAGCTGGTAGTTTTGAAGAAGGCGATTTGCTGCTTTTACGTACCGGAAGCCAGAGTCAGGAAATTCTGAAAAAGAGAGGGGATGATGTCCGGATTGACTGGGGCTATTTTTATTTAGCTGGTAAAAAGGATAATGCGACTTATGGTATCGGCGATGGCAAGACTCTACGTAAGAGCTTTTTGGAGAATAAATTAGATGCACCGGCTACTGATGGTTATGATAAATTAGCCTTGGTATGTTCGTTAGGTGAAACAAAGAATGCTGATGGTTATCTGATGCTGGGATATGATGATATTTACTCCATCCAATATTTTGGTGACAATTTGCGTCCTTATTGGAATCGCTCAGGGAAAGAAACTATTGTATCTCAGTTCCAGAAAGCTGCGGTTGACTATCAGAAACTGATGAAGGATTGTGCTGCTTTTGATAAGAAATTGATGGAGGAAGCTACTGCAGTGGGCGGTCGTAAGTATGCTGAACTTTGTGTATTAGCTTATCGCCAATCTATAGCTGCCCATAAACTTGTAGAAGCTCCGAACGGTGAATTATTGTTCCTTTCTAAGGAGAACTTCAGTAACGGTTCTATTGGAACTGTTGATATTACATATCCTTCGTCTCCTTTATATTTACTTTATAATCCGGAATTGGCCAAAGGGTTGCTTAATCATATTTTCTACTACAGTGAAAGTGGTAAATGGACAAAACCGTTTGCTGCCCATGACGTAGGTACTTATCCGTTGGCTAACGG
>ENA-OWOU01000399-OWOU01000399.1-gut-metagenome-genome-assembly--contig:-NODE-399-length-28320-cov-6.690684_pt1 | contig 28320 bp, 26 predicted proteins | sample MGYA00248248_ERZ651801 | MGnify/ENA primary metagenome ERZ651801 (study PRJEB26908, sample SAMEA4031710) | gut metagenome | biome: gut; feature: normal infant; material: stool | place: China | collected 2015... | reverse complement strand
CTGTTTTGCCATTAATTCTAGAATCTGTAAATAATCTGAAATTTAGCAGGCTAAAAGAAGGAATATATATATATATTCTTTTCTATAATAAACTGGTGAGACTTTCAATAGCTTATCTTATAAGGATAAAAATAGGAAATCAATATTTATTGGTGCGAGGAGAGCGATTGTCACATCAATATCAACCTGTTGGCGGAGCTTATAAGTTCTACCAAACTGCACTCCCTTTTTTGCAAAATATAGAATCACAAGATGATAATATGGTAGATGTAGATGATGCATCTAAAAATGATCTGAGGATAAGGATAAAAGGAAAATATTACTTCAAATTTTGGAAATGGTTTTACTCTGAGAAAGATAGGGAGTTGTCTCCTCACCGAGAGTTTTATGAGGAACTAATAAAGAGTGGTATTATAGACTCAGACAATTTTTATTATTTAGAGTATAACATTATTGGAGAATGCAGGCTCTTCCATAAATACTCGGATTACGCGAGAGGACCAGAAGTTATTTTATGTGTTATACATGATTTACTTCTTAATGAACAGCAGAAATCTGATTTGGCCGGTAGCATTAATCAAACTTCCGATTTGTATTATTGGGCAACAGAGGATGAAATTATGCACAAAGGGGTTATTCCTCAAAAAAAGTATAATCATCTCTTTTCTGAAACTTCAAAATGGATATTATAATAAATTCTTAAAAGATGAAACATATAACTATAACAGGAGACTTAGGTAGTGGAAAAAGTGCTGTTGCTAAAATTTTATCTGGCAAATTGAACATGGAAATTATTTCCACAGGTGTTATTCAAAGAGAAATTGCAATGAAATATGGAATGACTACTTTAGAATTAAACAAATACTCTGAGAGTCATCCAGAAATTGACGAAATGATAGATAACACAATTAGAAATATTGGGAAACAAGAAAAGTGCTATATCATTGATTCTAGGTTAGCTTGGTTCTTTATTCCAAACTCTTTTAAGATATATCTGCAGGTCGATGTTGATATTGCGGCAGATCGTATAACAGGGGATAAACGGGATACGGAGAAATATGACTCTCATGAGAAAGCAGTCAACGATATAAAAGCTAGGAAGAAAAGTGAGAATCAACGGTATTTGGGATTATATGGCGCTGATTGCTCTAATTTGGATAATTTTGATTTGATTATTGATACATCAAAATCTACCCCAGAAGAAATTGCTGATCTTATAATTTCCATATATAAATGTCATGGTGAAAAAACTGAAATAAACAAGTACTGGTTTTCGCCATTGCAACTTTTACCAACTCAAAGTGTAAGAGGATTGAATGTCGGCAATCTTAGAGATGAAGTCAAAAGTAGCTTTGATATTTGTTGTCCGATTAAAATAATTAGCCATGGTGGATTATATTTTATTTATGATGGACATAAAAGAACTAGTACAGCATTTTTCAATCATATATCGTTAGTTCCAGTGTCTTTTATAACTAAAGAAACAATGCCCTCGCAAATGGGTATATCGGAATATGTTAATGATCATTATAAGCAAAGTTATGTATACGACTGGGAAGATATGCATCAAATAAATTATTTGAAATATTGGCAAGATGAATGAGGATGAGATTCGTAATCTTATAGCAAATGATGAAGATATGATGGAGGTTATATCTCTAGTCAATAAATTGGATTTACCAGATTATTTGATAGGTGCAGGGTTTGTACGAAATTTTATTTGGGATAAATTGCACTGTTATGATAAAGTGACACCTCTAAATGATATAGATGTTGTGTACTTTGATCCTTTACATATTGATAAAAATCTCGAAAAACAATATGAGGATTATTTGAATTCACAAAAAGCTTGTAATTGGTCTGTCAAGAACCAAGCAAGGATGCATTTGAAGAATTCTCATGAACCTTATGTCTCGACATTAGATGCTATCTCTCATTGGACTGAAACTGCAACAGCAATAGGTGTGTGCCTGAATAAGAAAGGAGAAGTTGAAATTATCGCTCCTTATGGAATTGAAGATCTCGTAAATCTAATTATTCGTCCAATAATTAATACTGATCTTTCTATTTTTAGAGAGAGGGTAAATAATAAAAAATGGCTTATAAAGTGGCCACTATTAAAAGTTTTATATGAATAAGGTTGCAATAATAACTGGCGTTAGTCGTGGCATTGGATATGCGACTGCTAAGCTTTTATCAGGGAGGGGGTATCGTATTGTCGGGAATTATCGCATAAACGATGCTCTCGCTACTCAGTTAAAGGGGGAAATAGAAGGAGATGGGGGAGAAATTGTCTTAGTTAAAGGAGATCTCTGTGAAACTCAAACAGTAGAGCGGCTTGTACAAACTGCCATAAAAGAATATGGTGCTATTCACGTTCTAATAAATAATGCTAGTAACTTCGAACGAGAATATCTAGAAGATATAACGGAAGATAAATTCTTATCATATGTAAGACTTAATCAGATTTCGCCATTCTTGCTAATTAAAAAGTGTGCTTCTGTCATGAAAAAGCAAAGGTATGGTAAGATCGTAAATATATCTTCAACTCTTTCGTGTAGTGGATATGAATATAGTTCCCATTATATATCATCGAAGAGTGGTCTTGTTGGCTTGACAAAGGCGTTAGCGGTGGAGCTAGCTCCAGATATTAATGTTAATTGTGTCATGCCAGGGTATATAGAAACGACTAATTTATCAAAAGATAGTGGTAAAAAACGAATGTTGCGATTAGAGAAAATTCCTAAAAAAAGGATTGGTAAACCTCTTGATGTTGCGTATGTTATTAATTTTTTGATCTCTGATGAGGCTGATTATATAACTGGACATGTTTTGAATGTCTCTGGTGGCTTATATTTATGAAAAAAGGATTATTCATCTCTTTAGAAGGATGTTCAGGGGTAGGTAAAACTTATACTGCATCTCAATTTAAAAATAACAATGACATAGTAGTCGTTTCTGAGGTCTCTCAATGTAATAATTCATTCAACAATAAGGTTGTTGAAATTGTTCAACAGATAAATCCAACGAAAGATATTTTTTTTCTGAATGCTGAGCCGTATACAGCATTTGCATTGTTACTGTCAACTTATATTTATAGTTATAAAACAATAATTATTCCCGCTCTTTCTGAGGGAAAGATTGTGATTTCAGACAGAGGGATTGATTCTCTTGCATTATTACAGGCTATTTTAATTTCAACAGCTGATAAATCAAATGCTTTGCAAACTTATGAAAAACTATTGTCTTTGATATTGGATTTTTGTTTTTTGCCAGATTATACTCTTATATTAAATGATAATTTTAATGATTGTATTCTGCGATTAACAGAGCGTGAAAAGATAAACCTTACAGAAAGGGAAAGGCAGTTTCTGTTGGATAGCTATAATTTATACCATTCAATACTAGGTGATGATAGAATAAAACATGTAAGAAACCAAGATGCAGTTTGCTATATTGAACAAATTATATATGGAAAAGGTATTACTATGGACAATTTCAACTTATTGTAATTTGAATTGTCGATATTGTTATTATACAGCTGAAGAAAGAAGAAACAAATCATTGAAGAATTTACTCGGAGCATACGAACAAATTTTTCAACTCAATCCTTCTGTTATTTATATTTCTGGGGAGCCCAGCCTTTTAAGCAATTTGAAAGATATAGTTTGTGAACTAAAAGCTAGATTACCGAATTGCAGGTTGATATTAACAACAAATGCAGTCTCTCTCTCAAAAGAAAAGATTCTTGATGTGATAGAGCATATTGCTATGTTTCTAGTTTCATTAGATGGTCCAAATGAAGATTTACACAACTTATATCGAAGTGACTTTGATAAAGTTATTCATTCTATTGATTTGATAAATGAACTTAGGAACGATCATTTATTATTAGGTATAACTAGTGTCGTACATAGATATAATCTATCTGTGATTGAAGAGAGTAGCCGTTTTTTTATAGCTAACCATGTGGATTATATACATTTTCAACCATTGTATATAGAGAATGGAACAGATTTAGGGAGTTTGAATAATCAACAGCTATTGGACATGTATGAGGAAATAACTTTACTTAAAAAACAATATATTGATATTAATTTTTCGTCTAACGAATATCTGACGGCATTGAAAAATTATTCATTAACAGGAAATTTTGGAATGAAATGTCACAATGGTGAGGAGGTGTTTTTTTTATCAGAAAATGGTGAATTAAAGAACTGCCCGTCTCCTTTTGTCGATAGTTGCGAACAAACACTAAATTGCATCAATATGATTGAATTGGCTAATATAATATCTGTGTTAAGGTGAGCCGGGCTTTTCCGAAAAAGAAGTAAGCGTTTGGTCGAAAAGAAGTAATCATTTTCGGAAAATGTAACCGTCTTTCGGTGGAAATGCAACCGTCTTTTTCGGAAAACAAAGACTCTTTTCACCCCGGACAAAGGCTCTGCCCACTCAAAAGCCCGGCTCTCCAACCGAAAAAGCCCGCCGATTTCCTTTTTCTTCCTCCCGTTGGATCAAAAACAATCGGGCATCCGCCAGACAAAAGCCTTATTGGCTGACTTTTTAATGCAAAACAATCCGTATTTGCGACATAAAGCAAATATCCGATAAATCGGCACGGCCTGCCGAATCCACTGAAAAGCCATTTGATTATCCAAGAAATATCACGTACATTTGCATCCGCAAGGAGATAAAACAATGATAGACCAGGCAACCATAGACCGTATACTCGATGCCGCACAAATCGTAGAAGTGGTTTCGGATTTCGTCACGCTGCGCAAACGCGGTGTGAACTACGTGGGACTTTGCCCTTTCCATAACGAGAAAACACCCTCGTTCAGCGTGTCTCCCTCAAAGGGACTTTGCAAATGCTTCAGTTGCGGTAAGGGCGGTAACGCGGTGCACTTTATCATGGAGCACGAACAGATGTCCTACCCCGAAGCGCTCCGCTATCTGGCCAAGAAATATAATATAGAAATAAAGGAACGGGAGCTGACCAATGAAGAAAAAGAGGTGCAGAGCAACCGAGAAAGTATGTTCATTGTCAACAACTTCGCCCGCGACTATTTCCAGAACATCCTGAAAAACCACGTAGACGGACGCAGCATCGGACTGGCTTACTTCCGCCAGCGAGGCTTCCGTGATGATATTATCGACAAATTCCAACTGGGGTTCAGCACCGAAGGGCGTGACGCTCTGGCACAGGAGGCGATGCGCAAAGGCTTCAAAAAAGAGTTTCTCGTAAAGACGGGGCTTTGCTATGAGACGGACGACCATAAACTGCGTGACCGCTTCTGGGGACGTGTCATGTTCCCAGTCCACACGCTTTCGGGCAAAGTGGTTGCGTTCGGCGGGCGTGTGCTCAGTACGGAAAACAAGAAACTCGCCAAGTATGTCAACTCTCCGGAGTCGGAAATTTATCATAAAAGCAACGAACTTTACGGCATCTACTTTGCCAAACAAGCCATCGTAAAGCAGGACCGCTGCTTCCTTGTGGAAGGATATACGGACGTGATCTCAATGCACCAATCGGGGGTGGAAAACGTTGTGGCCTCTTCCGGTACGTCCCTGACACCGGGACAGATCCGGCTGATTCACCGTTTCACCAACAATATCACCGTGCTTTATGACGGCGACATGGCGGGAATCAAAGCGTCAATCCGAGGCATAGACATGTTGCTCGAAGAGGGAATGAACATCAAAGTATGCCTCTTGCCCGATGGCGACGACCCGGACTCTTTTGCAAGGAAACACAACGCCACGGAGTTCCAGAACTTTATACAGGAACACGAAACGGACTTTATACGTTTCAAGGCACAACTCCTGATGGAGGATGCGGGCAAAGATCCGATGAAACGGGCGGAACTGATAAACGACATCGTACGCAGCATCGCGGTCATTCCAGAAGCCATCGTCAGGGATGTTTATATCAAAGAGTGCGGACAGTTATTGCGGATAGAAGACAAACTGTTGGTTTCGGAAGTGGCCAAGCGCCGTGAACTTCAGGCCGAGAAAGGGAATAAACCGGCCGTCGCCAACCATGCTCCGGTACCGGAAGCAGGCGAGATACCTCCTCCATTTCCGCCGGAAGAGGCAGAAATCGATACCTACCAGTCGTTTATCCCCCAGGAGGGCAAAGAGGGACAGGAGTTCTACAAATACGAACGCCTTATCATCCAGATGATCATCCGCTACGGAGAAAGGGTGATGTGCAACATGACGGATGAAGAGGGGAACGAAGTACCGGTCACAGTGGTGGAGTATGTCATCAACGACCTGAAAGAAGACGAACTGGCTTTCCATAACCCGCTGCACCGCCGTATCCTCTCGGAAGCCGCCGAACATATCCGCGAACAGGAGTTCGCCTCCGAACGTTTCTTTGTGGCGCACCCCGATCCGGCTATCAGCACAATAGCCACCGAACTGGCAAGCGACCGGTATCAACTGAGTAAATATCACTCGAAAACACAAAAGCTGGTAACGGACGAAGAACGTTTGTACGAAATGGTCCCGATGCTGATGATCAACTTCAAGAATGCCATCGTGGCAGAAGAACTGAAGCACATCATGTATGCGCTGCAAGATCCTGCGATAGCCAATGACAACGCTCAATGTGACGCCGTCATGCAACGGTATAAGGAGATGAAGGAAATACAGAACCTGATGGCCAAACGCCTGGGCGACCGGGTGGTGTTGCGCTGACCACATCCGGTTATGCACCGTCATCTCTTTCTTAAAGAAGCGGATACACATACAGTTTGTAACAAAAAAGAGGGTGCGTCGAAAAAATGTGAGTCTCGACACACCCTCTTGATGTATCAGTAAACCTTCACTTGTCAGAAGTAGACAAAGGGCTTCAGTTCATTTCCTTGCTTATCTACCGGATAAAGAGCTCCTTCCTTTACCAACTGGTCAGACATTTTTCGGATCATCTCTTTACACTTATCGGGATACGCAGAAGAGAGTTCATTCCTTTCTTCAGGATCATCCTTCAGATTGTAAAGCAGAGCCTTCGGTTGTTGCGGGGTCTCGGGAAGATAATAATAAATCAGTTTCCAGTCCCCCATACGATATGTCGTAAAGTAGTTGCCACGGTGAGCATGCGGAAAGTGCATCAAGAAAGACTCGGGACGCCTCCGGTTTACTTTACCGCTTAATTGCTTTTTGAGGTCGAATCCATCTATCGCATAGCCCTGAGGAGCTTTACATCCAGCCACGGCCAGCACTGTCGGATAAATATCCATTATTGTCCCCAACTGTGTCTGCATACCTCCCGCTTCAATCGGTAAACGCTTCTGCACTTTACTCTCTTTCTCAGGCTTTGCCCAGCCCGCAATAAAAGGAACACGCATACCTCCTTCGAACTCCGTACCTTTTTTCCCTCTCAACGGAGCAGAAGAGCCATATCCGCGTTCATCTCCCAGAGGGGCGTCGCCACCATTATCTCCTAAAAAGAAGATCAAGGTATTTTCGGCAATTCCCAACTTCTCAAGTTGGTCCATAATATCCCCCAAGGATTTATCCATGCCTTCTATTAAAGTAGCAAACGCCCTTGCCTGTTCGCTCTTATCCGGATCGGTATACCGTGACAAAAAGCGTTTATCTGCCTGAAAAGGCGCATGGACCGCATAATGAGCCATATTCAGATAAAAAGGACGCTTTTCTTCTACCGCCTTGGTTATCTCCCGGTTCGCTTCTATCGTCAAAGCTTCACTTAGAAAGATGTCCGTCCCATGATACTTTTCCAGGTCGGGAACCGCCCTTGCCTTTTGCCCCTTGATATGCCCATATCCCCATTCGCCATAATAGCTGCCGGGATGTCCTATGCCGGAACCGGCGATATTTACATCAAAACCAAGATGCAGCGGATTCTCTCCTTCGCTACCCATACAACCAAAATGTGCCTTTCCGACATGGATAGTCTTATACCCGGCCTGCTGCAAAACTTTCGGCATAGTGGGCATATCTTCCCTGAGACCTTTCCAGTTCCATTCGGGCGGCCCGAAAGGAGTCCGGTTATTGCTTTCGGCATTAATCCAGTTGGTGACACCGTGCCTTGTCGCATTTTGTCCGGTCATAATTGAAGCTCTGGAGGGGGAACTTACACTTTGCGCATAAAAAGTAGAAAAACAAATACCTTGTTTAGCCAGTCTTTCCATATTCGGAGTATGATACCAGTCATTCAGGGGATGGCGCGTCGGCTGACCATTTTCATCTGTCAGAAAGGGGACGGAAGTATCCATCAGTCCCATATCATCAACCAGAAAAACAATAATATTCGGACGCTCCTGAGCCACTCCGCAAACGGAATATGCCAAGCCGCCTAACACACAAATTTCTTTAAAAGCTCGATTTGTTTTCATTACATACTTTTTTTATTTATGGAATATATCCTCGATATCAATCATCCGGCCTCACCACCCGGGGTTCTGCTCTAATGCCGGATTCAACGATACCTCACGAAGCGGCAATGGGAAGAGATAGTGTTTCGAAACATCAAATGTACGGCTTTCTGCTTTCTGTACCAACAAAAAGCCGTTCTTATCCAAAGTTACGTCTTTTCCCGGTATAGTTGTCGGATAGAGCGCCGAGTCAAACTTCGCACCCAAGATGGCTACCGGTAATTCCGATTCGGCTGTTTTCCAACGGATAATGTCATCGTAACGGAACGATTCGGCAGCCAGTTCCACCCTGCGTTCCCGGCGGATCTCTTCGCGCATGCTCAAACCGTGCTGTTCTACAAAAGCATTGGTCAAGGTAGGCAGTTGGTCGGGATGACCTTCGAAACGGGCACGGAGCCGGTTGACGGAAAGGTTCAAGTCGGCATCCGAGATCTTATCTTCCAGTTCAAAACAAGCCTCAGCATAGATAAGCAACACTTCGGCATAACGAATCAGTATTTCATCAATCCGCGACTTCATATTCGAGTAAGATTCTTCGTCACCATACTTCTTGAACATGTATCCGGTACGTGTCTGGCTCGAAAGGTTGGGTACAAACGGTTTTCCCAGGAACGGATCTCCCGGTTTCCAGAGAGTAAGTGCCATACGCGGGTCGCGGTTCTCAAACTCCTTACCGGCAGGCAGATATTCTACTTTATAAGCAGACTTCTCCACAGGAAGCCCGTCTTTACAGAGAAATGCATCGGCCAGCACTTTGGTAGGGGTGTGAGAGGGATCGGCTATCGTAGCGCGGATACGGGAATTGTATGTATCGGCCTCAGCAGAATAACGATATGAAAGAATGTGCTCGTTCGAGTCTTCTCCGGGAAGCAGGAACAGATCGCGGTAATCTTTATACAAAGAATATTCTTTCGTGTCAATCAGCCGCTTACTGGCTTCTTTGGCTATCTGAAGATATTTCTTATACTCTCCGTCACCGTGGAACTTATTTCTCGTGCCGCAATAGAGCGCCACACGGGCAAGCATTGCCTGGGCGGCTCCCTTGGTCAGTCGTCCCACGTCGGTAGACAATTTGCTTTTCAGCGGAATGTGGGTCTCCGCAAATTCAAGGTCTTCGATGATACCTGCAATCACTTGTTCTTTAGGAGTGCGGGGGCCCATCAATTCTTCCGAGTCCATATCGAGCGTGCTCAGTACATAGGGAACATCGCCAAAACGCTTCACTAAATTAAAATAGAAATAGCCTCTGAAGAACCGGGCTTCACCGGCATAACGGTTCTTGACGGCATCCGAAACTTCGGCATTCTGATAATTCTCCAGAAAATTATTGGCATTCCGGATTTGCTTATACGCCGCAGTCCAGATAGCATCTGTATTGCCCGGACTCTGAGTTCCCGAACTGACTTGATTGCTCACGTTAGCAAAACCGTCCGCACTCTGGTTATCTAATGTATACGAACGATTCATATTCTGATAAAACACATTGGTGGCCAGTCTCAAATCGCTTTCCGACTTCCAGAAGCTGGCAGGTGAAAGATTGGTTTTAGGTTCCCGATCCAGGAAATCGCTACAGCCACACAATACGATTGCAGTCAGCAACCAAAGATATATAGTTTTCATCTTCATAATTCAAGAATTAAAATGTCACGTTTAGTCCAAATGAAAAGTTTCTCATGATAGGATATACATATCCGTCTACATTAGACAGCTCCGGATCGAAGTTATCGTTCAGTTTGCTATACTCACAAAGGTTATCGCCGCTAAAATAGACTCTCAAGCGCTGGATGCCCCATGATTTGGTCAGTTTCGGGTCTATCGTATATCCCAGTTGCAGATTTTTCAGACGTACGTAAGCCGCATTCTGCAACCAGTGGTCGGAAATCTGATAGTTATGATTGGCCCCGGCATAATAGCGCGGAAAGGCTGCATTCGGATTCTCCGGAGTCCAATAATCATTGTGCATCTTATAGGAGAAGTTATTCCAGGTAGCATAATAGGGATTCATCACCTCACTCGACAAATAGAAATTTCTTTTGCCTACGCCCTGGAACAGTATTCCCAGGTCGAACCCTTTCCATGCCGCAGTCAGATTCAATCCAAAGGTATACCGCGGAGTGGTGGTCCCCAGATATTCCAGATCGTTAGGAGCTGAAATCTTACCATCTCCGTCTTTATCAACATACTTAATATCACCTACACCGGTAATAGATTTATTATAAGCAGCCGAATTCTTAACTTCCTCTTCAGACTTGAAATATCCGTCGGTGCGGTATCCGAAGATTGACCCCAGAGAATATCCCTGAACTTTCTGGTTGACACCGGCCACAAATCCGTTATACTCCACTCCGTAATCGACGAGCTTATCTTTCTGATCGGATAAGTTGAAACGGGCACTATAGGAAAAGTCTTTAATCCGGTCTTGCCAGCCTACGGTCACTTCCCAGCCCTTCACTTCAAGTTCTCCATAATTACCGGTAGGCACATCGACTCCAATCACACTCGGAACCTCGACATTGACCAGCATGTCCTTGTTCCGTTTGATGAAATATTCTCCGGTCACTGTCAGACGGTTTCTGAGAAACGCCATGTCTACCGCAAAATTATTCATTTCTACCGTTTCCCAGGTTCTTGTCTCCGATGGTAGTTTGGAAATGACGGCCCACTGTCCGAGTTCCGACTTAAACGGATAGTACCCCTTAATATTATAACTGGCAATATGGTCATACATTCCTAACCCGTTCTGGTTTCCCAACTGTCCCCAGGAAACACGGAGTTTCAGGTTATCGAAAATGCGCTGATTCTTCATGAACTTCTCTTCCGTAATTCGCCAGCCGACCGAAGCGGAAGGAAATACGCCCCATCTGTGCTTTTTTGAAAAACGTGAAGAAGCGTCCGCACGGAAGTTGGCCTCAACCAGATATTTGGAAGCAAACGCATAATTCATACGCATGAATCCTGAAACCAATGCCCATTCATTTTCATCGGCACCATTCGACCATCCGTCCGTATCACCCAGATTAAGCGCAGGCAGTTCATTTCCTATGATATCGGTACGTTTTCCCTGAAGATCTTCATACAGATTCTCTTCTGCCGACCATCCTCCAAGAACATTAATATCGTGTTTTCCAAATACACCTTTGTATTCGGCAATCAGTTGCCCGGTCAGATATTGTCGATGGGAATTATTCTGCGTTACAGAGTTCGGACTTTTCTGTCCAAAAGCAGTCGAGATTAAACCTTCCACACCATATTTTCCATAAGCTCTACGCCATTCCTTTTTTTGTCCGTCAAGAATATTCGCACCTCCGACGGCCCGTAGAGAAAGACCTTTCACCGGTTTATACTCTAAAGTAAATACTCCTTCAATCCGTTGATTACGGGTACGCCCTTCACCGCCTTCTTTCAAGGCCTGAATCGGATTCAACTGCATTCGGTGGCGGGAATAATTTCCATTCGGATCATAAATAGGCATATTGGGACCGGCCTGTATAAAAGTGATATAAGGAATTGACCACGAACCTTCGGCAGCATGATAGAGGTTTACTCCCCGTGAATAACTGATACGGCTATCAAACGACAGCTTGTTCTTTATCAATTCAACACTGATATTTGAGCGGAGATTAATACGGTCATAATTGTCAGGACCATATTCAGAAAACATTCCATTCTGATCAAGCCAGCCGATGGAAAAGAGATACTTCAAACGATCAGATGCTTTCGAAATAGTTAAGTTATGGGTCTGCTGAAAACTATGATCCATCATCAGACCAATCCAGTCCACATCCGAAGTATATATCCACTCTTTACCGTTAGGAATAGCAATGGTATTGGGATCTTTAATAGCATCAATTGCTTTCTGTGAAAAAGGAGCAGCCAATCCGGCATTGGCAAATGCAACGTTGGATAATAATGCATGGTCCAATCCCGTATTGCTTTCAGGTAAACGCGTAGGAGAATTAAAAGAAAAATTACCGGTATACTCTACCTTCACCTTCTCCGAAGCCCCCTTCTTAGTAGTCACCAATACCACTCCCTCGGCAGCACGTGCACCATAAATAGCAGCAGAAGCGGCATCTTTCAATATTGAAATGGTTTCAATATCCTGTGGATTTACCACATTAATATCTCCCGGCATACCGTCGATAATCACTAAAGCACCGGCGCTATTGATGGAAGTGTTTCCACGTATCTTGAAAGAGGCAAACTCTCCGGGCTTTCCGGTACCCGAACTGACTGTCAGCCCCGATACTGTTCCCTGAAGTGCATCCGTGGCACTACGGATGGGACGGTTTTCAATGACATCCGACTCGATGGTCTCAACAGCACCTGTCAGGTTTACTTTCTTCTGCGTACCGTAACCCACGACAACAACTTCGTCCAGCAACTCGGCATCTTCTTTCATCTTTATATTCAGAGTCTTGCCGGGAATCACTTTGACTTCTTGTTTGGCATATCCGATATACGAGATGACAAGTATGGCTCCCGGAGATACATCCAACGAAAAGCCGCCGTTGAGATCTGTTATAATTCCGTTGGTAGTGCCCTTCTCAAGTATACTAGCACCTATGATGGGCTCACCCGCCATGTCGGTAATCTTCCCTTTCACCGGAATTTTGTCTTCCTGCTGTACGATTATCGTATTCCGGGGGCTGTGCTTGTCGGACAAAATGATGTGTGTTCCTTCCATCTCGTACAAGACTTGATTTCCAAGCAACTGATTCAGGACCTCCGATACGGGTTTCTCTGAAACATGGATTGATGCGTGTCTTTTCACATCGACAGCATTCGAGTACATAAACAGGTAATCTGTCTGACGTTCTATCTCATTCAGTATTTCCTCTAAAGGGACATTCGTTTTTTTAATGGACACTCTTGCATTCTGAGAATTGACAGTACCTGCCATGGCACCGAATACACAAAAGAAAAGTAAGAATGTAGTGACTCTCATAGTTTTAAATAATGGTTTGATTGACGAATTTTTAGGTATATAAAAATCCGTGCAACGAGTATTTTTCATATCTTTGCTTTATAAATTCATTTAATATTTTTCTTTTTTAGGTAAAAGAAGAATGTTTCTCCTTTAGGCTGGTAGGTATTGCAGTACTTACCGGCCTTTTGTTTCAATCAGATTTAAGCGGTATTCTTCATAGGCAGTATTCTTATTAAAGGTTCAACAATTTATTTAATGGTAAATGTATTCTTCTCATCATCCCGGACGTACTTAAAGTTCACGTCCCTCTGCAAAACACGTAATGCATATTCTATTCCGTCGGACAAGCGGAACTTGACAGTGAGTACCGGATTGTCTACTTTGGCGGCATCAAATCCTATCCCGACACCATAATACTTTTCAAACTCTCGCAGTATTTCAGTAAACCGTTTACTCTTAAAACAAATCAGTCCTTCACGCCAACGGTAAGTATCAAAATCAGTGATTTTTTCGACAGTCATTTTACCCCCTTTAAGTACGGCTTTGTACGAAGGACGCAGCGTTAACTGGGAATTGCCTGCTTTCACACGGACACTTCCCTCTATCAAGGCTGTCTCAAACTCCTTGGTACCCGAATAGGCTTCTACATAAAACCGGGTACCGAGTACTTCAATCTGTTCTTTTTCGGAAGTATGTACCACAAAGGGTTTCTTTGCATCATGCGTTACCTCAAAATAGGCTTCGCCGTCTATCTCTACGTCACGTCTTTTATCTGCAAAGTTTTGCGGATACTCAATTCGGGTATTGGAGTTAAGCCAGACACGGCTACCGTCGGGAAGAGTGATGTTCGCCATCTGTCCCTTCAAAGTGCTGACCACACTTCTCGATTCTGTTTCGGAGGGTCGGTTAAGCCAAAAATACGTTGTCCCCAAGGCAATCAGCAGAACAGCCGCCACCTTCAGGCATTCAAAACCGATTCTACGGATCATCCGTCGTCGCCCGGCCTGCTTTTGGACAGAAACGGCCCGCTCCTTCAGAATAATCGTATCGAAGAATTTCCTCTCCCGAAGATATTCCTTCCAGTTTTCTTCGGAAGCTTCAATATACTGGCGGATCTTCTTTTCTTCTTCAGGACCGGCATCCCCGTTAAAGTAGCGATATAATATTTCTTTTTCTATTTTCATAGGTCTGTTTTTATCTGCATTCATCTTAATAACACGCAAACAGATTGCCTCCCTAGTAAAAAAGTTCTTTTTTTTATGGGCAGTACCTTCTTCGGATACCCGTAATACATTTTTCTGAATGGTTTTTAAGTGAGGAAGTCATATAAGAAAGGGAACAAGACCAGATAGTCCTTCAGAGCTACACGAAGCTCTTTGGTGGCTTTGGAGATATGAAATTCAACGCCTTTTACAGTCATTCCCATTATCTCGGCTATTTCTTTGTGGGATTTATTTTCGTAACGGCTCAGAACGAAAATCCGAGCGGTATTGGCGGACAGACGGGAAATCACATGATCGATAATGTTCTGCACCTCTCCGGCAAATAAAGCACTGGGTTCACAGGCATCCAAAGTGGCGATACGATTGGACAACTCCCATTCTGAATGAGAACTGACGCGATCGGACACTTCATTGACCAATTGTAAATGGCGGAGATGATTAAGGCACTTATTCTTTACGACCGTAAGGACATAGGCAGAAGGATTGATCTCAGAAGAGATCTTAAGACGGTTTTCCCAATAGGACATTAAAGCCTCCATAACGATATCTTCGGCTACGATCTCGTCACGCGTATAAGTCCATGCAAACCGGATAAACCGTTGCTGATTCTCGGAAAAGAACTTGTTGAACCGGATTAAGTCACTGGAATTGGAGGGCATACGCTAAAATAAAAGTTAATTCATTTAGCACAAAAATAAAAAACAAAAGCTATATAAACAAACTTAAATACTAATAAATTCAGCGCGATTGCCCCTATATACCAATAATATACTACACCAGACTTATCTCTGACGAATCAGATTCATAAACTCTTCGCGGGTTTTAGCCTGGTTGAAAGCACCTGTAAAATCGGAAGTAGTAGTTACAGAATTTTGTTTCTCAACACCACGCATCTGCATACACATGTGTTTGGCTTCAACGACAACCATCACTCCCAATGGATTGAGGGTTTCCTGGATGCACTCTTTAATCTGGAGCGTCATGCGCTCCTGCACTTGCAACCGGTGAGAGAAAATATCTACCACCCGGGCTATCTTGCTAAGTCCGGTGATATAACCGTTAGGAATATAAGCCACATGCGCTTTGCCGTAGAAAGGCAGCATGTGATGTTCGCAAAGAGAGAAGAAATCGATATCTTTCACAATCACCATCTGGCTGTATTCTTCCTGAAACTTAGCCGAACGAAGCACTTCATGCGGATCCATGTGATAACCTTTAGTCAGAGTCAACATAGCTTTAGCAACACGTTCGGGGGTCTTCAGTAAACCTTCCCGTTCGGCATCCTCACCTAAAAGAGTGATAATACTGCGATAATGCTTCTTTAAATCCTCCAAAGCCGGAGAATTGATTTCTTCTTTTTCTAACATAATTACAGGGGGATATTGATTTGATCTTTAACAATAGAGACTTCCTTAAACACACCGGTTGCTTTCAGCTTGCGCATCATGGCATCAGCTTCTTCGATACTACGAAAATCGCCTACCCTGCACAACCAGCGGGGAGGATTGAAAGAGGTATAAACGGAAAGTTCCGGAAAATACTCCTTAACCCGGGAGCCTACGTTATGCGCCTCGTTCTTGGCCTGGCGAGTATTATTGCCGGCATAAGTCTGTATCCGATATCCGGAAGACTTGAGTATCTTCTGTTCACCGGTACTGGGAGGAACACTACCCAATAAAGCTGCAATGCGTGGATCTTGATGAATGGTCACTTTCCCTTGTCCCGGCACGTTACGTTCCAGACTCTTCACAATATCGCTTTGAGCCTGTACACCTGCCGCAAGAACCAATAGTAAAAACAGTAAGCTCAATTTCTTCATAAGCTTGTCAATTGAGGAATGGAGAACTGAAAATTGAGAATGGATTGATTGGTATAACCAACATTCCCAACTTCCAGTTCTTAATCTTTTAATTAGTTGAATGCATCAATGATACCTTTGAAATCGGCAACCTTCAAAGCAGCACCACCGATCAAGCCACCGTCAACATCCGGGTTGGCAAACAGTTCTTTTGCATTAGAAGGTTTACAGCTACCACCGTAAAGGATAGAAGTGTTGTCGGCAATTTCTTTTCCATATTTTCCGGCTACAGCAGAACGGATAAATGCATGGATTTCCTGTGCCTGGTCAGGAGTAGCAGTTTTACCTGTACCGATAGCCCAAACCGGTTCGTAAGCCAAAACGATCTTAGCAAAGTCTTCTGCAGAAAGATCGAATACAGATTCTAACTGAGCAGCAACCACTTCGTTCTGTTTGTTAGCTTCGCGTTCTTCCAGAACTTCACCGATACAGAAAATAGGAGTCAAACCGTTAGCCAAAGCCAATTTCACTTTGTCTTTCAGGATTTCAACTGTTTCACCGTAGTAAGCACGACGTTCTGAGTGACCCAGGATGACATATTTAGCACCTGTAGAAGCAACCATAGCGGCTGAAACTTCACCTGTGTAAGCACCTGATTCTTTATCAGCGCAGTTTTCAGCACCAACACCAATCTTGGCAGCATCTACAAGAGGAGTTACAGAAGCAAGGTGGATAAACGGAGTACAGATGATAACATCACAGTTAGGCTTTTCGTTAGCCAATGCTTCATTCAGTTCTTTTGCAAGAGCAATACCCTCCTGGAGGGTTTTGTTCATTTTCCAGTTTCCTGCAACAATGTTTTTTCTCATTTTGTTTTTTATTAAAAGGGTTAATAAATTTACGATTCAATTATTCATTCTTCTGCGTTTCAGAAGAGACTTGTGAATTTCCGGCAGCTTTGTCAGCAGCCTTTTTACGTTTCTTTTCAAGACGCTTCACAACCAGAATATCAACTCCCAAAACCATCAATAAAGGGATAGCAAACCAAAGGAGTACATAACCGATCGTATGCACATCGCTCTCTTGTTTCTGTTTTCCCAGTTCAAGGTTTTCCAGTTTGTCAGTCAGGGCATATTCATCAGGCAATTCACTATCACTCCATTTATTTAAAATGGTACCTTCTTTAATCAGCATCAGTCCCGGATTGGAACGTATCATCGTTTTCAACGTAATATCATCCATCAGGCAGAACGGATATTCCGCTCCGGTTTTATCTTTCCATTGTTCTATCTGATAATCCAGCGAAGAGGTCAGGCAGTAAAAGCCATAACCATGCTCTACCGCATAATCATAAATCTCATTTATCAGATCAATGTTACTGTCATCTGCCTCTTCAATCCGATGGGCTACCAATAAGAATGTATAGTTTTTATCTGCCAGTACTTTATCTGTAATATCTTCACCTGTTTCAAGATTAGTCATCGAAAAATCATGGATAGAAGGCTCATAACCTTTCTCTTTCACAACGGTCCGCGCTTCAATGAATTTCCAGGTACTATCGGGATAATTTTCCAACGAGAACTCTTTCTTTTCACCATTCTTCTCCAACACGAAAACACTCTCGTAAACCGTCGGCTTTGCCCCTGCCGGGATACTCATGTTTTCCGGAATATTCTTCCCTATCTTATAAGGACGAAAATCCAGTATCGGCAAGTTGCCCAGACAATAGAACGAAAGCGCAAACACAAACAGGAAAGTATATAGAGATACGAGCCATTCCATCTTAGCACTGATAAAACGGATCATCTGATGCTTCCACCGGAAAACGGAAATTGCTGCAATCAGCAGAATAACATTCTTCCAAAATGTTTGCCAGTTTGTCAATACCCAGGCGTCACCGAAACAACCACAATCGGATACCGGATTAGCCAATGCCAAATACAGAGTAAGAGGAGTCATACAGATCATCAGCAACAAAGCCAACCAGGTAGCGGTTGTTTTCCGGATACCAAAAAACAGAAACACACCTACCGAAAACTCGACAGCTGACAAAACAATACCCGCCAACAAAGGGAAAAAGGCCGGAAACCACGTTCCCATCCCGAAAGCATCCAGATAATCTTGTATCTTATATTCCGATCCCAACGGATCGACTGCTTTCACGAATCCTGAAAAGATGAACACCCCTGCCAGCACGAAGCGGCACAGATTGGTCCATACTTTCTGAATAATATGTAGCTCCTTATCCTTCAAATTCTATCTTAATCAATCCGAAAACAGAATAGTTAATCATATCCATGTAATTGGCGTCAATACCTTCTGATACCAATGTCTGACCAGCAAGGCTCTCTATCTGCTTGGTACGATAAATCTTCATCAGTATCAAATCAGTATACGAGCTAACGCGCATACTGCGCCATGCCTCATCATAATCATGATTCTTGGCAAGCATCAATTCCAGTGCTTCCTTTGCATGCTTATCGTACAAAGCCAATGCTTCATCTACTGTTATATCAGCCGACTCTGCATATCCGAGTTCCAATTGTATCAACCCGATAATACCATAGTTGACAATAGCAATAAACTCGGAACGGATTCCTTCATCGACAAGAGTCACCCCTTTTACTTCAATACTACGAATACGGTTGGCTTTGATAAATATCTGATCTGTTACGGAAGCAGGACGCAGAATACGCCATGCAGGACCGTAATCATGCAGTTTCTTAGAGAATAGGTCACGGCATAATGCTATGACATGTTCAAATTGTTGCCTGGTATCTTTCATTTCCTTACAAATAGTGTGCAAAGGTAACAATAATTAAAGAAAAATGAAAAGAGGGCACTCTAAATAATATTAAAGTGCCCTCTTCCGTCTATGTAGTATAACTATTATGAACAGCGCAATACTTGACCCGGACGAAGTGTTGTCTTCGTGGTAATACGGTTCAACTTGCAAAGTGTGCTAACTGAAACACCGCGCAGTTTAGCGATTCTGGACAAACTGTCGCCTTTCTTAACCTTGTAATATCTGATTTCGCCGTCCGATGCTATATTAGTATCATGTGAACCGGCTTTGTTACGTTCGTAACCTCTTGTTTTTCTGAATGTATATGTATCGGCAACGATATCCTGTTTCGGGAAGTCGAACATTAATGCAGGATTGATGGCAATACCCAGGAAACGGGTCTCAAAATGTAAGTGAGATCCCGTTGAACGTCCGGTATTTCCTCCCAAGGCAATGGGTTCACCGGCTTTTACCAGTTGGTTCTCTTCCACAAGCTGTTTGGATAAGTGACCGTATACGGTTTCCAGTCCATTGTCGTGACGAATAACGACATATTTACCATAACCTCTACGTTCATACTTCACAATACGTACCTTTCCGTCGAAAGCAGCTACAATAGTATCTCCAATGTTCACTTTGATGTCAAGTCCATTATGCATTCTTCTCCAACGTGGTCCGAAGGGAGAAGTGATACGGGTACTGGGAGTAGGCATATGGAAACCCGTGAGATCGATTGTATAAGAATCGGGAATTATAGCATCCTTTCCGTAAGCATGTACGTACTGGTTGTTCCAATTAGGATACAGACTCAGTGCAGGATATTCAGACTGTTCTGCGCGAATCTGTTTCTGCAATGCTAATGAATCTACACTTTTTAATTTTCTGTCAATCGGTGCCTGACGGGCAATCAAATCCTGAGAAAAAGAGTTCAGGCTGATCATAGCCGCAGCGGCAATCATTACTGTTTTAATGCAATTGAAATTCATTCGTCTTGTTTAATTCAATTCAATCAATATTCGTCATTTGCATACAGGTAGTCAAAAGTAGCCTGTTTGTAATCGAATATTTCTTCCGGTTTAAAGAATCTGTTTAATTCGACAACTGCGGTTTCCGGCGAATCAGAGGTATGAACAATGTTCTCTTGAAAGCTCATACTATAATCTCCGCGAATGGTCCCCGGGGCTGCCAGACGTCCGTTAGTTGGTCCTGCCAATGCACGAACGGCTTGAATAGCATCCACACCTTCAAAACAACAAACGATAACGGGAGCCGTCATCATAGAATCTTTCACTCGCTGAAAGAATGGTTTCGAACTAAGGTGTGAATAATGCTCACTTAACACTTCATCTGTCAACTGCATCATTTTCATTCCCGCCAAACGCAATCCTTTACGCTCAAAACGACGAGTAATCTCGCCAACCAGTCCTCGCTGAAGAGTACAAGGTTTCAGAATGACCAATGTTTTTTCCATCATAACGTACAGTTTCAAAAGGTTAAAGTGCTCATTTATTTTAAAATTCCCCCAAAGATAGCATTTCTAAGCGAAACGTCAGGTATCCTCTTAACTATTTTTTATAAGGATAAATAGCAGAATTAAAGAAATATTTCTCTAAACCTCCATAAACAGAGGAAATAAAGAGAAATATGTTATGCAACATGTTTATGTAAAAAAGCTACATGTTTAACCGTTTTTCAGCTAATGGCAGCCCAGTTAACATTCGTCTTGCGCAATGCTTTCAGCTGCCGCCATAGAATTTCATTCTCCGGCAACACGCCACCCGGATCGGCATCCGTTATTTCTTCTGCGATATTACGCACGTATTGCAAGAGTTGACCGTCACGGGCAATATCCGCAATCTTTAAGTCGAAAGCAATACCACTTTGCTGTGTACCTTCCAGGTCACCTGGTCCCCGGAGTTTAAGATCGGCTTCAGCTATTTCAAATCCGTCATTGGTGCGTACCATTATTTCCAGACGTTTCCGGGTCTCTTCAGTCAGCTTATAGGTAGTGACCAGAATGCAATATGATTGGTCGGCTCCACGCCCTACCCGGCCACGCAACTGATGTAACTGTGAAAGTCCGAAGCGTTCGGCATTTTCGATAATCATCACCGAAGCGTTAGGCACATTCACTCCTACTTCAATCACTGTGGTAGCTACCATAATCTGCGCTTCACCCGAAATAAAAAGTTGCATCTGCGCATCTTTCTCGGCAGGTTTCATTTTGCCATGCACTTTACAAACCTTACAGTCGGGAAACTCCTCACAAATATGCAAATACCCTTCTTCAAGATTTTTCAAATCAATCTTTTCACTCTCCTTAATCAAGGGATATACAATATAAATCTGGCGCCCTTCTTCAATTTGTTTACGTACCGAACGATATAAACTTTCTCTCCGGTTATCAAACTGGTGAATAGTAGAGATCGGCTTACGTCCGGGAGGCAATTCATCTATGACAGAGACATCCAAATCACCATAAAGTGTCATTGCCAGCGTACGTGGAATCGGAGTAGCAGTCATAACCAATACATGGGGCGGCTGAATACTCTTGCTCCACAGTCTGGCACGCTGTGCCACACCAAAGCGGTGTTGTTCGTCAATTACGGCCAATCCTAAAGAAGCAAAATTTACAGTATCTTCAATAACGGCGTGGGTACCGATCAATATATGTACATCTCCGGTCAGGAGTCCCGCAAGGATAGCTTCCCGTTTCTTTCCTTTCACCGAACCTGTCAGGAGTTCCACCCGCACATCCATTCCAAACAACAACTCTTTGATTGTATCGTAATGTTGGTTAGCCAAAATCTCAGTAGGCGCCATCATACAAGCCTGAAAACCATTATCAAGGGCAATCAGCATACTCATCAAGGCCACCAGTGTTTTCCCACTTCCCACATCCCCCTGCAACAGGCGATTCATTTGCTTTCCGCAACCGACGTCCTGCCGGATTTCTCTCAAAACTCGCTTTTGAGCCCCGGTCAGTTCGAAAGGAAGATTCTTAGAATAAAATGTATTGAAGATTTCACCGACTGTTTCAAAAACATAACCGCGGTATTTACGTTGCCGGTCTTTGGCATATCTCAGAATATTGAGCTGTACATAAAAGAGCTCTTCAAACTTAAGACGATATTGCGCCTTCCTCAACAGTTCCGGATTAGAAGGAAAATGAATATTCCGTAAAGCTTCCGTCAAAGGCATCAGATGATGGTCGGCAATCAGTTTAGGTGAAAGTGTCTCGGGCAAAGGCTCCTGAATCTGTCCGATAATGGTTGCCATCATCTTTTCAATGGCATGGGAGTTGAGAAAGCTACGTTTCATCTTCTCCGTTGTATTATAATAAGGTTGGAGTCCCATTGATGACAATTTCAAATCAGCGGGATTATCTATATCGGGATGGGCTACGTTAATTCTTCCGTTAAACACGGTCGGCTTACCAAAGATAATATATTCTTCGTGAAGTTTATACTTACCTGTGACATACTTTATACCCTGAAACCACACGAGGTCAACGACTCCTGTACCATCCGAGAAATGTGCTAATAATCTTCTCTGCCGCCCTTCACCAAAAGTTTCAAAGCCAAGTATCTTTCCCTTCAACTGTATATACGGCATATTACCATCTATTTCATGAATGTAATAGATGCGACTCCGGTCTACATATTTATAAGGAAAATAATAGAGCAGATCATGCAATGAATAAATCTCCAACTCTTTATTCAGAACCGCAGCTTTTTGCGGACCAACACCGGATAAGTACTTTATGTCTCGTGTAGCTAAATCGAACATTACAACAAGGCTGAAGCTACTTTCAAATCAAATGGAGTAGTTATTTTTATATTTTCACGGTTTCCCTCCACCAGATGGACAGGAACTCCCATAGCCTCTACCACGGAGGCATCATCAGTAAAAAAGGGAGTAAACTCTTGTTCATAAGCTCTTCTCAGTAAATCGGCATCGAATACCTGGGGAGTTTGAACCAGTTTATAATCATTACGGTTTACAGTCTCACTGCCTGATCCTGTGAGATGGCGCACGGTTTCTACAACATCGATGACAGGAATTACGGCTTTTCGCACAGCAGCTTCCCGGAAACAACGGGCAATCACTTCCTGCGATACGAAAGGACGAACACCGTCATGCACCCCCACCATACCACCGATACCGTTTATCAAAGCCAATCCGTTTTTAACCGAGTGGAAACGGGTTTCACCTCCATCGGCAATTTCATGCTTGATGTTAAATCCATGCGTTTCACACAGTTCCCGCCAAAATCCCTGCTGTTCCCGGGGCAATACGAGAATAAGCTGCATTCTCTTATCGAATCGATGAAAAGCTTCCAACGTATGCATCAATACAGGCTTTCCGCCAATGGGAAGAAACTGTTTGGGAAGTTCACTTCCCATGCGGAGTCCCTTCCCCCCGGCTACAATCAAAGCAGTCCGATACATAGGCTTAACGTCTTACGCACATGGCCTCTACCAGCTCGTTTACTTTTTCCTTGCCTAACAATGTATCTACAATAGTCAATGCAAATTCCATCGCAGCACCCGGTCCCATACCGGTAATGATGTTACCATCTCTGACAACCGGCTCGTTAGTACACTCCGCACCTTCCAGGTACTGTTCGAAGCTGGGATAACAGGTTACTCTGCGACCTCTCAGAAGTCCCAGTTTTCCAAGTACCATCGGGGCAGCACAAATAGCGGCAATAGGCTTGTTTTTCTCCGCAAAGCTAAGAATTAACTTACGCAACCCTTCATGTTTGTCCAGAGTGGCAGCACCCGGCATTCCTCCCGGCAAAAACAGCAACTCAGCATCAAAGAAATCACAATTCTCAAAATTCTTATCGCAAAGCACAGATACATCATGCGCTCCGACTACAATCTCGTCTGGCGTAACAGATACAATTTCTACATCTAAACCAGCGCGTCTCAATGTATCAATTGTAGTAAGCGCTTCAATTTCTTCAAATCCGTCTGCGAAAAATGCATAAACTGTTCCCATAATCTATATCATTTAGATGTTATAAACTCAAAGCCCACCTTTCTAAAAACACGGTACTTTAAGCATTAATTATTTCAAATTAAAATAATAAGTAATCGTTCCTGTCTGGTTGTTCACTCCGTTTACGGCATTAAAACGTGCTTTTTTAGCCGCATCTTCAGCAGCTTTACGCAAAGTCGAATTTACCGTGTTAGTCAATCGGTTGATACTGGTAGCAATCACATGACCAGCTGGATTCACGGTAATAGAAACAACTACTCGCCCCTCTTCCTGAACGTTGTATACGGGACGGGGCAAACCTCCCTCTCCTATAGAACGTCCGCCAAGATTAAATGTTCCATATCCCCCGACTCCGGACTTTGGTCCGGTCGACGAATTGCCATCTTTACTTCCTTCTACTCCTTCACCCGAAGTAGCACTACCTTTGCTTCCCCCCATCTGCGAGCCTTTACCAAAGGCACCGGCTACTCGTTTACTGGCAGCTTCTGCAGCGGCCTTGCGCTCACGCTCTGCCCTTTCTTCAGCAAGTTTTTTAGCTTCGGCAGCCTTTTCTTCGGCTGTTTTTTCAGGCTTCTTCTCTACTTTCGGCTTCTCCTTCTTAGGCTCGACCTTGGGTTTTATAGCAACCGTTTCTTCTTCGGTCTGCGTAATCATTTCCTGTTCGGCTTCCACTTCGGGTACGGGTTGCGGAGCCGGCACTTCTTCAGGCATTACTTCCACGTCCACCATAGTGGAGGGATCATAATTTCCATAAGCCGCATCCACATCTCCCATCATCACCGGTACACCGCCGGCTTCTTCGTCCGGACGTGGAACAGCAAAACTTACCAGAATCAAAAGAGCAATAATAGCCACATGCACCAACAATGCACCCAACGCCCCTATATATTCACTCTTTCTTTTTATGTTCATTTCTTCCTTGTTTCCGGCGGGCGGGTAGCCAGCACCATTTTAAAATGATTCTCATTCGCAATATTCAGCACCTTAACGATCTCACGGTAAGGTACAGTTTCATCCGCATAGAGAGCAACATACATCTCAGGTTCTTTATCCGCACAGTTTTGCAGGAATGGAGTCAATTCCTCCAAGCCTAAAGCATGCTCTTTTTCATTACCGAACGCTGCATAATAGTTCAGGTCCTTATCAATGATAACTCTTGTCAACGGTTTAGCCGAAGTTTGCTGTTTGCCTTGTGGCAATAACACTTTAATCGCATTGGGCGACACAACAGTTGAGGTTATCATAAAAAAGATAAGCAACAGGAATATGACGTCCGTCATAGATGCCATACTAAAGTTGGGTGATATTTTTGCTCGACGCTTTAATGCCATAAAATAATTCTTCAATATGCCAATATGTCAATGTGCCAATTGGCTACGCACTCTATTTTATCTCAGCACCTTATTTCTGTGCAGGTTCATTAAGCAGGTCCATAAACTCCATGGTTCTGGACTCCATCTTATTGACCACTCTGTCTACCAGCATCACCAGATAGTTGTAAGCAAACATAGCAATAATACCGACAATCAGACCACCTACGGTAGTAATCATAGCCTCATAAATACCTCCTGAAAGCAGTGTGATATCAATATTACCGCTTCCGGCATTTGCCATTTCATAAAAAGCCCGCACCATACCGGTTACTGTACCCAGGAAACCGAGCATCGGAGCACCACCTGAAATAGTAGCCATCACAGTCAGGCCTTTTTCCAACTTAGCCACCTCAATATTTCCCACATTCTCAATAGCAACCTGTACGTCATTTACCGGACGTCCCAGACGGCTAATCCCTTTTTCGATCATACGGGCGGAAGGGGTATTCATCGTTCGGCAATAATTAATTGCCGACTTAATCTCACCACTATGGATATAGTCTTTGATCTTCTCCATAAACATCGGATCTTCCTTACCGGCTTTTCGGATCACATAGTTACGTTCAAACAGGATGTAGAAACAAACTACAGACAGTACTCCCAAAACAATCATAATCCATCCACCCTTAATAGCCATATCAAGCATATTCATTTCAGCCGGAGCAGATACAGGAGTCAGTACAGGGTTGGCCGATGCAACGGAATCAGCCAGGTTGGTAGCCACTTGGGCTAATAGTAGCATTGCATTCATTAGCGAAGACAGTTTTTATATTCCTGAATGGTACGTTCCAATCCCAGATACAGCGCATCACTTATTAAAGCATGACCGATAGAGACCTCGTCCAGCCAGGGTATGTTTTTATAAAAGTAATTCAGATTCAATAAACTCAAGTCGTGACCGGCGTTCAGACCAATTCCCAACCGGCGGGCCACTTTAGCAGCTTCAACAAAAGGAGCAACAGCCGCTGCCGGATCTTTGGGATAAGCAGTAGCATAAGGTTCGGTATATAGCTCTACACGGTCGGCACCTGCTTTTGCCGCATACTCAATCATTTCCGCATCGGCTGCCACAAATACAGATGTACGGATACCTGCCCCGTTAAACTCGTCCAAAACTTCCGTCAGAAAATCAAAATTAGCCTTTGTATCCCATCCTGAATTAGAAGTTATCTGAGAAGGATCGTCCGGCACTAAAGTCACCTGATGAGGTTTCACCTTCAACACCAAATCAATAAACTCCGGAGAAGGATATCCTTCAATATTAAATTCAGTCCGAAGCAACGGACGCAAATCATACACATCCGAACGACGGATATGACGTTCATCCGGACGTGGGTGAACCGTTATGCCGTCAGCACCGAAACTCTCACAATCCAACGCCACCTTAACCACGTTCGGAACATTTCCCCCACGGGCATTCCGAAGGGTAGCCACTTTGTTTATGTTCACACTTAATTTAGTCATAGTTCTATGTCTTAATATAATACGGACCTTTTACCCATATGTTTTGCGCAAAAGTACAAATATTAGCGATAAGATAACAGCAATACCGAAAAAAAATCCCAAATTTGCGACACACTAGAAACTTTTATCAACATGAAATTTGCCATTTTCGGAAATACATACCAAGCCAAGAAGTCTTCACATGCTGCTACTTTGTTCAATTTGCTCGAAAAACATGGAGCAGAAATCTGTGTATGCAGAGAATTTCATCGTTTCCTGAAATCCGACTTAAAACTGAACGTCAAGGCGGATAATTTGTTCGATGAAGACTATTTTGATGCAGACATGGTGATCAGTATCGGCGGAGATGGTACTTTTCTAAAAGCGGCACGACGGGTAGGTAACAAAGGAATCCCTATTTTGGGTATCAATACCGGACGATTAGGATTCTTAGCAGATGTATCCCCGGAAGAAATGGAAGAAACGATTGAAGAAATCTACCAGAACCATTATACAGTTGAAGAACGGAGTGTACTCCAATTGCTTTGTGACGACAAACATTTGCAAGATTCACCTTATGCGCTCAATGAAATAGCCGTATTAAAACGGGACAGTTCATCCATGATCAGTATCCGTACTGCTATTAACGGAGCACACCTCACGACTTACCAGGCTGACGGGCTCATTATCGCCACTCCAACAGGTTCCACTGCATATTCATTAAGCGTAGGTGGTCCTATCATTGTTCCCCACTCCAAAACCATCGCAATTACTCCGGTTGCTCCACACAGTTTAAACGTAAGGCCTATAGTGATCTGTGATGACTGGGAAATCACTTTAGATGTAGAAAGTCGTAGCCACAATTTCCTGGTTGCAATTGACGGCAGTAGCGAAACCTGTAAGGAAACAACCCGCCTCACAATCCGGAGAGCTGACTATAGCATTAAAGTAGTAAAACGCTTTAATCACATCTTTTTCGACACTCTTCGCACTAAAATGATGTGGGGAGCTGACAGCAGAGTATAATATTTCATTTATCACTAATAACAAGGAGGCTTTTCTCATAGCCTCCTTGACTTTCGCCATTAGGGTTCTGTCCCACACAGCTTCTTTTAACCAGAAACATTCCGAATAAAGCTGATAAAATGATTGACAGGGGATGTTGTTTATCCGGAAGAGTAAAGTTCTTTATTTATAAACGAGTGCATCAGTTCGGTTGTTATCCTCCCTCCTTCTTTTCCTACGTCTATAAACAAGTCATCCCCTCGTGTCTTCTGACCCGAGGGGATGAACTCTCTGAAAAAAACGGCGACTACCTACTCTCCCACTGTTACGCAGTACCATCGGCGTGATCAGGCT
>ENA-OWOU01000392-OWOU01000392.1-gut-metagenome-genome-assembly--contig:-NODE-392-length-28584-cov-14.747886_pt1 | contig 28584 bp, 9 predicted proteins | sample MGYA00248248_ERZ651801 | MGnify/ENA primary metagenome ERZ651801 (study PRJEB26908, sample SAMEA4031710) | gut metagenome | biome: gut; feature: normal infant; material: stool | place: China | collected 2015... | reverse complement strand
AAACGCGCTTACATTCTTGAAGCGGAAGGGATCCGTCAGGCGGAAATCCTCAAAGCCGAAGGTGAAAAACAGTCGCAGATCCTGAAAGCGGAAGGCGAACGTCAGTCGGCGTTTTTACAGGCTGAAGCGCGTGAACGTTCCGCTGAAGCAGAAGCCCGCGCCACCAAAATGGTGTCTGAAGCCATTGCCTCCGGCGATATTCAGGCGGTGAATTACTTCGTAGCGCAGAAATACACCGAAGCGTTACAGCAGATCGGTTCCTCCAGTAACAGCAAAGTAGTGATGATGCCATTAGAGGCCAGCAGCCTGATGGGGTCGATTGCCGGGATTGCCGAGCTGGTGAAAGACAGCGCCAACAAACGGACTCAGCAATGATGGAGTTAATGGTCGTTCATCCACATATTTTCTGGCTCAGTCTCGGCGGGTTGCTGCTAGCAGCCGAGATGCTGGGCGGAAATGGTTATTTGTTGTGGAGTGGCGTGGCAGCGGTGATTACCGGCCTGGTGGTCTGGCTGGTGCCGCTGGGTTGGGAGTGGCAAGGGGTGATGTTTGCCGTCCTGACGCTGCTCGCCGCCTGGCTGTGGTGGAAATGGTTGTCGCGGCGGGTGCGCGAACAAAAGCACAGCGACAGTCATTTAAACCAGCGCGGGCAGCAGCTGATTGGCCGACGTTTTGTGCTGGAATCTCCGCTGGTCAACGGGCGCGGTCATATGCGCGTCGGTGACAGTTCATGGCCTGTCAGCGCCAGCGAGGATCTCGGCGCAGGTACGCATGTTGAAGTCATTGCGATAGAAGGGATAACGCTGATCATCCGTGCGGTCATCGCCTGATGCGACGCTGACGCGTCTTATCATGCCTACAAAATATGCCCGAATCGTAGGCCAGATAAGGCGCTTGCGCCGCATCCGGCATATAGCCGAGTAGAGGCAAAATTACTCTTCCCTGCCTTTACCCATACTTTTTTGGTCTTCATCCGGATAGTGTTTTTTTAGATATTCCAGGACGTTTTTATTGACCTTGTGTTGGGTATACACCCACCCTTTCCAGTAATCAGGCTGGTCCAGGTAAACTTCTGGCGGAATGGTGAAATCAGAAAGCGTTAACCATTCGGCTAACAGATCGGGGTTTCGTTTCTGTATCAACTGCAACAGCATAATCAGCGACATGGCAGAGGCAGGAGCCGTACTATCGCCGCTTAAATACTTCCACACTGTCGACCGGTTCGAACGAAAAAGGATCGGTAGCAATGCCCGGTCCAGATTCATTTCATTAAAAATCTTCTCAAATTCATTCATTTAAATTTTCCTGCCTGGCGTAAACCTCTTAAAAATTGAGATTTATCAAAGAAACGCATTTTAGCACACATCAGGAACCGCTTCACGTTTAGTCCAGAAACAGAATTTATTTCGCTTATCAAAACTAGTCTTTACTCTTTTTTACATTGAAAGAGCACGAAATGTTTTCCTTTTTTATTTATAAAAGAAACAATTTTTGTTTCTTATTGGTGGTATTTACGCTTACACCAAACAAAAATGCGCTTTACATCACATAAATGGCGGCGTAGATTTCGATCAAATTGCAACGCAGTTTATTTCTTAAAACAATATTATTTGTTTCTTATAGAAACATTAATACGACTTATTTTGAACAAGAGAAAATGAATGAAAACTGTAAACGTAGCTTTACTGGCACTCATAATTTCAGCAACATCTAGCCCTGTTGTTTTAGCTGGTGATACCATTGAAGCGGCGGCAACAGAGCTTTCAGCCATTAACTCTGGCATGTCGCAATCGGAGATTGAGCAGAAGATTACCCGCTTTTTAGAACGCACAGACAACAGCCCCGCTGCGTATACCTATTTGACTGAACATCACTACATCCCTTCTGAAACACCTGATACCACTCAGACTCCCACTGTCCAGACAGATCCTGACGCAGGACAAAAAACCGTTGCCGCTACAGGTGATGTACAGACAACTGCCCGTTATCAGAGCATGATCAACGCCCGACAGTCTGCGGTAACTGACGCCCAGCAAACGCAAATTACAGAGCAACAGGCGCAGATCGTAGCCACACAAAAAACGCTCGCCGCGACTGGAGATACGCAAAATACCGCGCATTATCAGGAGATGATTAATGCCAGACTGGCGGCTCAAAATGAGGCTTATCAGCGCACCACCACTGAACAAGGGCAGAAAATGAATGCGCTGACAACCGATGTGGCAGCACAACAGCAAAATGAAAGGACTCAATACGATAAACAAATGCAAAGTCTGGCGCAGGAGTCTGCCCAGGCACATGAACAAATTGACAGCCTGTCACAAGACGTAACCCAAACGCACCAACAGTTAACCAACACCCAAAAACGGGTTGCAGATAACAGCCAGCAAATTAACACGCTCAATAACCATTTCAGTTCGCTGAAAAACGAAGTTGAGGATAATCGTAAAGAAGCCAATGCGGGAACTGCATCTGCCATCGCTATCGCCTCACAACCCCAGGTGAAAACCGGTGACTTGATGATGGTGTCAGCGGGAGCGGGAACCTTCAACGGTGAATCTGCGGTGTCTGTAGGAACATCTTTTAATGCCGGAACGCATACCGTGATTAAAGCCGGTGTCTCTGCGGATACACAATCTGATTTCGGCGCGGGTGTCGGCGTGGGATATTCGTTCTAATATTTCAATCCTCAATATAAATAAGAGCAAGGAAGCTTGCCGGTTTTCACCTCTTCATTAATTTGTACATTATTTAAGGTTAACAATGATGAATAGCTCCATTAAATCGTTTTCCCTGCTGGCGGTTATATTACTGGCTGGCTGTAGCTCACCCGCTTCCCGCATCGCAGATTGCCAGGCGCAGGGCGTCAGCCATGACACCTGTTATCTCGCAGAACAGCAGCGTCAGGCGGCTATTTTAAGTGCATCCGAGGCACAGGCATTTAAAAATGCAGAAGCCGCACAACACGCCCAGGCGGCAAAGAAAGCCATTTATAAAGGATTTGGCATGACCTTTAGAATGAGCAGTAAAAACTTTGCTTATCTCAATGATTCATTATGTGCAATTGATGAAGACAATAAAGATGCCACTGTTTATCAGTCAGGTCTGTATAACGTCATTGTTTATCATCACACAGGAAAAGTCGCCTTAATGAAAGAAGGCCAGTTTGTGGGTTATTTAAAATGAAGGAACAAAGGAAAATACCCCTGACGCATATTATGATTATCGGTGCGTTTATTTTTGCCTTCTTGCAAGTAGTATTATTAGCCTCCCTGGTTCACGCTGTGAATGTTAACAATGAAATCCAGGAAGGCTTATTTCAGTCGGGGCGCATTATGGTAGAAAGTTTGCAGCATATTCTTTCGGTGCAAACGGGAATTAACTGATTTTCACCCCGCCCGATGATGACAGCAGCCGGAGAGATTTTCGATAATCGGGCAGTCGGCGCTGTCATCACCGGGGCAGGCATTCGCCAGCGCCAGTAGCTGGTTGCGCATAGATTGCAGTTCTTCGATATGCCGTTCGATCTCCGCCACCTTCTCCAGCGTACGACGTTTGACGTCGGCACTGTGACGCTGCGGGTCGTTAAACAGATTCACCAGCTCGCCGCTCTCTTCCAGGTTAAAGCCCACCTGGCGCGCCTGGCGCAGTAAGGTCAATTCGTTGAGATGCTGCTGCGTGTAGGTTCGATAACCATTTTCGCTGCGCATCGGCGGCGTCACCAGCCCCTTCTCTTCATAGAAGCGAATGGCTTTGCTGGTCAGGCCGGTAATTTTTGCTACATCGCTAATGTTCATCGTTCGCGCAACGCCTCCTGTGCTTTGTTAAAGGGTTTCAACAGATAATCCAGCACGCTTTTTTTGCCGGTGCGGATATCGACCGTCGCCACCATACCGGGGAATATCGGAAACTGCTGTTTGCTTTTGTTTTCCAGATGGTTGCTGAAAGTGCGAATGTACACCCGATAGTAATAAACATCGCGCCGCACTTCATCCTGCACGGTGTCTGGTGATATCACCCCTACTTCTCCCGGCAGGCCGCCGTAGATGGAGTAATCGTAGGCAGTTATTTTCACCAGCGATTTTTGCCCCGGATGGATAAACGCCACATCGCGCGGGGAGATTTTTGCCTCAATCAGCAGTTGCTCATCCAGCGGCACGATGGTCATCAGTTTACCACCGGGGGCAATGACGCCGCCAACTGTGGTGACGTCAATATCCTGAACAATGCCACGAACTGGCGCAGTAAAGTTGAGCCTGGTGAGGGAGTCTTCACGCCCACGGATCACCGAACGCTGGGTTTCCACTTCCGCATTGGCTTTCGCTAACTCTTCCCGCGCCTGTACGTAGTATTGCGTGCGCACGTCGCTAAGTTTGTTTTCCAGTTCATTGACCTGGCGTTGCAGGCGCAGTACTTCGACGCTGCTCGCTGCCCCCTGTTTTACCAGCGACTGGGTCATCGCCAGTTCGCGATTGACCAGACTGCTCCCCTGCGTCAGCCCGGTGGTGGCTTTGTTCAACCCGTCGCGGCGAGTGTTGTACAACGCCGTTTCCGACTCGATAAGTTCGGGGAATTTATTCAGTTCGTCAGGGAAGACCAGCGGTTTATTGCTCACTTCCGCCCGCAGCCGCGCCGAGGTTGCCAGCGCAGCGTACAGCCGCGACATCGCTTCCTGGACGTCGGATTCCGTTTTAGTGCGGTTAAGCTGCGCCAGCGGCTGGCCCTGTTCAACTATATCGCCAACTTTCACGTTCAGATGATACAGAATTCCGCCTTCCAGCGACTGCACCACCTGTTCGCGCCCGGAAGGTTCTACCGTGCCGCTGCCGGTGGTGACTTCATCAAGCTGGAAGTACCACGCCCAGCCAAGAAAACAAAACAGCATCACAGCAGTAACGCGTACCGCCAACGCCGAACGCGGCAGGCGGGGTTCAGTCAGGCCACGGTTATATTGCAGTTGTCCGTTCATGCGGCAGACCCCTTATTCTTTTCCTGCAACACCACCCGTCGCGCCGTGGGTTCGCCCTGTTCACGCAAAATGGCCTCTTTCGCGCCGTCCATTACAATCCGCCCCTGATCCATCACGATAATGCGGTCCACCAGTTGCAGCATCGCCGTGCGGTGAGTGGCGATGACCAGCGTGCGATGCCCAATCCACTGTTTCAGTTGTTCGATTAAATACGCTTCCGCCATTTCGTCCAGCGAGGCGCTGGGTTCGTCGAGCAGCACGATATTGGGTTGAGAGATGAGTAGCCGCGCCAGCAGCAGCGTTTGCCGCTGGCCACCAGAGAGGCCAAATCCTCCTTCCTGAATCATGTAGTTGAGACCGTTTTTCTGCTTCTGCACAAAGGGCAGCGCTCCGCTGAGGGTTAACGCGCGTTCGATATCTTCATCGCTGGCTTCCGGCATCCCCATGGTGAGGTTTTCCCGCAGCGAACCAAAGAACAGTCGCCCGGTCTGGCTGAGTAGCCCCATGTCGCGCCGCAGATCCGCCGGATCAAGCTGCCCGATACTGATGTTATCCAGCAACACCTGCCCCTGCTGGGCGATACGCATTCCGGCGAGCATTTGCAGTAGCGTCGATTTACCCGCGCCGTTGCGCCCGAGAATGGCGATTTTCTCACCAGCCTGAATGTTGAGTTTGCCAATCGCTACATCGGCAATCTTCTCTTCTTCGTCGTAATAAAACACCGCGTTGCTGAACTGATAATTACCGTGCAGCACCGCTTTATGCACCAGTTTGCCGTGTTCCGGCTGATCCACGGGACGCTTCATCAGTTCATCAAGGCCGTTACGTGCTACTTTCGCCTGCTGCCAGCGCGAGAGCACGCCGGATATCTGCGACAGCGGCGCGATGGTGCGCGAAGCCAGGATCGTCGTCCCGACCAGTGCGCCGGTGGTCATGTCGCCGTTCATCACCATAAAGCAGCCCACCAACAGCACCACGACGTAGACGATGGATTGCACTTCCTGGGTCCAGGTGAGCAGTAGCCCGGTGAGAAAACGTTGCTTCATGCTGATGGACGAGGCCACATCGTTGGTGTGATTCCACTGATTCTGGAAACGCTGTTCGGCGCGCAGCAGTTTAATATCTTCAATCGACTGCACGGCTTCCACCAGCGTAGCGTTGCGTACCGCTGACTCGCGCATTCCTTCGTTCGCCAGCCGCGCCAGCGGGCGTTGCACCAGCAGGCCGGGGATCACCAGCAACGGCAGCGCCAGCAAAACCACCAGCACCAGCCAGCCGCCGATCATCCACAGAATAAAAACAAACAGCAGGAAGAACGGCAGATCCGCCACCGCGCCGATAGTGGTGGAAGTAATCAGCTCCCGCACCGATTCCAGTTCGCGGATCTGCGAGATAAACGAGCCGGTGGATTTCGATCGCACGTTGTTTTTCAGCCGTAATGCGTGACCAAAAACGCGATCCGAAATACGCAGATCCGCCCGCTTGCCGATCACATCAGAAAGATGCGTGCGCACCATGCGCATACAGAACTCAAACAGGATCGCCATCATCACCCCGGCGAACAGCACCCATAGCGTCGGGTACGATTGCGCCGGAACCACCCGGTCGTAAACCTGCATCGAGAAAATCATCGCTGCCAGCGCCAGCACGTTCGCCACCAGTGACGCCAGCATAATATCGCCATAGCGCCGCCAGTCTTTTAGCGAGAGGTTCCAGAACCAGTTCGCCTGATACGGGCGAATATAGTCATCCACCCGCGCGTCAGGGATGGCGCTGAGTGGGCGCAGTAGCGCCAGTTCAACGATTTTATCCTCGACATCCGCGACGTTAAGCGTGGTTTCCAGCCCTTCGTCACCGCTGAACTGAACGCTGATATTGTCATGATTGTCGCGACGGGTGATCACGCCAATCTGCTGATTATCAAACACCGCGATCAGCGGCAGACGCCAGGGGTTAAGCGAATCGGCGGAAAACTCCACCAACCGTAACCCCATTCCCAACTGCCGCGCCATGTCGGTGAGTAACTCTTCCCGCTTGCTGTCGCGCTCCCAGTTGACGGTTGCGCGCACATTCTCCTGAGAAAAATCAAGGCGATAATAGCGCGCCACGGCGATCATCGCCTCCAGCCAGGCTTCCACGGACTGGGCATTTTTTTTCATTATCTACACCACCATCAACTGATGATTCGCCAGCAAAGTGGCGAGGTCGGTGTGCACGCCCGTCAGCGTGACCACGTTAGTTGTCGCAAAAGTGCCGCCCGTGCCGTCGCGGTCGATCTGCACGATGGTGTCGCTGCCGCTCTGGGTGACTTTGACAAAGTCACCGATGTTTCCGGCCTGCGCATCCAGCGTCGCCACGCCGTTGACATAGCTGGCTTTGCCGTTTCCGGTGTAGCCGCTGCCCTGCAACAACTCGCGGATATCAATACGATCGGTGTCGGCAGTGCCTTCCCAGGTGCCTACCGTAAAGCCATTCACCACATCCGAACCGTTGCCGCCAGTGGCGTCGCTGGCGTTGAGCAGTTTATAGAGCAAGGTGTCGTGGCCGCCGTTGCCGATGTTGAGCGTGTCGTTGCCGCCGCGCCCTTCCAGTTGGTTATCGCCGCTGCTGCCGGTCAGAGTGTCGTTAAAATTCGATCCGGAAATGCCTTCGATATTGGTAAATGTCGAGGTGTTAAAACCGGTGGCCTGCGCGGCGGTGCTGCTTAAGTTAGCCGTCACGCCCACCGTCGAAAGCCGGAAATCAACCACGTCCATCCCGCCGTTCGCCAGCCACGTTCCGGTGCCGGAGCTGTACACCCAGCCGCCGGAACCGTCGTAGGTATCGGTGCCTGCGGTGGCAAAGAAGGTGTCGTTATAACCGGTGCCGACGAACTTGCCGTTGTTGCTCGCGGTACCCGCTTCGGCGCTGAGGTCGTAAGCGTGAGTGGCATCGGTGGCCTGTAAACCGCCCCAGCTGGTGTTGACCGTCTGGTCGATATTGCTGGCGGTGGTGCCGGTGGATTTGATCAGCACCGCGTTGTAGGTTTCTCCGGCATTCAGCCCGTAGAAGTTGACCAGCGCCGAGGTGTCGTTAACCCCCATACCCGACTGCGGGTTGATGATTTGCGTGGCGACCAGCACTCCCGCCGAGTTGTACAGCTTCACGGTATTGCCGTAATAGACGTTAATGCCGTTGGGATCGGTGATGCGCAGGTGTAGCGAAGTGCCGTAGCTCACCGTGTTGGTGTTGCGGATCAGGAACACGCTGCCCGACTGTTTGGTCACCAGCACATCCACCGCGCCGTCCCAGTCGTAGTCCATTGCCGCCACGCCGCTGGTGGTACCGCTCTGGCTGCCGCCGAGGGCCGATTGCGTCCAGTTGCTGGCACCACCAACGTTGGTGTAAAGATACGACTGCCCGGTCTGGGCGATACGGGCGATATCCATCAGGCCGTCATGGTTCCAGTCCACCGCCAGGCTAAACTGGCTGGCGTAGGTGGTTGCCGTTGCGCCCACCGCCACCGGGCTACCCAGTACGCCGTTGGTGTTGAATAACAGCGAGCCGTAGTTAGCTCTTCCCTGGCTGGCGGGCAGGAAGAGATCCATATCGCCGTCACCATCGAAATCGGCCCAGGTCATGGAAACGCTGCTGCTCATAGCGCCACTGCCCGCCCCGCTCAGGAAGGTATTGGTGGTGTTCTGCCCCCAGACAAACGTCCCATTCCCTTGGTTGATGAGCGAAGACAGCGTGTAATAGTTGTTCAGGTTGTAGGTGTGCTGAACCAGGTCGATCCTGCCGTCATTGTTCAGATCGACGCCAGAACCTTCGTTGAGCGAAAGATACCCCGTCACCGCCCCGCCCACCGTGGCGCTACCGCCGCTGTTCGACGTGGTGGAGTTACCTACCAGCGTACCTGCGTTGTTCCACAGGAAGGTGTTGGAGTCCGGCCCGCCCGCGTCGCCAATCCAGAAGTCGAGATAGCCGTCGCCCTCTTTATCAAATGCCACAATCGAGCCGTACCACGTCAGGGTGCCGATGGTGACCTGAATAGCGCTGGAAAAGGTGCCATCGCCGTTATTGGTAAAGCCGTTAATATAGCCCGTACCGTAGTCATCACGGGTGATGAACAGATCGCCCGTGCCGTTACGGTCGTAATCGGCAATGGAGCTGGTGGCGTAGTTGTTGCCGCTCTGATACAGCGTCAGCGCGGTCTTCGACCAGGTGAGTGGGTCAGTCGATTGCATTACCTGCTGGTTTGCCAGCACCGTCCACATCCCGTGCGAGTCGAGGCCGTAGGTCAACCCCCAGGCGGTGGTTTTGCTGGCGGTAGTCCAGGTCGGTGTGTAATCAATCGCCGCGTTAACCGTCACCGTGCCGTTGCTAATATTGGCGTTATTGCCGTTACCCGCCGAACTTTTTACCTGCGCAGTAACGGTATAGGCGGTCGCGGAAACTGTCAGCGCATCGGTATCCGGCAACTGTACATACCAGGTGTTGTGCGCCGGATCGACCACTACCGCGCCGCCCGGTTCAGAGGTGTAGGTTTTGCCGTTGATCACCACTTCAACATACTGCCCGCTGGCGAGTGCCGCGGTGATCACCCCGCTGATAATCGGCGTGGTGTCGCGCGTGGTCTGGTTGGTAATTTGCGCCAGCGTGGTTGGAATAGAGGTATCGACCGTCAGAACAAAATCACTGGAGGAGGTGATATTCCCCGCCAAATCCACCACTCGCGCGCTGTAGGTATAGGCACCGCTGACCAGCCCGCTGTCGCTGTAGGTCCAGTTCAGCGCGCCGACCATCGTCACCGCACCTAACAGCAGCCCGTTACGGTAGAGGTAAACGACTTCACCGCTGGCAAGCGGCGCGGAGAGCACGCCGTTCAGCAATGGCGTAGTGTCGTCGGTGGCCTGCGAACTGCTTAACGTCCCCTGCCGCTGCCCGACATCATCGGTATACGACACAATACCTGGCGTGGCGGTGGGGTTAATCGTATCGACCACCACCGTTTTCGACACCACCGGACCGGTGTTCCCGGCCAGATCCAGCACCCGCACCTGATAAACATAGCTGCCGTCGGTCAGCGTGCGGCTGTCAGTGTAGGTCCACTGCGTGCCGTTGGTGGTGAGCGTAGTCCAGGTCGCGCCGCCATCAAGGCTAATCTGCGCCACTTCGCCGCTGGCAAGCCCCGCTCCCAGCGAACCGGTTAGCGTGAGCGAGGTATCGCTGGTGATAAAGTCAGTTGCCGAACTCCCCGTGTCGGTGCTGATGCTGGCGATGGTGAGCACCTGCGCCGGGTTAACGGTATCGATCAGCACCGACTGGCTGCTGGTTGCGCCAACGTTGCCCGCCAGATCGACCACCCGCACCTGCCAGGTGGTGGTGCCGTTGGTGAGGGTTCGTCCGTCAACGTAACTCCAGTTCAGGCCGTCTGCTGCTAGCGTCACGTTCACCCAGGTTGCGCCGTTGTCGGTACTGATTTGTGCGAACTCATTAGCGCCGAGCGCCGCGCCCAACACGCCGCGCACGGTAAGCGTGGTGTCGCTGGTAATAAAATCGCTGCTGCTGGTTCCGGTGTCATCGCTGATACCGGTAATGGTGATGCTTTTCGCCGCTTCCGGGCTGGTGGTATCGACCACCACGTTTTGCGTTGCGGTCTGCCCAACGTTCCCCGCCAGATCCACCACCCGCACCGTGTAGTTCCAGGTGCCGTCAGTAAGCGTGCGACCATCGGCATAGCTCCAGCTGCTGCCAACGACGGTTAACGTAGTCCAAGTGACGCCGCCGTCGAGGCTGATTTGCGCCCGTTCATCGGCGGCAAGCGCCGCGCCGAGCGTGCCGCGCACGGTCAGCGTGGTGTCGCGAGTAACAAAATCGCTGCTGCTTAACCCGGTGTCATCGCTGATGCCCGCAATGGCGATGGTTTTGCTCGCCAGCGGCGCGGTAGTGTCCACAGTGACAATCTGGCTGGCGGTCGCGCCGATATTTCCGGCGGTGTCGATCACCCGCACCTGGTAGTTGTAGTTGCCATCGGTCAGCGTACGCCCGTCAAGATAGCTCCAGGTCAAACCGCTTACCGAAAGATTCTGCCAGGTGGTGCCGCCATCAATGCTGATTTGCGCGAACTCACCGGCAGAAAGCGTCGCCCCCAGCGTGCCGCTCACCGCAAGCGTCGTGTCGCTGGTGACAAAATCGTTATTGATCAAGCCTGTATCGGTGGTGATCGCGCTGATGGCGATGGTTTTCACCGCGGGATCTGGCGCGGTAGTGTCGATCACCACATTCTGGCTGTCGGTCGCGCCAACGTTGCCCGCTGCGTCAATCACCCGCACCTGATAGAGATAGTTACCATCGGTCAGCGTGCGGCTGTCGTTATAGCGCCAGGTCGTGCCGGTAACGGTAAGCGTGGTCCAGGTTGTGCCGCCGTCGATACTTATTTGCGCCGTCTCGTTACTGGCAAGCGCGGCGGTGAGCGAGCCGTTGACCACCACCGGACTGACGCTGGTGATAAAGTCGCTGGCGCTAAGGCCAGTGTCGGCTTGCAGGGAATCGATATTAATACCCATCGCCGGGGCGCTGAGATCGACGGTAATGGTGTGATTGCTGCTGCCGGTGTTGCCGATAGCGTTGCTCACCGAGGCGTTAATCACGTAGGCGTTGCCGTCCGCCAGCGCGGTGACATCGGCGCTGCCGAGGGTGTAGCTCCAGCTACCGCCCGTCTGCACCGTGGTGGTGTAGGTTTTGCCGTTTAAGGTCAGGGTCAGCGTCTGCCCGACGGGCGCGGTGGTGGTGCCGCTGATAACCAGCGACGAGCCATGTTCTGCCGCGTTCACTACATCGTCGCCCGCAAAGGTGTTGATGGTGACGGTGGGCACGTCGCCGTTCAACGTCACGCCACGGCTGGCGCTACCGGGGTTTCCGGCCTGATCGGTGACTGACGCGCTGATGGTGTAGCTACCGTCGCTTAATCCGGCAAACTGCTGCGCCGGAATAAACACCGACCAGCTTCCGCCGCTGCCAACCGTTGCGCTCCAGGTTTGCCCGTTAAAGGTAACGGTCACCGTCTGGCCCACTTCGGCGGTGGTAGTGCCGCTAATGGTCTGCCCGGCAAGCTGCTCGGCGTTGTTGATAATATCGTCACCCGCCACCGTGGCGATGGTGACCGTTGGCGCAACGGTATCGACGGTCAGGGCGTGCGTGGCCTGTCCGGGGTTACCGGCGCGATCGTTCACGCTGGCGGTAATGGTCTGCGCGCCCTGCCCGAGCGCGGCCAGATCTGCCGCAGGCACGTTCAGCGCCCAGGTGCCATTGGCAGCAACCGTGGCGGTATAGGTTTTGCCGCCAAAGGTGACGGTGACCGTCTGTCCCACTTCCGCGCTGGTCGAGCCGTTAAGGGTTAACGGCTGCTGTTGTTCGGCGGCGTTGAGTCGGTCATCCGTCGAAACGGTGTTAATGCTGATCACCGGCGCGGTGAGATCCACCGCCACGCTGCGCGAGGCCGTGGCGCTGTTTCCGGCGCTGTCCTGAGCGGAGGCGCTGACCGTGTAGCTGGTGCTATCTGCCAGTGCCGCAACATCCGCCGCAGGCACGTTCACGCTCCAGCTCCCGTTGCTCTGAATGGTGGCGCTGTAGCCTTTGCCGTTAAGCAACACGGTCACCACTGTACCTGTCGCGAAATTAGTGCCAGTGCCGCTCAGGGTCAGCGCACTGCCCGCTTCGGCGGCGTTAATAATATTATCGCCGCTGATGGTGCTGACCGAGAGCGACACTGCCGCCGTGTTCACCTGCACATTATGCGTCTGCGTGCTGCTGTTGCCTGCGCTATCGGTGATGGTGGCGCTGATGGTCACCGTGCCATCCGCAAGGCCGGAAATCACGCTGGCAGGCACGCCAACGCTCCAGTTGCCGCTGGCATCGGTGCTGGTGACATACTGCTGCCCGGCGATGGTCACCACCAGGCGGTCGCCCGCGACCGCGCCCGTGGCGGTGCCGCTGATAATCTGCGCCTGAGTGTGTTCGACGTTGTTAATCACATCATCGCCCGCCACGGTGTTAAAACTGATCACCGGCGCAGTGGTATCGACGGTCACACCTTTGCTTGCGCTGCCAGGGTTACCCGCCAGATCGCTGACCGTAGCGGTCAGGGTGTAGCCGTTATTAGCCAGTGCGGTTAAGTCGCTGGCGGGCAGCGTTAAACTCCAGCTGCCGTCTGCCTGCACCGTGGTCTGGTAGTTAGTGCCGTTAAGCGTGACGGTGAGCGTCTGCCCGGTTTGCGCCGTGCTGGTGCCGGACACCGTTACGCCCGCCGCCGCTTCGCTGGCGTTGATGATGTTATCGCTGGCAATGGTGTTGATGGTGACCGTTGGCGCGGCGCTATCGACGCTGTATTCGTGCGTTGCTGTGGCGCTGTTGCCGTTGACGTTAGTCACCCGCACCTGGGCGCTGGCATCGCCGTCACGCAGGGCCGCCAAATCCGCAGCCGGAACAGTGGTGCTCCAGCTACCGTTTGCCGCCACAGTGGTGGTGTAGGTTTTGCCGCCAAAGGTAATGGTAACGGTTTGCCCCGCTTCGACGCCGGACGTGCTGCCGGAGAGCGTTAGCGCCGCGCCTTTTTCGGCGGCGTTAATCACATCATCAGGGGTAATAGCGTTAATGCTGATGGCAACGGTAGTGAGATCAACAGTCAGCGGATGGGTAATGCTGGTTTGCGTTCCGGCACTGTTCGCGCCGCTAACGGTAATATTCAGCGTTCCCGCAGGCCAGTTACTGACATCCGTCGCCGGAACGCCGACGCTCCAGCTGCCGTTCGCCAGCACCGTGGCGGCGTAAGTTTGGTTATTTACCACCACCGTCAACGCCGTCCCAGCCGCAAAGCCGGAACTGCTGCCGGTAATCACCTGCGCCTGAGCGTGTTCGATGATATTGACCACATCATCACCCGCGACGGTATCCACCCGCAGGCCAGGCAGACTGGCATCGATGGTGATATCGCGCGTGCCGCTACCGGTATTGCCAACGGCGTTGGTTACCGAGGCGTTAACCGTTAACTCACCGTTACCCAGCGCCTGCCAGTCGGCGGCAGGTACGCTCACATTCCAGCTTAAATCTGGCTGCACGGTGGCGGTGTAAGTTTTACCGCCCAGTTCAACGGTGACGGTGCTCCCCGCCGCCGCCCCGGTGACCTGGCCGCTGATAGTTTGCGCGCTGCCTGCTTCGGCGGCGTTGATAATATCGTCCGTCGCCACCGGATTAATGGTGACGCTTGGCAGCGCGGTATTGACCTGCACGTTATGGCTGGCGATGCTGCTGTTACCCTGAGCATTGGTGACACTCGCCGTCACGCTGTAGGTCGCTTCGCCCAGCGCACTGACCGCCGAGGCGGGCACGGTAACGCTCCAGTTGCCGGAGGCGTCGGTGGTAGCGCTGTAGTTTTGTCCGTTCAGGGTGACGGTGATCGCCGTGCCCGCAGGCTGATCGCTGGTGCCGGAAAGCGCCAGATCAGATCCTTTTTCCGTCGCGTTGATCACATCATCGCCCGCGATGGTGTTGATGCTAATCACTGGCGCGCTGAGGCTGACGGTCACGGTGCGGCTGGCGTCTTCGCTGTTGCCCGCCCGATCGCTGACGCTGGCGGTGATGGCCTGTGCGCCGCTACCGAGTGCCGCAACATCCGCTGCCGGAACGCCAACGCTCCAGTTACCGGAGGCATCCAGGGTGGTGGTGTAGGTTTTGCCATTGAGCACAACGCTCACCACATCGCCCGCTTCTCCGCCCGTGCTGGTGCCGGAAATCACCAGCGCCTGGGCGTGTTCGGCGTCGTTGATGATGTCATCGCCCGCCACGGTATTTATGGTAAGAACCGGCGCGGTGGTGTCTACCGCCAGATTATGGCTGGCGCTGCCGGGGTTGCCCGCTTTGTCGTTGACCGTGGCGCTGACGGTGTAATTGCTTGCGGTGAGCGCGCCTAAGGCTGAAGTGGGAACGCTGACGCTCCAGCCGCCGTCCGCCTGTACAGTGCCGGTGTAGGTTGCGCCGTTAAGGGTGACGGTGACCGTCTGCCCGGTTTCGGCGGTGCTGGTGCCGCTGATGGTGAGCGGGCTTCCGGCCTCCGTGGCGTTAAGGATATCGTCGCTGGCGATGGTGTTAATGGTGAGCGTCGGCGCGCTGGCGTCAACGCTATACGCATGGGTCGCCGAGGCACTGTTACCGCTCGCGCTGCTAACGCTGGCCTGCACGTTCGCCGCGCCGTCTGGCAGAGTTGCCAGATCTGCCGCTGGAACGTTCACGCTCCAGCTTCCATTGGCGGCGACGCTTGCGGTGTAGGTTTTTCCGCCAAAAGTGACGGTGACGGTTTGCCCGCTTTCAATCCCGCTGGTGCTGCCGGAAAGGGTCAGGCCAGTGCCTTTTTCGGCAGCGTTAATTACGTCGTCGCTGGTAACGGTGTTGATGCTGATCGCCACCGCCGTTAAATCGACGGTGAACGGATGGCTGACGCTGACCGGATTTCCGGCGCTGCTCTGTCCTGCCACATCAACGGTTAACGGCCCCGCAGGCCAGGCGCTGACGTTTGCCGCCGGAATGCCGACGCTCCAGCTCCCATCCGCCTGCACCGTGGCGGAATACGCCACACTGTCTATGGTAACCGTCAGCACAGCACCTGCATTCAGGCCACTACTGCCACCAGTGATCACCAGCGCCTGTCCGTGTTCAATGCTGTTGACGATATCATCGCCCGCTACCGTATCCACCCGCAGCCCCGGCAGGTTGGCATCAATGGTGATATCCCGCGTACCGCTGCCAGTGTTGCCATTTGCGTTGGTGACTGAGGCGGTAATGGTCAAATCGCCATTGCCCAGCGCCTGGAGATCGGCTGCCGGAACGCTGACGCTCCAGCTTAAATCGGGCTGAACCTCCGCTGTGTAAGTGTTGCCGCCCAGCGTCACGGTGACCGTATCGCCAGCGGCGGCGCGAGTCACCCCCCCGCTGATGGTTTGATCGTCCCCTGCTTCGGCGGCGTTGATAATATCGTCGCCCGCCACGGTGTCGATGGTGACGCCTGGCAGGCCGCTGTCGACCAGTAAATTCGCCTGGCTGCTGGCGGTGTTGCCTGCCGCACTGGTGGCGCTGGCGCTGACCGTATAGTTGGCCTGGCCTAGAGCCGCTAGATCGCTGACCGGAACGGTTAAGGTCCAGTTGCCCGCCGCGTCGGTGGTAGCGCTGTAGTTATGACCGTTGAGCGTGACGGTGACCTGTGCGCCTGTCGCCAGCCCCGTACTGCTACCGCTAATGGTCAACGGCTGGCCTTTTTCATCGGCATTCAGGACGTTATCGCCGCTGATAGCGTTAAAGGTAATGGTCGGCAGCCCGGTATTGACTGTCACCTGATGGGTGGCGCTGCCGCTGTTTCCTCCGGCATCAGTGACGCTGGCGTTAATGGTCACCGTGCCGTTCGCCAGTGCCGAGACGACGCTTGCCGGAACGCCGACGCTCCAGTTGCCGCTGGCATCCAGCACCGTGGTGAAAGTATTTGTGCCGATAGTCACCGTCACGGTGCTACCGGTTGCCGCACCCGTGGCGGATCCGCTGATGATCTGTGCCTGGGCGTGTTCCGTCGCGTTGATCACATCATCGCCTGCCACCGTGTTGATGGTGACGACCGGAACAGAAGTATCCACCGTCAGGTTGTGATTAACCGAGGCCGGGTTTCCGGCTTTGTCGTTCACCGCCGCGCTAACGGTGTAGTTGCTGGCGGCCAGGGCGCTTACGTCGGCTGGCGGTACGCTGACGCTCCAGCTGCCGTCCGTCTGTACGGTGCCGGTATAGTTTGTGCCATTGAGGGTGACGGTCACCGTCTGCCCCGCTTCCGCCGTGCTGCTGCCAGTGATGGTCAGCGCAGCTCCGGCTTCGGCGGCGTTAAGAATGTCGTCGCCCGCAATGATGTTAATGGTCACCGTTGGCGCGCTGGCATCGACGCTGTATGCGTGGGTAGTGGTGGCGCTGTTGCCGTTAACATTGCTGACGCTGGCCTGTGCGCTGGCATCGCCATCACGCAGGGGCGCCATATCTGCCGCCGGAACCGAGGTGCTCCAGGAACCATTCGCCGCCACCGTGGCGCTGTAAGTTTTGCCGCCAAAGGTGACGGTGACCGTTTGTCCGGCCTCCACACCAGTAGTGCTGCCAGAGAGCGTTAACGCCGCGCCTTTTTCGGCAGCGTTAATCACGTCATCGGCAGTAATGGCGTTGATGCTGACCGCCACCGCCGTGAGATCGACAGTCACCGGATGCGTAACGCTGACCGGGTTTCCGGCGGTGGTGTTGCCGCTCGCCGTAATTGTGACCGATCCCGCAGGCCAGACGCTGACATCTGCCGCCGGAACGCCGACGCTCCAGGTGCCATCCGCCAGTACCGCCGCAACATAGGTTTGCCCGTTAATGGTCAGCGTAACGTTGCTGCCCGCTGCCAGATCGGAGCTGCTGCCGGTAATCACCAGCGCCTGACCGTGTTCGATAATATTGACCACATCATCGCCCGCCACGGTGTCAATCCGCAGACCGGGCAGATTCGCGTCGATGGTGATTTCACGCGTGCCGTTACCGGTATTGCCTACGCTGTTCGTTACCGAAGCCGAAATGGTCAGCTCGCCGTTGCCCAGCGCCTGTAACGCCGGGGCCGGAACATCGATGCTCCAGCTTAAATTCGCCTGCACCGTGGCAGTGTAAGTCGCCCCGCCGAGCGTGACGGTCACCGTGTCGCCTGCCGCCGCACCCGTCACCTGCCCGCTGATGGTCTGGTCCACGCCCGCTTCGGCGGCGTTAATCACATCGTCAGTGGAAAGGGGGTTGATGGTAATCGCCACGGCTGCGAGATCGACGGTCACCGGATGGGTAATACTGGTTGTCGTTCCGGCGGTGTTGGTGCCAGAGACGGCAATATTGACCGTCCCCGCAGGCCAGTTTGTGACATCTGCCGCCGGAACACCAACGCTCCAGCTACCATCCGCTAAAACCGTTGCGCCGTAGGTGACGCTATTGATAACCACCGTCAACGCCGCGCCCGCCGCTAGTCCGCTACTGCTACCGGTGATCACCAACGCCTGAGTGTGCTCGATGTTGTTAATCACATCATCGCCTGCCACGGTATCGACGCGCAGACCTGGCAGGTTGGCATCTATCACGATATCGTGCGTTGTGGTGCCGGTATTATTTGCGGAATTGGTCACCGAGGCGCTGATGGTCAGTTCACCGTTGCCCAGCGCCTGCAAAACGTTCGCAGGTACGCTGACGCTCCAGCTTAAATCTGGCTGCACGGTGGCGACGTATTGATTACCGCCGAGCGTGACAGTGACCGTATCTCCGGCTGCTGCCGTCCCCGTAACCTGTCCGCTGATGGTCTGGTTAACACCAATTTCAGCGGCGTTGATAATGTCATCGCCCGCCACGGTATTAATGATCACCCCTGGCAGGAGCGATTCAACATTCACCGTATGGGTGGTGATGCCGCTGTTGCCCGCGCTGTCGGTAGCGCTGGCGCTAATCTGGTACACCGCCTCGCCCAGTGCGCCGACCGCCGAAGCAGGCACAGTAACGCTCCAGTTGCCAGAACCGTCGGTAGTAGCGCTGTACGCCAGGCCGTTGAGCATTACGGTGACCGTGGTGCCTGTCGCCAGACCGCTGGAGCCGCCGCTGATCGTCAGATCCTGGGTTTTCTCCGCATTATTAATAATGTCATCGCCGGAGACGGTGTTGATGGTCAGCGTCGGGCCGCTGAGATCAACGGTCACATTGTGAGTCGTGCTGTCGCTGTTGCCCGCGCGATCGCTCAGGCTGGCGGTGATGGTCTGGCTACCGGTTGCCAGCGCCGTGACATCCGCCGCCGGAATGCCCACGCTCCAGTTACCGGAGGCGTCCAGCGTGGTGGTGTAGTTTTTACCGTTCAGGTTAACCGTGACCACATCGCCCGCCACCGCGCCCGTACTGGTTCCGCTGACGACCAGTGCCTGACCGTGTTCGATGGCGTTGATAATGTCATCGCCCGCAACGGTGTTAATGGTGAGATCCGGCGCGGTGATATCAACCGCCAGCGAGTAGTCGGCGTTTGCCGGGTTACCCGCTTTATCGCTCACCGTCGCAGTCACGGTATAGCTACTGGCGGTTAATCCGCTCAAATCCGTTGCCGGAACGTTCACGCTCCAGGTGCCATCAGCCTGAACGGTGGTCTGGTACGTGTTGTTATTGAGCGTGACGGTGAGCGTCTGCCCGGCCTGCGCCGTGGTGGTGCCGCTGATGGTGATCCCCGCGCCCGCTTCGCTCACGTTGAGAATATCGTCGCTGGCGATGGTGTTGATGGTCACAAGCGGCGCGGTGGCATCGACGCTGTACGCGCGATCCGCCTGGGCGTTATTGCCGTTAATGTTGCTGACGCTTGCCTGCACGTTGCCCGCGCCGTCCGGCAGCGTAGAGAGATCGGCAGGCGGTACGTTCACCGTCCAGCTGCCGTTGGCTTCGACGGTGGTGGTGTAATTTTTACCGCCAAAAGTGACGGTCACCGTCTGCCCGGCTTCCACACCGCTGGTGCTGCCGCTCACCACCAGCGTTTCGCCTTTTTCGACGGCGTTGATCACATCATCGCCGGAAAGGGTGTTAATGGTGATGGCAACCGCCGCCAGATCGACGGTGACCGGATGGGTAATGGTGGAGGTTGTTCCGGCGCTGTTGGTGCCGCTTACCGTGATATTCACCGTACCCGCTGGCCAGTTGCTGACGTCTACCGCCGGAACACCGAGGCTCCACGTGCCGTCGGCTAATACCGTCGCGCCATAAGTAACGTTGTTAATCTCGACCGTTAACGCCGTTCCCGCCGTCAGCCCGGTGCTACTGCCGGTGATCACCAGCGCCTGATTGTGCTCAATGCTGTTAATCACATCATCGCCCGCCACGGTATCGACCCGCAGGCCAGGCAGATTGGCGTCGATCGTGATATCGCGCGAGCCGCTGCCGGTGTTGCCCACGCCATTGGTGACCAAGGCATTAATTGTCAGGTCGCCGTTACCCAGCGCCTGAATATCCGCCGCCGGAACGCTGATACTCCAGCTTAAATTAGCCTGCACCGTGGCGGTGTAGGTGTTGCCGCCCAGCGTCACGGTAACGGTATCTCCCGCCGCGGCCCCCGTCACCTGGCCGCTGATGGTTTGCGCATTGTCCGACTCGTCGGCATTGATAATATCGTCAGTCGCCACCGCGTTAATGGTAACGGCAGGCAAGGCGCTGTTGACCAGCACATTATGACTGGCGGAATTACTGTTGCCTGCCGTATCAGTGACATTTGCCGTTACCGTGTAGTTGGCTTCACCCAATGCGCTAACCGCTGACGCTGGCACCGTGGCGCTCCAGTTGCCGGAGGAATCGGTAGTAGCGGTGTAATTTTGCCCGTTCAGCGTCACCGTAATGGTAGTGCCCACCGGCTGATTACTGGTGCCGGTAATTTGCAGATCCGCGCCTTTTTCCGTGGCGTTAATCACGTCATCGCTGGCGATAGTGTTGATGCCAATGGTTGGCGCGGTGAGATTCACGGTGACCGTGCGGCTGGCATCATCGCTGTTGCCTGCCGCGTCGGTAATAGCGGCAGTGATGGTTTGCGGGCCGCTGCCAAGTGCGGTGACATCTGACAGCGGAACGCCGACGCTCCAGTTGCCGGCGGCATCCAGCGTGGTGGTATAGGTTTTACTGTTTAGCGTGACGGTGATGATATCGCCCGCTTCCCCACCAGTGCTGGAACCGGAGATCACCAGCGCCTGTCCGTGTTCGGCGGCATTAATAATGTCATCGCCGGAGACGGTGTTAATGGTCAGCACTGGCACGGTGAGATCCACCGCCAGACCGTGGGTGGTGGACGCCGGGTTACCCGCTTTGTCGTTTACCGAGGCGCTAACCGTGTACTGGCTGGCGGTCAGATTGCTGAGATCCGCCGTCGGCACGCTGACGCTCCAGCTGCCGTCCGCCTGAACGGTGCCGGTGTAAGTCACGCCATTAAGGGTGACGGTCACCGTCTGACCCACTTCGGCGGTGCTGCTGCCGCTGATGTTTAGCGGATTGCCCGCCTCGGCGGCGTTCAGAATATCGTCGGTGGCGATGGTGTTAATGGCAAGCGTCGGGGCCGTGGCGTCAACGCTGTAGGCGTGGGTTGCCGAAGCCGTGTTGCCGTTAATAGTGCTGACGCTCGCCTGTACCGTGGCGTCGCCGTCGCGTAACGCGCTGAGATCGGCGGCAGGTACGGTGGTTGTCCAGCTACCATCGCCTGCTACGGTGGCGGTATAGCTTTTACCGCCAAAGGTGACGGTGACCGTTTGCCCCGGCTCCACGCCGGAGGTGCTGCCGGAAAGGGTTAAATCTGCCCCTTTTTCGGCGGCGTTAATCACATCGTCGCCGGAAACAGTGCTAATGGAAATCGCCACCGCCGCCAGATCGACGGTGACCGGATGGGTGATGGTGACCGGGTTTCCTGCGCTAGTGGCGCCTGAAACCGTGATATTCACCGTACCCGCAGGCCAGTTGCCTACATTTGCCGCCGGAACGCCAAGGCTCCATGTGCCATCGGCTAATACTGTCGCGCCATAGGTGACGTTATTGATCACCACCGTCAGCGCAGCGCCCGCCGCCAGCCCGCTGCTGCTACCAGTTATCACCAGTGCCTGACCGTGTTCGATGCTGTTAACCACATCATCGCCCGCCACGGTATCGACGCGCAGACCTGGCAGGTTGGCGTCTATCACGATCTCGCGCGAACCGCTGCCGGTATTGCCAACGCCGTTGGTTACCGAGGCGTTAACCGTCAGATCGCCATTACCGATGGCCTGAATATCCGCAGCCGGAACGTCCACGCTCCAGCTTAAATTCCCCTGCACGGTAGCGGTGTAGGTTTTCCCGCCAAGCGTTACGGTAACCGTATCGCCCGCCGCCGCACCTGTCACCTGCCCGCTGATAGTCTGCGCCACGCCCGATTCGGCAGCGTTGATAATATCGTCGCTCGCTACCGGATTAAGGGTGACGCCAGGCAGCGCGGTATTCACCTGCACGTTATGGCTGGCGGAATTGCTGTTGCCCGCGCTGTCGGTGACGTTCGCCGTCACCGTGTAGCTGGCTTCGCCCAGCGCACCTACGGCGGAGGCTGGCACCGTGGTGCTCCAGTTGCCAGAAGCATCGGTCGTCGCGGTGTAATTTTGCCCGTTCAGCGTCACCGTAATTGTAGTGCCTGCGGGCTGATTACTGGTGCCGGAAATTTGCAGATCCGCGCTTTTTTCGGTGGCGTTAATCACGTCATCGGTGGCGATGGTGTTGATGCCAATGGTCGGCGCGGTAAGGTTAACGGTAACCGTGTGCGTCTCGTTATCGCTATTACCCGCCGCATCAGTCACCGTGGCGGTGACAGTTTGCGGGCCGCTACCCAGCGCGGTGACATCCGCCGCCGGAACACCGACGCTCCAGTTGCCGGAGGCATCCAGCGTCGTGGTGTAGGTTTTACTGTTTAGCGTGACGCTGACGACATCTCCCGCTTCTCCGCCAGTGCTGGAACCGGAAATCACCAGCGCCTGCCCGTGTTCGGTGGCGTTTATAATGTCATCGCCCGCAATGGTGTTGATGGTCAGCACCGGAACGGTGAGATCCACCGCCAGATTATGCGTGGTGCTCGCCGGGTTGCCCGCTTTGTCATTGACCGTCGCCGTCAGGGTATGGCTGCCATCGGTCAAGGCTGCGAGATCTGCCGCCGGAATATTGATGCTCCAGCTGCCGTCGGCCTGTACCGTTGCCTGATACGTCTGCACGGTCGGGCTATTGAGCGTTACCGTAACAATCTGCCCCGCTTCAGCGGTGGTGCTGCCGCTCACCGTCACACCCGCATCGGCTTCGCTGGCGTTGACGATATTGTCGCTGGCGACGGTATTGATAATGATGGTTGGCGCGCTGCTGTCGACGCTGTAGCTGTGCACCGCCGAGGCGCTATTGCCGTTGATATTGCTGACGCTGGCCTGCGCAGAGGCGCTGCCCTCTGGTAATGCTGCCAGATCGGCGGCGGGAACGGTGGCAGTCCAGCTACCATCGCCCGCCACGCTGGCGGTGTAATTTTTACCGCCAAAGGTGACAGTGACGGTTTGCCCTGCTTCTACGTTAGTGGTGGTGCCGGAAAGAGTTAAATTAGCCCCTTTTTCTGCAGCGTTAATCACATCGTCCGTGGCGATGGTGTTGATGGTGATCGCCGCCGGAGTGAGATCCACCGTTACCGGATGCGTAATGCTTATCGGATTTCCGGCGCTACTTTCCCCGGATACGGCAATATTAACCGCCCCCGCAGGCCAGGCGCTAACCTGCGCCGCCGTGATGCCCACGCTCCAGCTGCCATCGGCCTGCACCGCAGTGGTGTATTCCACATCGTTAATCGTGACGGTAAGCGGCGTGCCTTCAGCAAGCCCCAAGCTGCTGCCGGTGACCACCAGCGCCTGCCCGTGCTCGATGATATTGACCACATCATCGCCCGCCACCGTATCGACCCGCAGGCCGGGCAGATTGGCGTCGATGGTGATATCCCGCGTGCCGCTACCGGTATTGCCATTTTGATTGGTGACCGAGGCGCTCACCGTTAAATCGCCATTGCCCAACGCCTGAATATCTGCCGCCGGAACGCTCACGCTCCAGCTTAAATTGGCCTGCACGGTGGTGGTGTAAGTATTGCCGCCCAGCGTAATCGTTACCGTGTCGCCAACGGCGGCTCCAGTAACCTGCCCGCTGATGGATTGCGCCACGCCCGCTTCGGCGGCGTTAATAATATCGTCGGTTGCCACCGGGTTAATGGTCACGCCGGGGAGCGCACTGTCGACCAGCACGTTATGGCTGGCGGTGGCGCTGTTGCCGATACTGCTGGTTACCGCCGCCGTTACCGTGTAGTTGGCCTGGCCTAATGCTGTCACCGCCGATGCCGGAACGGTGACGCTCCAGTTGCCGGAGGCATCGGTCGTCGCCGCATAGTTTTGCCCGTTCAGCGTCACGGTGATGGCGGTACCCGCTGGCTGATCGCTGGTGCCGGTAATCTGGAGATCGGCCCCTTTTTCGCTGGCGTTAATCACATCATCGCCCGCGATAGTGTTAATACCAATCACCGGAGCGGCAGTGTTGACCGTGACGGTCAATGACTGGCTGCCCGTGTTTCCGGCTTTGTCGGTTACCGAGACGCTGACAGGATAACTGCCGTCCGCCAGCCCACTGACCACCGAAGCCGGAACGCCCAGACTCCAGTTGCCGGAACCATCCACCACCGTGGTGTAATCCACATTATTCAGCGTCACGGTGACGATATCGCCCGCCTGAGCGCCAGTAACCGTGCCGCTGATGATTTGCGCCTGAGCATGTTCCGGCGTGTTGATGACGTTATCGGTCGCCACCGGATTAATGGTTACCACCGGCGGCGTGGCATCCACCAGCGCCACGCGCGAAACGCTGCTCGGATTACCGGCGACATCGTTCACGCTGGCGGTGACCGTAGCGTTGCCGTCAGCCAGTGCGCCCACGTTGGCGGCGGGCACAGTCACGCTCCAGGTGCCGTCTGACTGCACGACGCCCTGATACGTCTGCCCGTTCAGCGTCACCGTCACCGTCTGCCCCGGCTGAGCGTCGGTGGTGCCGGTGATGGGCAGATCCTGCCCGCTTTCGGCGGCGTTAATGATGTTATCAGCGGTCAGTGGATCAATGCTTAAGGCCGGGGCCTGGCTGTCGACGGTAATGGTGCGGGAGGTGTTGCCGGTATTGCCGCTGAGATCCGTCACAGAAGCGGTAATCGCCACCGCGCCGTCAGGCAGATTTCCCATCGCGGCGGCAGGTACCGTCAGACTCCAGGAGCCATCGGCCTGCACGGTAGTGGTAAAACTCTGTCCAGCCAGGGTTACTGTAACAGTTTGTCCTGTCTCGGCCTGTTGAGTGCTACCGGTAAGGGTCAGTGGCGCACCTTTTTCTGCGCCACTGATAATGTCATCGCCGGAGACGGTGTTAATGGTGATCAACGGAGAAACACCGACCAGTGTGATTGCTCGAGACGCCGCGCCAGTATTTCCTGCAGCATCTGTCACGGTGACGAAAATCGTATTGGCTCCGCGATCCAGCGTGCGGGTTACCGCCGGGTCCAGCGCCACATTCCAGCTGCCATCTGCCAGCACGATGCCCGTCAGGACATGAGTGCCCAATTTCACCGTTACCGTATCCCCCGGAGAAGCACCGCTAACTTGTCCGGAGATGATCTGCGCGACGGCCTGCTCGGCATTATTAAGAATATCGTCGCCCGCCACGGTATTAACACTGACCACGGGTGCTGAGGTGTCTACCGTGAAATTCGCGCTGTGGCTGGTGGTGTTCCCTGCCCGATTGCTGACACTGGCATTGACAGCGTAATTACCCTCCGCCAGTGCCTGGACTTCCGTGGCAGGCAGCGTCACTTGCCAGGTTCCGTCGCTACCGACGGTTGCTGTATGGCTTTTCCCGTTGACGGTCAGTGTTACGGTTTGCCCCGCTTCCGCATTCGATGTGCCGCTCAGTACCAGTTCTGCGTTGTGTTCCACAGCGCTGATAATGTTGTCCTGGGCGATGGTGTTGATAGCTAGTGTCGGCGGTTGGGTATCGACCGTTAACAGTTGCGCGCCAGTGACCGTATTGCCCGTGGCATCTTTCCCACTGACCAGCACCGCCTGATTCCCTTCGCCTAACGCCTGTGCATCGGCGGTCGGCACCTGCACGCTCCAGGCACCGTTAGCGCCTACGCTGGTGGTGTAGGTTTTGCCGTTTAGCGTAACGGTGAGTTCTGTTCCCTGCGCCAGATGGCTACTGGTGCCAGAAAGCGTAAACCCGGCGGCCTGTTCGCTGGCGTTAATAATGTTATCGCCTGCGGTGGTGGCAACCTGCACGCTGGCCTGATTATTGTCGATGGTTAACGTTATCGAACCGGCGTCAGTGATGGTACTGCCGACAATTTGCACCACTGACCAGGTATGTTCACCTGCACTTTGCGTGGGTAACGAGACACTCCAGTGACCGTTGTTGTCTACCTGAGTACTGGCAATAGTATTGCCGTTACTGTCTTTAATCTGAATAGTCGCCCCCGCCTGCCCGCTGCCGCTAAAGGTTGGCGTGGTGTCATCGGTGATGTCATTGGTGGCGAGAATGCCGCGCTGATCGCCCTGATTATCGGTAACTAAAAATGATGGTGTGGCGTTGCCAGGCTCAGCAGGTGGCGTAGGGTTATTAATCACTTCTGTTTTCGAGTCGCCATCGCCACCGCTTGCCAGCAGTGCACCAAGCGCGCCACCACCTACCGCCGCCCCCGCCAGCCACCCCCACGGGAAGGCGCTGGTCTGAGCAACGGTATCAAGAAATGGCGCAATGCTTTCAATCGCAGTGGTCTGGGCAGTCAGTTCTACGGGGGCTAATCCACCCGCAGCAGTATCGGCAAAGGTGATATGGGTTAGCTGTTGACCATCGGCAAACACCATTTCCGATTGTTCAGCTGTATTCGCCGCTTGCAGGAAATAACCGTTGCAGCGGATCACCGTGCCGTCCTGCATATAGATCAGCAGGTCATTTCCTTCACGGACGTAACGCGCAACGGCAGAGGCCTGAGCATGAACCTGCACCACGGAAGGCTCATAAATAACAACCGTGACGTCGCCAGGATTAATCAGCGTTTGTTTGACGGATGTTTTACGCGAAATAACATCAATAATCAGGCTCATAATAGCATTCCTGATAAATGGCGCACATCCTTAGCGAGTCCATTATCTAAATAAGACAAAGGTAATCACTTAACAACGGCCCACTAGTAATAATGGCAGGATTATTTCAAGTCGGGTAAGTCGTTGTATAAGCCCTGTTTAATTCCCGCTAATGGAATAAGGTTATTCACCGCAGCGGCATAATTTACGGCGGCGACCCAGCCATCATAATTGGCATTTATTTCAGCCGATTGCGCCTGAAAGACATCTTGCTCGACGGTTAATAGATCATTCAGACTGCGTTTACCCAATTTATATTCATTTTGGTACACATCTCGCGTTTTGTGCGCACTTTCGGATTGCGCTAAACCGGCTTCTTCGCGACCCCGTGCGCCGGTCCAGTTCGCATATGCCACAGACGCTCGTTGCAGCACATCCAGTTTTGCCTGTTCGACCTGCGAGGCAGAGATTTTTTGTTGCCCTTCGGCCTGTTGCACCTGGGCAGAAACCGCGCCGCCCTGATACAGCGGCGCGTTAACGTTCAGTTGTAGCTGATCATCCCAATACGAGCGGTCGCTGGTCTGGTAGCGCGTTTTACCCCCCTGAATACTGAGCGTTGGCCAGTATTGCGCTTTCGTTTTTTCCACGCCGTACTGTGCTGACTGGCGTAAGTTTTCTGCCGCCAGCACCAGTGGGATGGACTGGTAATCAATATTCTTCAGCGATACCGGCTGCTCGGCTAATTCAGCAGGTGGCGCGGCTATCGCCTCCGGCTGTACGCCAGTGAGCACCGCCAGTTGCGCTTTGGCGCTCGCCATCTGCGCCTGATATTGCTCCAGCGTTGAGCGCATTCCGGCAATACGCGTCTGGGCCTGTAATTCATCCGACGATGAGTTCAGGCCTGCGTTAGCGCGCAATGCCGCCATGTTGTAGACGTTTTCCAGCGAGTGAATATTGCGTTGAGCCGCATCGCACAAAGCCTGATAACGACTGACTTCCATATAGGCAGTCGCCGTTTTCTCTGCAACATCGGTTAAGGTAGCCATCAATTTAAAGCGGTAGCTGTCACGGGCGGCAGTTTGCAGATTGATATCGTTGTTAGTTTTACCAAAGTCATACACCAGTTGTGTCAGGGTTATGCCATACGAAACGTTGTTATCAAGCCTGCCGCTGGAGTCCGTTTGTCGGGACGGCCCCGCGTTGCCGGTTAATCCAACGTGCGGATACCAGGCACTTTTGGCTTCATCAATTTGCGCTTCGCCAATGCCTATCTGCGCCGCCTGTTGAGTGACGTCGGGATTTCGCGCAAAGGCGCGTAATATACTTTCCTGTAAGGATAATTGGGCAACTGGCGTTACCGCTGGGGCGTTCGCCCATTGTGGCAGCGGTGCAGCAATTGCAGCTTCTCCCATCACCATAAAACTTATTAAAAAAATAAGTCCATTATTTTTACGGTTTTTAAACTGGAATCGCGCCATAGATAAGTCACTTCCTTCCAGGTCATTATTTTAACTGGTTTTTATAACCAGTCTCATTTTATTAAGAAGGGTAATAACTTGTGCATCTCTTTTGTCGATCATTGATATGGGCAAAGAAATACAGCTAAAAAGCTTATACGTTATTTATTTAGAATACACTACGACTTTTAGATTACCATCATACACATTAAGAATAATCCACGGTAATAAGTGATTAGCATCACAGATTTATCGCGTATATATCATTTTTTTGTGACTTATTTATTAAAGGAATAAGAAAGGTAATTTGAATTAAAGACAAAGGCGCAGTACAGGCAGTACTGCGCGCAGAGAGGTGTTATACGGTTTTATTGCGCTTCATGACCATTGCCACAATAAGGCTGAGTAAGATTGCACCAATAATCCATATCAA
>ENA-OWOU01000381-OWOU01000381.1-gut-metagenome-genome-assembly--contig:-NODE-381-length-29008-cov-12.784280_pt1 | contig 29008 bp, 27 predicted proteins | sample MGYA00248248_ERZ651801 | MGnify/ENA primary metagenome ERZ651801 (study PRJEB26908, sample SAMEA4031710) | gut metagenome | biome: gut; feature: normal infant; material: stool | place: China | collected... | reverse complement strand
GCAAGGCTAAATCTCGCAAGATGGTACAATGAAGTGGAAAAGTTTGACTATATGGAGTTCAACAAGGTACTTGATACCTTTTCAAACCATAGTACGACCATCATAAATTATTTTGAAGAACGATTGACAAATGCTTCTGCGGAGTCGTTCAATGCTAAAATAAAAGCTTTTCGAAGTCAGTTAAGAGGGGTGGCTGATGTAAAATTCTTCATGTTCAGGCTGGCTATGCTATACGCTTAAAAGAAAGCTTGCCAACCGGGAAAATCCGCTGACCCGAAAAAATAATAAGACTCTTTATAACAATTCCATAAAAAAATAAAGCTAATTGGTGACAATAAACCAATTAGCTTCTAAAAGTAGCGGAACCGGGAATCGAACCCGAGTTTCAGCCGTGAGAGGGCTGCGTCCTAGGCCACTAGACGATACCGCCATCAGTTAGTCTTAATTCTTTTTCTAAGACGTTGCAAAGTTAGAAGTTTGTTTTTAATCTGCAAAATAAAAAATGATTTTTTTATGTTATTACTATTATAAATCGGAATTTGATTTCTATGAAGTATATTTTATGTAGTAAAATTGAAAGTCTAAAAACACCTTTACTCTTCCTTCCGAAAGCCTTGACAGCAAACTGTTGAAAAATGAATATAAAAAATAAGTCGCAAAATTAATTTACGACTTATTCGCGGAAGCTGGGGGATTCGAACCCCCGGTACGGTTGCCCGTACGTCAGTTTAGCAAACTGGTGGTTTCAGCCACTCACCCAAACTTCCTTCTTCTCAGAAGCGTTATCTCTCAAACGCGGTGCAAAGATAAGGGGATAAATTGAAATATGCAAACCTTTTGCTCTTTTTTTTAGATATATTTTTTGATGGAAATAATAAGGTGCTGATAGTGAAGTGTTAATAGGTGGAATTAATTTTTCTCCCAAAAATCCAAACATTCTTTAGCCACCTTTATTGGACAATGGTGTTTTTTAATATATTCAATGCTGTCGGCGGATAATTGAGAAATTTTATTTGTATTGGCTAATAAACTCTCTAGTTTGTTATAAATGTCATTTCCTTCGGGGCGTACGTTGATGATAGGGCGAAGTCTGTCTTCGCCTAATAAGTTGTAATGTTCCTCTTCTGCACCTCCCACCACTACAATTCCTTTGCTCATGGCGTATAATGCATTTAATCCCGGAGAATAAGAATAAAGCTGATCTAACATTACATCGCACCCGTCCATAAAATGTTCACATTCATCATACGGAGTGAAAACGGTTTGTTTGATTTCGCATGCAGATGGATGTCTGTAATATAATTTATAGAGGGCGCTATAAAGTTCGTCTTTGCCCTTCCATTCTTCACGATGATGTTTTAGACTGATATAGAATTTTACTTTTTCTATTTTTTTAGAAGGGATTTGTGGGTGGGGCAATGATTCTATCGGGAAAGGAATGTATTTGGTTTTTCCAGAGAAATAGGGTTGGTAGGCTAAATAGGATTCGTAAAGACTGGTGATGATTCCATTACAATTGTTCGCGATGATACGGTTTAATTTTCCTCTGAATCCATGCATCCAATTTATAATTGCCATTTTATTATCAATGGTATCACGAAAAGCGCCATTGGCATAAAAATCATTATATCGGAGAGCGTTTTTATTTAAACACATGTAAATCCAGTAAAAATCATATTCAAACCCTCCTAAAAATATTTTCTTGTTGTTCTTTTTAAGATATTGGAATACGTACTGAAGCAGTTCGGGTTTTAATTTTAAAAAATAAGGGTTGACAAGTTGTACCACATCATATCCTCTGAGTTGGGGAAGGGTTTTAAGTAAATTGAACGTGTTTTTAAGAACTCCCCAACGGATTGATGACCGGTTGGGATAGAGATAGTCAGAGTTATTTAGCCATAAATTGCTGTGGGATAATACATCGACTCTATGTTCCATTTTTCTTAAGGCTTCTGCTAAAGTCCAATGTATATTGCTATACTCCCCTATTAATAAGATTTTCATAAACAGTCAATCATTATTTAATTAAATAGTTTGTGCATTGGTAGCAAGTCGTTTTGCTATTCTTATTTTTCTATTTAACAAACAAGTGTAGGCTTTAGTTCTTATTGTAGGGTGGTTTTGCAATAAAAAAGGATGATTTGTCTTCTGTCGTGGCTAGTATTGTCTATGAAAATTAAATCTATCAAAAATATATCTTATTGTATTACAGAAAAATGTGTGTAGTAGAATGACTGAAAATGTATGGTTTGCAAAAAGATTTTGTATTTCAAAAAAAATGAAAATAAGTCCTTCTTTAATTATGCATAGCAGTGAGAAATTGCTAAACCTTTTCTTTTAGAAGATTGTTTTCATACTTATGTGAGGTATAGTGTCCATTTTGATATGGTTTTTTGGGGAATTTATGAATAAAGAATATTTAGGCGTTAATGAAAGAATATAGGTTAAGAGTTGAAGAAAAAAATAATGAAGGCTGATTTGGCGACAATCAGGAGGGAATATACAAAGGGTGGTCTCAAAAGGAGCGATCTTCCTGATAATCCACTTATTCTTTTTACAAAGTGGCTGCAAGAAGCGATAGATGCGGAGGTAAATGAGCCTACGGCTATGTTGGTAGGGACTGTTTCTCCGGAAGGGGAACCGGCAATACGGACTGTGTTGTTAAAAGATTTGCATGATGGCAAATTTATTTTTTATACTAACTATGGAAGTCGCAAGGGTAAACATCTGGCTCATAACCCATCTATCTCTATATCGTTTGTATGGCATGAACTGGAAAGGCAAATTCATATAGAAGGTATTGCGGTTAAAGTATCTTCACAGGAATCAGATGAATATTTTAGAAAAAGACCTTACAAGAGTCGTATCGGTGCCCGTGTTTCTCCTCAAAGCGAACCGATAGAAAGCAGGATGCAACTTATTCGTGATTTTATGAAAGAAACTACTCGCTGGATAGGAAAAGAGATAGATCGCCCTGAGTGTTGGGGAGGTTTTGCTGTTATGCCTGTTCGTGTTGAATTCTGGCAGGGTAGGGTAAATCGTTTGCATGATCGTTTTCTCTATATGCTTCAATCTGATGGTGTTTGGGAAATAGAAAGACTCGCTCCTTAATCTTCAGAATAGAGAAATGATTCCAAGCTCTTTTTCAAACTGATCCGAAGTAAGGCTTTTTTGGGCGTTTCCGTTTCATGCGTCAAAGATAACCATTTTAACTAATTCCCTCAAGTTTTCAAAGAGAGCCCTGAGCCGTCCTTCCACCACAGAGGACGTAAGTGGTTGAAAAACAAAAGGATTAGAAATTTTCATTCTAATCCTTTCTTGCTTTTGGAGGTTCCTGGCGGTCACTAAATGCTGCTATTTAATTATACGCTATAACACCTCTAATCTCTTTAGCTTAAATTGAAAAAGTAAAACTCTCATCTCACAAAGTAGCACAAAGTTCCATAGTAAACCATCACAGTGGTCCCTATATTGGTCTCTGCCTTAATAATTGCAAATATTTTAAATACATTTTAGGTATTCTGCAATAAACAATCGATAGGTATAAACATTCTATATTCTCATTCCTTGTATAAAAATATCCATTCATATTAGGATGAAAGGATAAACATTAGCCTTACATAAAACAAGAGAAGTAAAAAATATAGCTTTCTCTTTGTTAAGCATAAAAAATATTGTATTTTAGCCACAAAATAATTATGTGAAATATGATTCTGATTGTATAGCTTATCCATTACCTTATTAAAGGTACTACCAAAATTATGCAATGCAAAAGGATTCACTTAAACTAATAGTACAAATATGAAAACCACCATAGAAGCTTATTCTTTTACCGTAAGAAAAAAAAGAGATAAAGAGCCTATATCTTTTTCTGATTATCCTGACATCTATCAGTTGTTGACTCATGGTAGCATGAAGTTCATTAAATACATAGATAAAAATATAACAGGTGATGTGCCTGCGGAAAAAATGACAGTTAGAATACCTCCTAAAGGACATAGCCATAGTGACGCTGAACGATATTTATGTGGTATTATCGAAACTGGACATTATGGTAAAGAGTACGAAGCGGTAGATAAAGACAATCCTAAAGATGAAGAAAAGAAAATATATCTAGGAAAAAGTAAGGCAATTATGATACCCTTTTTCTATTATATCCATATTCCAAGAAAAGGCAATAAAGCATTAATGATTTTGGAAAGAACAGAAAACAATGGAATATTTCCATTAATGAGAAGTATTTTAATTTCATTTTTTAATTTTCATTTTGGAGTAGAAGAAGGATACACTATTGACAGAGGAAATATAATTCTGGGATCATATCTCAAGAAACTAAGTGATGGAAAATACAATTCTTTATCATTATCTGCTAATTCTGTACCAACAGATATAGCAGAAAGATATTTTGGAGTATTAGACTCCGAAGACTTCACATTGGAATTGACTTTAAAATTTCGGAAAAATATCGGTGAAACTAAGGAAAAAAAGATTAAATCAATGATTGATTCCGGAAATTACCTTTTTGAATCTTCCGATTTAAGTGATATATTTGAAGAATCAACCAAGCGAGTAACTTCAACTATTGGTACTGGCAAAAATGCCAAAACAAGAACTTTATATTTAGATGATGAAAAGAAGAATCTAATTCGTCCATATTATGAAATAGAGGTAGAAGAGAATGCAAAAGGATTTGCTGATTATAATTCTATAAAAGAAGTTACCAAGCAATTTATTAAAGATAACACCGATTTTAAAGTATTTGAGTAAATGAAGCTAACATTTATAAGCATTAGAGAAATTCTTCAGAAACAAAAAGAAATTTTGAAGGTCGACCCTAATAACAAATGGACTTTTTTTATATTACCATTTTTGTTAGGTATTTTGTGTAGTGCTTTATTTTATCAGGACACGAAAGCAATAGTAGACTCTTTAACTTTATTCCTATCCATTTTTATTCCTATATTTATAAGTTTATTGGCAACTTTGATTTCATTTGTTATGAATAAAATCAAAACTCGCCACAATAAAGAAAGAATACCTCTTATTAAAGAAACATTTTATAATATATGCTATCTAATTCCAATATCCTTATTTTTATTAGTGCTTTCTTTATTAATGAATTTAACAATAGGAGATAAATGCATCATATATCATGATATTATTACATCACCAATCTGTAACATAATATTCTCCATAGACATTACCATTCAATTCATTTATTTGTTTATCATAGGTATATTTTTTTATGGAGGCATTATTCACCTAATTATGAATATACTTATGGTAACCAAACGAATATTCAAACTATTCGACAAAGAAATAGATTTATTAACTCATCCTGAAGAATCAGAACAAACCAATAAATATGAGACTCCTATAGCTGAAGAAGAAAAGAAAAATGATGAAGTTGAAGATTCAATAGATAACTAATCAACAAAAGCGTACTCACTAATCCATTTTCATTCAAAATCAAACATATCATCTTCTTGAAGCCTCTTTTCTTGAACTTTTCTTTCAAGAGAATGTTTTAGAATTTTAATACGATCTATTAACATTAGCACATACGTATTCAGACCTATGTCATTAAAATAATCACTTAAACACTCATTTACTTTTCTCGTAAAATGAATAACAATACTATCATAGCTTACTATTATTGGAGTTGAAAATGATTTTAAATAGTCATCATCCAAATCATTTATTGTTGCAATAGTACGTGTAGTACTCTCTACCAAGCTTGGAGTACTCAGAAGTATTTTTTTCAATTCACAAGAATATGGAAAATCAGTAAACAATACCTGATCTCTATTCTTGATATAATATAATATAGGTTTAGCCCAAAACGAATAATAAGAACACTCTTTGTCTTCAAAAGATGAACTATCCTCTTCTAAAGCATAATCTTCTTCATCATCTTCGCAATCTTCATCATCTTCGCAATCTTCCCAGTTTTCACCATCATCAAATATATCCTCTTCGTTTAACTCATACAAAATCTTAATATTCAATAGATCCAAGTAGTTCAAAACGGATTCTTCAACACTCGAAGAATCCAGTTTAGTAATAATATCTTCAAGCTCTAGAATCAAAGTTGACGTAAAATAATAATTATCAATCTCTTCACTGATTGTCCACAAATTATAATCAACATTATAATTTAAAGAGAAATACTTTTTCCTATAATCTTGTATTTTTCTATCAACAGGTCTGTGAGCCATCAAAAGGGCTATAAAATATTCTTGTAGTGACCTATGAGGGAATAGATAGTCTAATCCATCAATTATTATAACAGAAATACTAACTGTCAAATCATAAATTAAATGTTCAATATTATACGAATATCCTCTTTTCTTTTTAATAAATTCTAATTTTGAAATGAGATATTGCCTATCAAAAGTAAAACGACCTTCAAAATAGGAATAAAATGAAAACCATTTTAATATATCTTCAAAATCCTCTTGCTTTAGTTTTGTTTTTCGCTCATGAATTTCCCCTCCTTTACTAAAATTATCATGTCTTGTACATAAAGTATCAAATATATTAAAATAAAATTTACTTTTAGTATGGGGTAATTCCGGATGATTTTTAAAGGTAAAAATAAACATTGTTAGTAATAATGGATTCATCATATAATCGCAATAATCCACATTTTTAGGATCGTGAATAACCTCCATTATATTTTTCTGTAAAGACATACTGTCATCCAAAATAGACAACTGTTTTATTACAAAATCTTCAATCTGATTATTTCTAATTTTTGAGATTTTATAGTTATAAAAACGAGGCAATGACTCCACAAATGCCCCCGGACGAGATGTTATAACAAATAAATTCTTTCTATATCTATCTATGAATTGATTTATTTCATCCTTCCTCTTATTATAACTACCTTCAAACAGTTCATCATAGCCATCCAATAAAAATAGAAATTTACCATCAGAAAGTAAACGCTCTAAAATACGATCATTAGGAGATAGCCCATTATTAAAGATAATTGTAATAATATATTCCCTAAGTGAGCCATCAAAAGAATTCAAATTTCTTAACTCAACAAATATAGGTATCTCCAATTCATTATTAAGGAAATACAGAAAAAAATGTTTCACCAACATCGATTTCCCACTCCCTGCATCTCCTATAATCGCAACACAAGAACTTACATTGAAAACTGTTTTAAGATTATTCTTCACATTTATAATATACTTTTCTCCTGTAACTTTTACTCCTTTCAAATTTAACGGGAAATAAGTATCATAAAAATTCACAAGATCATTTCTATACAAAAATGTTTTAAGTTTTTCAAACTTTGCTTTTTGACCTAATGCATAATTTAAAAGTCCATCATCTAATAAATACGCAAGCTCCTCTTTGCAGTTTTTCAAAAGCAACCCAATTTCTTTTCGCAAAGCAATTAACGACGGGATAGCAACAATAGGTTCTGTCATAATACTCTCATTTAGATTAACAAATATCTGAAAAAAGAATGAATAAACCGAATTTTCACTTAACTTTGTATAGAAACTATTACCAGTCTCATGAAGCTTGTATAATTCAGTAATAATTTAAATTAAGATTTATATGGTATTAACTCCAGAAGAAAAAATAATCAAAGAATTCTTGATTAAATGTGCTATAACCAAAAGGATTATCACATATCAGAATCTGTCTACAGTAGCTAATTTAGGATTAGACATGAGTCTTTCTAAAGACAGGAATACAATAGGAGAACTATTATGTAATATTTCAAGGCAAGAGCATAAAGACGGAAGACCTATATTATCAGCATTGGTCATTACGGCAAATGAAAAGTCCCAAGGAGACGGTTTCTATAAGTTGTGTGAAGAATTAGGATATGGAGAGTGGCAACAACTAAAGCGGAATGAAAAATTTTCAAAAGAACGAATAGATGAATGTTATGAGTTCTACTCTAAATTAAAAAAGTAATTCAACCATAATAAATAGCAAAGCCTACATAATTCTCCATTAAAAATGGTGGCTTTGCTGTTTTGTTTCTTTTCGATATTGGGTCATCACCAACAAATTTTCTCTTTAAGCAATATTACATACTGCCATTTTGTCACAATTCCAATTAACTATCACTGACAATATTACCTATATGTATATGGAAGTTAAATAGTGCTTCCAATTCTTATTCACTCTTCCTTTTAAGCATTTAATAACATCTTAGATAGAATTCTAATTTTCAACTGATTAAATCATAAAAAACAAAATTCCATTAATAAAAGCAAGAGTTTGGCACGCTACGGAGGTGCAATCTTTGTGAACAAGTTACTGACAAGTGGTCCGGTCATTTGACAGAGCGTCATATTCTGCAATCAGATAAAAAGCAGCAGAAAATCACTCATGACGCTTAGTCATATAGAAATACAACGGAACGACCCTTGAAAAGTTATAATGGAATAATTAATACGTTGAATATATGATTAAAATTAAAACATGCTACACCGTAGCAAATCCTAAATTCTCTCTTAAAGACTCTAATGCAGAGTTCTCCGCAATAAGAATGCGTGTATTTATTAATAAGGTAAGATTAAACATTCACCTTCCGGCTGAATACAAAATCAAACCATGCCATTGGGATAACGCCACAGGAAGAGCAATCGAAGACCCGAAGCGGAATCCAAACTTAAAAGGAAATCCATTATTGCAGGTACAATTGCGTAATATCAATAAAGAGATAGAAAGAACACTTAATCTCTTCATTTGGGTAATGGAAAACTTCAAGTTACACAACATACAACCAATGGCAGACCAAGTGAAAGCTGAAATGATGAAAGAGCTGAATAGAGTGCAAATAGAAAGCAAACGCACCTTTACAGATTTCATTTCCTATATTGACTTCTTCATAACCTTATGCAGAGAGGGTTCAATTTTAAATAATAAGGGGGCAAAGCTAGTTCCGGGTTCAATACGAAACTACGTTTCAACGCAAAGTGCATTGAAAAGATACTCAAAAGATCGTAACGTGAAATTAACTTTAGAATCTATTAATATGGACTTCTATAATGACTTTGTTAGTTATTTAAACGAAACCAAGCACTCTCGTGGGCTGTATCGCCCTAGTGTAATCGGTAAATTCATAAAAAACATCAAGGTGTTTATGAGATATGCAAACGAAAATGGATATACCATCAATGATGATTTCAAAAAGAAAGATTTCAAAGCGTTTCGTGAAGATGCCGAATCAATCTATCTGAATGAAAGCGAATTAGAGAAACTCTATACTTTAGAACTCCCAGACAATCAAGCACAGGTAAGAGATGGCTTTCTAATAAGTTGCTATACAGGACTTAGATATAGTGACATTGCCCGTCTTGCAGCAAAGCATATTAATTTCCAAGAAGAGACTATTACAATTGTTACTCAAAAGACAGCCACAAAAGTTGTTATCCCAATTCATCCCGTTGTAAAAATCATCTTAGAGAAATATGGCAATAAGCCCCCTGTAATACAATGTAACCAAGCAACTAATCGTATGCTTAAAAAGATATGTCGCAAAGCTGGAATTACTGAAAAGATTAATATAATGGAAACAAAAGGAGGAATACGGCAAGAAGTTACCTATGAAAAATGCGAAATGGTAACATCTCATACAGCAAGAAGAAGTTTTGCTTCCAACGCTTCAAAGAAAGGTATCCCCTCCTTAGCAATCATGCAAATTACCGGACATAAAACCGAAAGTAGCTTTATGCGTTACGTCAGAATAACAAAAGAGGAAAATGCCAAAATGCTATTAAATCATGATTTTTTTAGATCAACAATCTAGTTTTACAACCAAAATGTTGATGGTTTAAAGCAAGTACAGTATCTTAGAACAAAATATTATATTATGGATTCAACAACGTTAAAAGAACTACTAAAATATGATGGGGCAGAATTTCCCAAGAAAGAAATAAAACTCCCTCTACAGTCAGTATGGGAGTATCTGGGTTATCTTGAAATTTCCCTTGATTGTTTCAAATTGGCAATACAACATTTAGATGCTGATTTTTTTATGATTACTTCTCAAATAGGCTTCTTCTCCAAAGAAAAAATAGAGGATTTCATAAGTAATAACGGGTATCAACAATGCAATGAAGAAATCTGTTCTTTTGAACTCTTTAACAAACAGATATATTACGATGGAAATCTACTTTATAAGTTGTCATGCGAAGATTTGATGGAGAAGTATCTTCTTGAAGAGCATAAACAAATACTTGGATATGATGCATTAAACGCTCCCCTAAAAAAGAACATAATTGAAAACGGATACTACAGAATAGATGAATTTCCCCATATTAAAAATCAAAAATATAAAAATGATTTTTTCAGATTCTTTACAGACAAGGAAATATTCCAAGAATTGTATGAATGCGCAAAGTCTGAAAAGAAAGAAATTACAGACTTTAGTATCTTATTAAATAGCAAACTTCAACTACTTAACAACAAGCTATGTGGATTCTCCGAAGAGCTAATCTCACATTTAACTAATCAAACCTTAATTCATTGGTATATTCTACTACAAAAACACATAGGAAATGCCATGTCTTTATTAACAGATTCCTCAGTCAATAAAATAGATACAAAACAAATAGTTTATATTATCAAATCTTTATTTGAGTACTATTTAGATGTTGACACAAAAGAAGTTTCTTTCGTTGAATTTACCAGAAACTTAGTTGGAACCACCTACAGTACAGCAGAAAAATATCTCCGTTCTCCCACAATGGGTTATAAAGAAACACCTTTTACTAATAATTGGATAGAAGTAATAGAACTACTGGATAAATTGGATACAGAAAATCCAAAAGTACGGGAGTTTATTCGATTCATTCTTGAAGAAAAGTATCGTCAGAAAAAAGGATTGAGCCATGATTTGCAAACAAAAATAAATGGCTTCATCGCAAAATACCCCTAATTTAACGACATTCCATTTTATAAACTACACGATGGCATATCCTCACACGGTATGCCATTTTTATTTCTATAAATCAAATACTTACCTAAAGCATTCGACTTACTTCTACATAAACCTTTTTTTGCCTCAGAATAAAACTAACGAAATTCAGAATAAACCAGCCATTTTACGGAATAAGCTTATCCCCTGTAAACCTGCACTTTGCCATACCTTTGCATCGTTGAAGTTGCGCAACTCTTCAAATCAAAACGATTAATAATAAAAAATAGAAAACAGATGAAAAAGAAAATCTTTATTCTTGAAGACCCAGAAGAACTGATGATCCAATTCGGTTCACAGGTAAGGAATACTATCAAAGAAGAGTTAGCCGATGCCCAGAAGAGAGCAACAAAAAAATCCACTACTAATACTTATATGAGTAGACAAGAAGTCTGCGAACTTTTACACATATCTTATTCAACTTTACATCGGTGGGTGAACTTAGAGATTCTGGTATGTTACAAAATTGGTAGACGTTCTCTCTTCAAAGCAAAGGAAGTTGAAGCTACTTTAGTCAAATTAAACGTGGGAGGAGGGCTTGGATATGGATACTAAACAACAATCAACTTCTATGCTTGAAATGGTAACTCAAAGTATTAACAACTTTGAGCAAGCTACTCAGCCAACTATACTGCCGACCTCTTCAAGTCCAGAAGAAGTTATAGAACATCTAATCAGTTGCGCTCGTCCCATCGATTTTGATGCGATTGCAAATAATCCGGATGGTAAAAAAGCCAATGTAATACAAAAAACAGTTATAACAATAGACGAATTCAAAAAGATAGCTGACCAAAATAACCGCAATATAACAATTATAAAAGGAGAGATATTCATATATAACGGAGTGTATTGGCAGAATCTTGAAGAAAATGAAGCCAAATATCTTCTAGGAAAAGTGGCAGAAGCAATGAACTATGATTCCATTGATTCACAATTCTATCGCACAAGAGATCGCTTATATAACCAACTGCACTCTGCAGCTTACACCCCAGAAGATTCTTCTGAAACCAAATGTGAAACAGTACTCGTCAATTTCCGCAATGGGACATTGGAAGTGAACGAAACGGGCGCAATTCTTAGAGAACATAGACCAGAAGATAAATTGACCTATTGCTTAAAGTATGATTATGATCCAAATGCAAAATGTGATAAATTTTATACATTCTTAAATCAGATGCTTCCGGATATAGAATCGCAAGTTATCTTATTTGAATATTTGGGATATACCTTAACCAAATACTTAAAACTAGAAAAATTTCTTTTACTTCTCGGGGAAGGGAAAAACGGTAAATCTGTTATCTACGAAATAGTACGAAAATTATTTGGTGAAGAAAATGTATGCAATTTGTCACTAGAAGAGGTTACAAAGGATAAAGGATATTGCAGAATAGACTTGCATAACAAGCTACTAAATTATGGTAGTGACATTGGGGGCAGATATGACCCCATCGTACTAAAAAAAATGACTTCGGGTGAGCCTATATACGCACGGGCAATTAGAAAGCAGCATATTACGATGTGCAATTATGCTAAACAAATGTATAATGCCAACCAATTGCCTAAAGAAAGCTCTGAATATACCCAAGGATTACTTCGTAGATTTTTAATTCTAAAATTCACTATAACGGTAGAAGACAAAGATGTAAACGTAAACCTTGCTAAAGAAATTTGCGAAACTGACCTCCCCGGCATATTTAATATGGTACTTGAAGGTCTCCAAAAAATTCTCAAACAAAAACGTTTTTCCCCATGTGCTGCTTCCGACAAAATCTTAAACGAATTTGTAGAAGAAGTAAATCCTCTATCCGAATTTCTCGAATATGAAAATTACACTCATAGTACTAAGAGCTATATGGCGTTAAAGTTTCTGTATGACGAGTATGCCAACTTTTGCTCACGCACTCGTACTATTCCAGTTGGTTATAAAGTATTTTCCCGACTACTTAAACAACAGAATTTTAAAGTAGAAGCTATCGGTGGAAAAGCACGGCAAGTATTTATAGAAAAACAAAATTAATAACTTAAATCGTCATTATCGTAATAACCACAGTATGGAGCATTACGATAATGACGATAATAAATGATAATCTTGAATATGGAAAAAGAATATCGCTATTCTTTAGATAACAGAAGGGGCGCTAATTTCATACATATTTGCCCCAACTGTGGAAAACGTGAGTTTAAAAGATATATAGACAATACTACAATGGAATACATTGCAGAAGATGTAGGAAAGTGCAATCGACTTATCAAATGCGGTTTTCATAAGCCCCCTAAAGTACATTTCCAAGAACATCCAGAAGAAAAAACAAAAAGGAATGAACTATACAGAAAAAAAAGGCAACCAAAATCCCCAATTAATATCAATGAAAAAGACTATGATATAATTGATGAAAAATACGTTAAGATATCAATGTGGAATAAACGATACATTAACACATTTACCATATGGCTTTTCAAATTAATAGGAAATAACCCTCATTATGGCATAGAAGCAATCAAAGACGTTGTACAAAAATACGATTTAGGTGGTTCGCATAGAATCAATGGAGCAGTAGTTTTCTGGCAGAGAGATTATAACAACCAAATACGTACAGGAAAAATTATGCTTTATAATCAACAAACAGGAAAGAGAATCAAGGATGAAAATAGACCTAATATGATAAACTGGGTTCATTACTACCTAAAGAAAGAGCATAGGCTAAAAGCTGATTTCAAACTAAAGCAATGTTTCTATGGAGAACATTTACTTAAAAAATATCCTAATGCGATTGTTGCCGTCTTTGAAAGTGAAAAAACAGCCATAGTAGCCTCCATTATATTTCCGGATTTAGTTTGCATCGCAAGTGGAGGATTAGGAGGATTGAATTTACAAAAATGCAAGGTATTAGCCCACAGGCACGTTATTTTCTTTCCCGACTTAGGATGTTACCAGCAATGGAAAGCTAAAGTTGAAGGTATATCCAAACATATCTTCTTTGCAAGCTACTCTATAAACGACGTATTAGAGGATAATGCAACTGAAGAAGAAAGAGCTGGTGGGTTAGACCTATGCGATTACATCATTAAATCATTGACTAACAACAATTAACCATATTATTAATTTCAAATTTTTAAGTTATGAACAACAAAAGTAAATCAAAGAGTGAGAGCATTCAAGAAATTCTAGATGTAGTGTGCAAAGAAAAGGTAGCACGGTGTTACTCAATAAACAATAATTGTGATTTTTTTTACCTCTGAGAAGAAAAACGACAAAGAGACTGCATGGCTCTTCAATATCTTATCCGATAGATTATCGATTCCTAACGGAGAAGTTATAGAAATGTCGGACACAAACATCACAATTTGGTCATCTAAGAGTTTTAATTCCATATTGAGGGTCTTATTAAACAAAAAAGAGCCAATATATCATATAAGCACATCACCAGAAGAGCCTACCGGGGTAAAGATATTAAAGTGGTCAGAGTATAAACTACTGCATGAACCATGTAAAAGACCACATCTGACTACAAAAAACGATTTGCTTTTTATGCCTCATGGTTTCAGAGAATCTTGTCAGCATAGCAAGTTTAATACTTATTTGGAAGAATCCAAAACGATAACTCGGCTTACTTAGAACACCGCTAAAAGCCGAAGTCAAAATATTACTACGAGAAAGAGCTGGGCTATTCATAGTCTAGCTCTTGCTGTATTCGCTCTAACAAGTTGGGTTTTGGAATTCAATCAGGCAACCTTGCTAATAAATATTATAAAAGTTAATATGAGCAATTTAGACAAGACAATTACATTTGACACAGTTAGATTCGTTACTTACAGTGAGTATATATCCGATGTAAATGATGAATTCTTTGATAATGATATAGACTTAGCCAGTGGAGAAGCAAGAAAAGTAGAATTTCATTCTCGTAAACACACAGATATAATTCCTTTTCAATTGTATATTAGAGTGAATTACAAATCTAAAAGAATGACGATAGAGTTCTCTTCTAAAATATTATTCAAAGACTATCCACTATTAATCTCTGCACAAACGTTTCGGCAATGCTTACTCAACATTGAAAACCTTAATATTTGCAAATTAGATATTGATAAGATTATTGAGAACTGTTATTTCAACAAGCTACATATAACCAAAGATGTAGATTTAAAATTGACTAGTGAAATACTTGATAGACTCAACCAATATAATGGAGAGTATAGACGATATAAATGGCACAGATACACAGATGGAATTTTGTTCACTAAAGATGTAAAAGCCGTAGATTGCAGAGAGTCAATAACCATCTATAATAAAGAAGCAGAAATTTCATTATATAGGAATAAGACATTCCTAAGGCAAACAGGTGCGGAGCAATCAATCCTCAACTATTTTCAAGGTAAAACCCGATTTGAGATAAAATTAGAGAATAAAAGAAAAATAATGAAGGAGTTAGAAATCTCCAACACAGATTTCCATTCAGTAATGAACACTAACAAAAACATCTTACTATCTTTATTCAACAAGATATTTGATGCAGATACCTCACATAAATCTAATACCATACAAATAAACAATATTGTAGACTATGGATTATGGTGCATTATCCGTTATCACAAATTCGATTTGAGAAGCATTGAGCAAGAAATTAAAGATATATCTCTTTACTCAAACAAGACCAAAGGAGCGTTAGGTAAACAAATGAAGAAAATCAAAGCAATGATGCAGACTTTTCTTAATCAAGAACATAATGCCGATTCTATTCTATCCCAAATTAGAGATAAAATAAAAAATTGATACTTAAATTGAATAATATATGACAGAGGCGTCATATAAAGAATATTGTAGAAATTCTTTATTTAAAGTGATTTACAAAGAATCAAAAATTGATTTATAGAAAAATACTATTCAATAATCCCTATCCTCTATTTCTAACCGCTTTAAGTATCCATGCTATATGACAAGATATGACGCCTCGTCATAATATACACAAACGGAACAATTCTTGAAAATGTTTATTAGACAATGAATGTAAAATTATAAACAGAATCTAATGAGAACATACATTTCAGGACAAATTACAGAATTAGGAGTAGAGGAAGCCAAAGCTAAATTTGATAAAGCAGAAAAAGCATTGACTGTACAAGGATATATCCCTATTAACCCTATAAAAGTTAACACACCGATTGAGGGAAAGACATGGAAAGAGTACATGTTGGATGATATAAAACTCCTATTTGACTGCGAAGCTATCTTCTTGCTTAACAACTGGCAAGCCTCCAAAGGAGCAAGAATAGAATACTTAATAGCCAAAGAAATAGGAATGACAATCCTTATGGAAGCAGAACAATAAATTGTATAAGAACTATAATATATTGATTAATATTTAAACTGTAAATACATGAATAAGAAAGAATTAACAAATGCTATTGCGGAAAGAACAGGGTTAAGCAAGTTTGAATCAAGAAAAGTGCTAAATGCAGTAATAGAAATCATTACCGAAGAAATGGTAAGAAATGGAAGGCTGCTTTTGATTGGTTTTGGAACATTCTTAGTGAAACAAAAAGCTGCGAGAAAAGGAATGAACCCTAGTACATTTGCTCCGATTGATATTCCGGCTAAAAAGATTGCCAGTTTCAAGCCAAGTATCTATCTGAATTTCCTATTGAATAGAAAGAAAAGAGGAAGAAAAAAGAAAGAAGAGAGGGAGTAATTTACAATACAACGATGATATAATCATAAACAAGCCTTTAGGATATGTAGTGTAACATAGATTTCAAGATTATGAATAGATTATACTTGATATTGTTTGTTCCTATTTGGCAATCTCGTAAATTTACAGCCTAAAAATACAAAGAATATGATTATACCATATAAGAATCATAAAATATTCGCATTCTCTGATACTCATGGGATGCACTCTCAACTAAGAATACCGTCAGAAGCTGACATCTTGATTTGCGCTGGAGACGGAGTAGCAGGTATAGAAGAACAGGAATTATCCGATTTCCTCAACTGGTATGCTGCCCAACCCGCTCAATTACGTATATTTGTGGCTGGTAATCATGAACTCTTGTTCGATTTATGCCCAGAAGATGCACAATTGCTAATCCCTAAAGGTGTTACATTGCTGGAAGATTCTGGGATAAAGTATGATAATATTCATTTCTATTCTATCACAGCACGCCCGTGGTTACATCATAAACAAGAAATTCCATCGAGCATAGACTTTCTGATAACCCATGGACCAGCAAAAGGAGTACTGGATGAAGGTACTGGATGCTCTTTATTAAAAGATGTGATTGCTAAATACAAACCTCGTAACCATGTATTTGGGCATATTCACTCTTGTGGTAGCCAAATGATAATTTGTCCAAATACTGTTCATTACAACGTTTCTTATTTCGAGAGTCTACTCTAATTCCATAAGTGATATTGAATATCAGTAATCGCTTTGACCTACAAATATAAACATTTATGCCAACCAAAAATACCATACGAAGAAACTATCTAATCATTCGTAGAATTCTACAGAATGATTATCCCAGCAAGCGTACACTGCTCGACTACATGAAACGATATGACGTAGAGATTGGAGAGAGGACATTTCAAAGAGATCTAGCTGATATACGAAGTAATTTCGATATAGAAATCATATACGATGAACAAAAGAATGGTTACTATGCTCAAACAGATAGTACATTCGATTTCGATAAATTGCTCTATTTTATTGGACTAGCTGAAAGTTCTGATATTATTCTCTCCACTGTCAAAGACAGAAACAAACTCCTAGAGTACTTATCTATTAGCCCTACCCCTCACGCAAAAGGAGTTGAGAATATCGGTCGTTTACTGCAAGCAATCCAGAGCCAAATGAGCATCCACTTTGAACATCGAAACTATCAAACAGGCAGATTAAAAGAATATACAGTCTTTCCTTATCTATTGAAAGAGTTTGAAGGAATGTGGTATATGTTTGCCTATGTTGATGAACTGAAAGCTTTTCGCACTTTTGGGCTTGACAGGATTAGTGACCTTATTATTACCGATAATCATTTTCAACGAGAGAAAGTATTGGAGCTGACTGCGGATAAATTCAATCAAATATATGGGATAATCTATGAACCGGATAACAATCCAAATGCCCCAATAGAAAAAGTGGAACTAAGATTTTCCGATACTATGTTACATTATCTGAAAGCTCTACCACTACACCAGTCTCAAACTATAGATGAAAACATTGTCACTTTACACCTAATTATCAATCCGGAATTAGAAAATAAGATAATCAGTTACGGAGAACAAGTAGAAGTCTTATACCCATTATCGCTCAGAGAAAGAATTATAAAACGCTTACAAAAAGCTATATCCCAATACTAACGCTTATGAAAATATGTATAATTAGTGATATTCATGGACTGACAGAATGGAAGAATATTATCAATAAGGAAAGAGGGAATGTGGACAGATTTATCTTTCTTGGGGATTATGTAGATGACAAACATAGTCTTATTTCTCCAGAAGAACAGTTAGAAAATCTACACTCTATACTTGACTTTAAAGAAGAATATACTAACGTTGATTTGCTAATAGGCAACCATGACTTACAGTATATCGGAGGTGTGAGAAGCAACCGCTTCACTCAACGGTTATCCGATCTTATACAAGATGAACTTATAGTCCTGATTCGGGAAAAGACAATTCAAGCGTGTGTTTGCTATGACAATTATCTGTTTTCCCATGCAGGTGTAAGCCGTATATGGATGAGAGAAAAGGGAATGCAACATTATACAGATATAAACAATCTGTTTCAAACATATCCATTAGTATTAGATTTCGTCAATAAAATAAACAGCGATGCTGCCGGAAATAATGTCTATCAAAGTCCATTATGGATTAGACCAGACTCTTTAAGTAAATCCGCACTCCCTAACTACCATCATGTAGTCGGACATACCAGAATAAAGGAGATTAGCATTATAACACAGGAAGAAAGTAAGTTGATATTTACAGACACTCAACTACAACAGTATCTAATTATCGACACTGATAACGAAATTGAAGAGATAAAGCAGAATTGAGAAATTAAGAAAATAATATCATAACCGTTACAGCAATGTAGCGGTTATTTTTTTCCAGATAAATGTAATATGAAAAAAACATCCGAGCACCGACTGAAATTGTCGTACCCATAGTCTTAGCTTTGCAAGCAAAACTGGATTAAAAATCAGAATCAAGAGAAGGGAAAAAGTCTGCTGGAGAACAATCAAAATCCTTTGCGATAAGATAGAGTTGATGTACACTATACTTAGTATCAGAGTTTTCACTCTCTACTTGTCCGATAAAACCAGCAGAACAGCCAAGTATCTCTGCCATACCACGCTGAGACACTTTCAATTCCTTTCGCTTTTCTCTAATTCTATTAATGACAAATAGATCAATATCTGATTTCATAAAACCATGTTTTTGAATTTGTAAAGTTGAAAAAAAGATTTATCTTTGTGCTTAGAAATACTAAGCAATAAGGCTTTTAGAGATTATGAGTAAGAAAATAGTAAAAAATGGTTGGGTGTATAACTATGATGTGTCGGACGAATATCGTAGAAAATACGACTGTGAACTTACAGACGTGCGTTATGTATTAGGTGAGCAATTCGATACGGATAAACAGAATGTATTGGTTTGCATTGGTATCAATCCTAGCATGGCACTGCCTAACTTCCTTGACCCGACACTGAGAAGGGTGCAAGACTATGCAAAAAGAAGCGGTGAATACGGAGCATGGTATATGCTGAATGTTTACCCTCAAAGAGCAACCAATCCGAACAACATGGATACGGACCATACTTACGACATAGAGATTCATTTGCGCAATCTTGCAGCCATAGAAGAATTGTTGTCTACCATTGAACAGGCAGATGTGTGGTGCGCTTGGGGTGCGGTTATTGACGATACAAAACGGACATATTTGTCTGATCTGTTATTCGGAAACGAAGATAAGAACATACAAGGTATAATCAGCCTGTTCAGTGGAAGCTATCATTTCAAAGCCTACGGAGCTACCACGAAAGGCTATCCTAAACACCCTCTTCTGATAGGAAAAGAAGCAAAGTTGAAAGACTTAAATGAAGTAGGATTGAAAGGATTATCAGATAGAATTACTAATAAAATAAAAAAATAGTATTATGAAATTGAAGTATTTATTGGCTGCTTGTACAGCCTTTTTTCTTGTATCTTGCAGTAATGATGATGAACTGTCCCAACCGCCACAGCACGGTGATATTGTGGGGTTGAATATCAAAGATGCAAAGTATATCTATACAAGTGGAACTAATACCCGTTCTTCTTCTGCCCAATATCGACAGATTAAGAAAGACGGTAGAGACATGGAATTATCGTGGATTGACAATAAGGGTGATACGATTAGAATAAGCGGTTCATTTTCAATATGGGATATTAATAAAAAGTATCTGATGTTTACAGGCGGGGACATCAATTACAGACCAACGTATGACGAAGATGGCTTCTTGCTACCGAACGAAGAGAGAATAGGCGGATATTCCTATCTTGTCGATAAATCCACAGAAGCGATATATGATTTAGGTGCAGGACTAAATGGAGAGAATGCCGTAACAGACAATAAGGGAAATATCTATGTCATGGCTAACATGGAAAACAATATGGGTGGAGGAAGACTTTATAAAATTCATACACAGGATATTTCTAACTTAAAGTTAGAATTGTATGCAGATAATTCTCTTTCTTTTGTTGTCAACAATAAGGGAACTTGTTTCTATGGTTACAGATATATCCGTCCGTCGTATGGTACGCAGCAGTTTATCATTTCTAATTTTATCCCCCACACAGAATATGGAAATGCTTTTGTATCTCACGACAACGAAGATTTATATCTCACTGCTGTTAGTGGAGAACATGAATCTTACAAACTTGTAGTTAGCAAGCTAAATGAGAATAAAGAACTCCAAAGTCAAATTATGGCAGAGACGGAATCTCTTGATTATTGGGGAAGACCACAACCCAATGATATACAAGTGAAATGGAATGAACGCAGGGCTACAATGCTGATAAATTATTATGGTCGCACTTATGAATATCAGTTTGCTACAAAGGCATTGACAGAAGTTTCAGCTAATTTGAATGGATTTTTTGCCACCGATCGTTCCACTTATGTCACAACAAATGCTTTATATGCACGAAAATCTGTGGATAAATTGGATATTATAGCATTGGAGAACTACAGTATCAAGGAATTGGACTTGTCAAGCGAAGGCATTGATTTTCGTTCCATTTATACAATGGAGGGTTCAGATTTGTTATATTTTGCAGGTTTTCAATATAGTACAAGCCAATCTGTTATCGGAACGATTGATATAGACGGTAATGTGGAAATTACGGAATCAACGCCTAATCCTATTACCAACATCATACAGATAAATTGAGATTGCATACAACAAAAAAGAAATTAATATCAAGGAAAATATGAAATTTAGAATTTTATTTTTTATTTGCATTATAATATCATCAGTTGATATAGCTAGTGCGCAGAATCTTGTGACTAAAAAAACTTATTGGGATTGGGGGAATTCCCGTTTACATGAGTCTTTTACTGTAATTGCGGGTACTGGAACAAGACATGGTTCCTATAAGGAATACGACAGGAATGGAATGTTACTAATCTCCGCAAACTACAATCATGGAGCTTTACATGGATTATGTATCGAATATTTCGGAACATCCGAAAAATATATATCTAAATCCACAAACTATCTAAATGGGAAAAAGAGCGGAGTGGAAAAGAATTATAATTTGGGAAGTAGTGGGCACTATCTCTTGGAAGAATGTATATATAAGGAAGATGAAATGATAGAGAAAACATCCTACTACACGGATGCCAAAAATAGAGGGCAAAAGAAAAGCCATGCAAAATTAGTAGATGACAAACAATATAACACAAACTGGTTTCAAAACGGACAAATAGAATACAAAGGAATACTTCAAGTGACACCGGGAAACTATGGAAATATAACAACTCCAATTCAGTATACCAGATATAGCGAAACGGGCATATTAATTGAGAAACTAGATGATAATATCATTTCGTTTTATGCGGAAGATGGAAAAACTATCACACAAAAAGAGAACCTAAGCACAGATGTGATAGAATGTTATGATAATGGTGCTTTAACCAAATCTATAAAAGTTCTGAGAGAAGCAGGAAATGAATATTATGAGGTATCTTTATATAAAGATAACGAAGTATATTCTAAGAAGATAGTAGATCAAAATGGAAATGATGTGGAGCAATTAAGAAAAGAAAAGCTATTAGAACTTCAGTATGATTCCTTATATAACAAGCTGCAAGAAATTCTCCCTACAAAAGTTTCCATGAATATAAAAGAAATGGAGTTTGTTCGTCCTAACGTAGTATATTGTAGAAAAGGATTATATGAGAGTAGTGAAAAATCCTCGGCTTTAGAGACTGCGGTTAAAATGCATAAAAAAGAATTAGATGATGTTATTCGTCTACGCAATGAATATACGGAAAGAGGGATTAAAAAAAATGATGGAAAATATTATAAATCGGTAAAATTGATAAGTGAATACATTGATAAAATCAGTCGAGACTTCATGCAGAAGTATGATACTTTATCTATGATGAAAAAAATGGTAGAACAGATTTCTGACGACTTACAATGCGTGGAATGTTCTTACACTTATTATAGAGGTCAACAAGGGTATAAAGATAATGTGCCCAAAACACACAAGAATGCTTACAATGCATATCTTGCAACAACTGAATACCTTACTTTAAGCTTGGAGGATAAAAACTTGAACGAGACGTTGGCTATACTCCAACAGTATGCAACTGTTAGTTCCAAAATGAGGAAATGGTATAGCAAGAAAATTACTCCTATTGAGAAATTATTTAAAAAAGCAGAGACTTCCGAAGCTAAATTGGATATTTTCTTGAATAATGATGTGGAATAAAAAACATTTGTTCTCATGTAATGAAATATAAATCAAAGTATTACATACTAACTACGAACAAGAACCGCTATAATGTCAAGTTGTAGCGGTTTCTTTTTTTCGAGAGTTACGTCGTAAAATGACGTATATGTCTTAGTTACTTTGCTCACACTAAGACTAAATAAGAAAAAGAATATGAAAAAATTGGGTATATTCAAATATGAGTATGTAGGTGAGAGAGCCATACAATCCGGTTTCACTGAATTGGATAAAATTACATTCGGATGGAAAAAAGGAGAATTAATTGTGATTGGTGGACGCCCAGCAATGGGAAAAACAGCATTGGCAATATCCTTGGTGAGAAATATCGCCATCCTTAATAGAACCCCTATTGCTTACTTTAGTCTCGAAATGTCCACTGTTCAATTCATGAATCGTTTTTTATCAAATGTAAGCAACGTGGAAATAAATCATGCAGAATCGTATACCAAGAAAGAACAAGCTTTATTGGATAATGCGGAAAAGATTATAGAAGACGCACCTATCTTTCTGGATGATACACCAGCGTTATCTGTACAAGAACTTCGTACTAAGGCATCTCACCTTATACGAGAACATCAAGTTAAGCTAATTATCATTGACTATCTCCAACTGATGAATGCAAGTGGCATGATTTATAGCAATCGTGAAGAAGAGGTTAGCGTAATTACTCGTTCGCTCAAAGCATTGGCTATGGAATTGAACATTCCTATCATTGCTCTCTCTCAGTTAAATCGTAGAGAAAACTGTGAAGGCATTGATGGAAAACGTCCTCAATTAAGTGATCTACGAGAATCCAGAACAATTGAACAAGATGCAGACATGATTTGCTTTATCCATCGTCCAGAGTATTATAGGATATTCCAAGATGAAAAGGGAAACGATTTGCATGGCATGGCTGAAATTATTGTAGCTAAGAATCGTAATGGAAAGATGAGAGATACTCTATTAAAGTTTTCCAGTCAAATTGCACGTTTTGATAACATAAGCTGATAATATACCAATTAGAAAGCAAGCTACAATGAAAGTGAAATCTTTTAAGTTTAAGGTTATTAGAGATAGTGAAAGTATCATCTTGTCACTAAACTTCTCTGATTTATCTATTGAGGTTATTCGCCAGTTAATTAATAATTCCATCAAAGTGGAAGCAAACAAAGAGTGTAAATTACTATTTATTGGGAATATAGACTGCAAATTAGAATTAGAGGATATATATAACCTTGCTAGCCTTATACAATCAATTGTAGGTAAAACATTAGTGTGGGATATTATTAATGATACACCCAAGAATGATGAACCGGAAGATTTGGCAGGCTACTTAATTATAGCACCAAATTAAACCACATTAGTTATGGTCTCTTAGCTGGTCTTCCATAGAAGAGGGGGTACACAATCCCCTCAATCTATATTTCTTCATATAAATCACATATAATAGAAAGAGCACTTAAGGACTACGAGATTCTTGAATGGCAAATCACTTTAAATCATTTGTGCTTCTGCTGTAAACTGAATCCTAAAAATAATCAAAAGATATATTGGAAAATATTCTCGAATTTTCAAGTGGTCCCCGAAACGGTCTCCGTAAAAAATAAACCCTCGAAAGTGCTTTACTTTCAAGGGCTTTAAAGTGGTGATTGAGGTTCCTGGCGGATTCGAACCGCCGTACACGGTTTTGCAGACCGCTGACTAAGCCACTCATCCAAGGAACCTTGTTATAGCAATCTTTGTTTCTCGATTGCGGTTGCAAAGGTACGACATTTTTTTAAATCTGCAAATATTCTGCTATTTTTTTCTCTCCTTTTCTGCATTTTTTTCGCAACCGCACTTTGGCTTGTTATGCATAGACTTCATGGCGCAGTCCGAACTACAGCATTCACACGGATTGCTATTGTTCTTTATGCGCTTGAAATACTGAAAGATACGTATGCTTATCCATATTGTGCAGAGGCATACGATTGCAATAACTATAATTTGTTGTAATTCCATGCTTGATAAACAAATAATTTTAGATTTAGGTTTATTAAATGATAATACTTCCCATTTGGAATACGGTAAATGCAACAAGCCAAGCCAATCCAGTGGTGTATCCCGCTGCGAATATAGCCCATTTCCAACTGCCGGATTCTTGCTTGATTGCTGCGAAAGTGGCAATACAGGGGAAGTAGATCAATACGAACAACATGTAAGCTAATGCAACCAGTGGAGTTATGGGAATGCGGTCGGAAAGATTCACATTTTCCACATCTCCTTCATTCGTATATAATACTCCTAGTGTGCTTACTACCAATTCTTTAGCGCCTACACCTGAAATAAGTCCGATTCCTAACTTCCAGTCAAATCCTAGCGGTTTGATAACAGGCTCTATTGCTTTGCCTATTTGTCCGATATATGAATTCTCTTGTTGTTCGGCTACGCTTTCATAAGCATCATGCCGTGGATAATACCCTAGAAACCAGATAATAATTGAGGCAATCATGATAATGCCTCCCATCTTTTTCAGATATTGTGCTCCTTTTTCCCATGTATGGCGCATGATACTTTTAGAGGTAGGCATACGATAGGGGGGGAGTTCCATCACAAATGGAGAATCTTCTCCTTTCACCAGAAATTTGCTGAAAATGCGGGCCATTACTACTGCCAATAAAATGCCCGCTGTATAGATACAAAGCAACATAAAGCTGGCGCAGTCAGGGAAAAAAGCACCTATCATAACTAAATATATGGGAAGACGCGCACTACAGGACATTAAAGGATTCACCAACATGGTGATTAGTCTGGACTTTCGATCTTCTATAGTACGTGTTGCCATTATGGCAGGTACATTACAGCCGAATCCCATAATCAGTGGGATAAAGGACTTGCCATGCAGTCCCATCCGGTGCATTATTTTATCCATGATAAATGCGGCACGTGCCATATACCCCGAATCTTCCAATATAGAAATAAAAAAGTATAATATGAGGATATTCGGCAGGAAAACTATAACACCGCCCACTCCACCGATAATACCATCTATCAGTAAGTCTTTCAAAGGACCTTCAGCCATATTGTTCCGTATTAGGTTGCCCAATTGGTCTACTAGCCATTCAATACCTTGCATAGGATAGTCACCCAAAACAAAGGTTCCCTCAAACATGATATAAAGAAACAGGAAAAAAATAGGATATCCCCAAATACGATGTGTCACAATACTGTCTATCACACGGGTCGTTTGTTCTTTTTCCAAATGATTGTCGGTGAATGTTTCCTTCAAAGCTCCGGTGATAAAACCATATTTAGCATCCGTAATAGCTTGCTCGCTGTCTTCGTTCATCACTTTACGGATACGTAGGGTTTCCTTGTTGCGTATCGCTATAATTTCTTTGCCGTTAGGCAGTGTAGAGATGAAATTTTCTATTTCCCTATCGTTTTCCAGTAATTTGATGGATAGGAAGCGGGTGGAATATTTATGGCGTATGTCTTCGTTTTGACTGATTGCTTTCTTGACTTCTTCGATACTGCGCTCCAGTTCAGGACCGTGGTTAATATGAATATGACGCATATATCCGCGTGGACGGGCATCTTCCTCTTCTTTGTGGCTTCCGAATTCGTGGTCGGGTACGTAGGTTTTGTGCCAGTCTCTCAGGTCTTCCAGAATCTCAGAACGTATTTCACCCTTTTGTGACAGGAAATCTCCTCCTTCGTAAATACCGATGATAACATGGAACAGTTTGTCTACACCTTCCCCCCGGCGGCAGACAGTAGGTACCATAGGCACCCCGATCAGCTGGCTTAATTGGGTATAATCCAATTTATTTCCGCTGGCTTCCAGTTCATCGTACATATTCAAGGCGATAACCATACGCACATTCATGTCAATCAATTGGGTGGTAAGATAGAAATTACGTTCCAGGTTAGAAGAGTCTACCACATTGATAATTACATCCGGAGTTTCTTCAATGATATGTTTGCGTACGTAAAGTTCTTCCGGAGTATAGGCTGAAAGAGAATAAGTTCCGGGTAAATCTACAATACGGAAATGATAACCTTGGAAGTCGAAAAAGCCTTCTTTGGCATCTACTGTCACACCACTGTAGTTTCCTACATGTTCGTGGGCGCCGGATGCAATATTGAATAGCGAAGTCTTTCCACAATTGGGATTACCTACTAAGGCTACATTGATTGTACGGCGTTTGCCTTTTGCCAGTGCTACCAGTTCTGATTCGGGCACGCATACATCTTCTGTTATGGAACCATGGTAAGGGTTTTGCATCGTGCGTGCTTCCTGCTCGCTTACCACCTCAATCATATCTGCCTCTTGTCTTCGGAGGGAGATCTCGTAACCTAGTAGTCTGTATTTTATAGGGTCTTTCAAAGGGGCGTTCAAGATTACCTCTACGGTTTTTCCTTTAATAAAACCCATTTCAACGATTCGCTTGCGGAAACCACCGTGGCCTAAAACCTTGACTATTACGCCTTTTTCTCCTGTTCTTAATTCGGATAAACGCATTTTATTTTATTTTTTTCGCAAAGATAAGTTATTACTTAGAAGTATGCAAACTATTTAGATTGTTTTTAAATAAAGAACAGGCACTTTGTTTTTGTCTTGCAGAACCCTTATCTTTGTGCCATGTTTCATTGGAATATTCAGAAGTATATAGAGGAAAAACAACTTTTCACGTTGCATGATAAGGTGTTAGTGGCATTGAGTGGCGGAGCAGATTCGGTAGCTTTGTTGCGTGTGTTGCTTGCTTTAGGGTATCATTGTGAGGCCGCCCATTGTAATTTCCATCTTCGTGGTGAGGAATCCGATAGAGATGAAAGGTTTGTCAATGAGTTGTGTAAAGGATTAGGAGTGGCTTTGCATGTTACTCATTTTGATACAGTCACTTATGCTTCGATGCATCATGTTTCTATTGAGATGGCAGCTCGCGAAATGCGCTATGATTGGTTCGAACAACTGCGTAAGGAGAGGGGGATGGCTGTTATTGCCGTAGCCCATCATCGGGACGATAGTGTGGAAACTTTTTTATTGAATTTGATACGTGGCGCGGGAATCAATGGCTTGAAAGGTATTAGTCCGCATAACGGCTGCATTGTACGGCCTTTGTTGGAGGTGAGCCGTCAGGATATTTTGGATTATTTGCATTGTTTGCGTCAAGGTTATGTTACAGACAGTACCAATTTGCAAGATGAATATATGCGTAATAAAATCCGTCTGAATATTCTTCCGATGTTGCGTGAGCTGAATCCTTCTGTCAGTGAAAGTATAGCTGAAACATCCAGACGTCTGACTGATGTTTCTCTTATATATAATAAGGAAATAGAGGCGGGGAAAGAAAGGGTGATGGAAAAGTTCGGCCATATTCTTATTTCTCGTTTGATGGAAGAGAGTGCTCCGGCGGCTTTGCTGTTTGAGATTCTTCATCCGTTAGGTTTCAATTCCGTTCAGGTAGGAGATGTATTCCGCAGTTTGTCTGCCCAGTCGGGAAAAAGATTCGTTTCTGCCGGATGGGAGGTGCTGCGCGACAGGACGGAGCTGATTATTCGCAGGAGGAAGCCGGCGGATGAGGAAGTGGAGGAAAATGTGCCCCCATTCCGGCTTGCAATGGAAACGCAGGAAATAATGCCGGACTTTGTCATCCCCAGGAATAAGAATACGGCCTGTTTGGATGCGGACAAGGTGGTACTACCTCTCACGGTGCGTAAATGGCGGCAGGGGGATAAGTTTGTTCCTTTCGGAATGAAAGGCAAAAAGAAGGTCAGCGATTATCTGACAGATCGTAAGTTTTCTCTTTTCCAGAAAGAAAATCAATATGTGGTTTGCTCAGCAGACCGGATTGTATGGCTGGTAGGAGAGCGTAGCGATGACCGTTTCCGGGTGACGGAAGATACGAAACGGGTACTGATTATACGGCAGTTGTGGGATAAGTAGAATTTTTTCCTTTCTTGTTTTTTCATGAATAACAGGGAATGTTTCCTGAAATCTTGTAGCAAAAATCCGCGAATCATGCAACAAGATTTCAGAAATCATGTAGCAAGATTCGCGGATTTCAGATGGAGCTTCC
>ENA-OWOU01000378-OWOU01000378.1-gut-metagenome-genome-assembly--contig:-NODE-378-length-29166-cov-17.226065_pt1 | contig 29166 bp, 18 predicted proteins | sample MGYA00248248_ERZ651801 | MGnify/ENA primary metagenome ERZ651801 (study PRJEB26908, sample SAMEA4031710) | gut metagenome | biome: gut; feature: normal infant; material: stool | place: China | collected... | reverse complement strand
GAATCAGCAGCCGGTGTACTGGGACAACAACCCGTACAAGGATTAGACGTAACCATTCCCATCACTACTCAGGGACGTCTATCTACCGTAAGCCAGTTTGAGGAAATCGTAGTCCGTGCTAATGCCGATGGTTCCATCATCCGTTTGCGTGATGTGGCCCGCATCTCACTCGAAGCACAATCATACAATACCGAGAGTGCCATCAACAAAGAAAATGCAGCGGTATTGGCCATCTATATGTTACCAGGAGCCAACGCTATGGAAGTAGCAAAAAGCGTGAAAGAAGCTATGGAGGAAATCAGCAAGAATTTTCCCGAAGGAATGAGTTACGAGATACCTTTCGATATGACTACGTATATTTCGGAATCCATTCATGAAGTGTACAAAACACTGTTTGAAGCCCTGATACTGGTTATCATCGTAGTATACCTTTCACTCCAAAGTTGGCGTGCAACAGTTATCCCACTAGTTGCCGTACCTATCTCACTGATTGGAACTTTCGGATTCATGTTGATTTTCGGATTCTCGCTTAATATCCTGACCCTGTTGGGATTGGTACTTGCCATCGGTATTGTGGTGGACGATGCTATCGTGGTAGTAGAGAATGTGGAGCGTATCATGGAAGAGGAGAAACTATCTCCCTACCAAGCTACCAAGAAAGCTATGGAAGGACTTACAGGAGCCATTATCGCCACTTCTTTGGTACTGGCAGCAGTATTTGTTCCCGTAAGTTTTCTAGGTGGAATTACCGGACAACTTTATCGCCAGTTTACGGTAACCATCGTAGTATCTGTATTACTGTCTACGGTAGTAGCTTTGACACTGAGTCCAGTCATGTGTTCGCTTATTCTGAAACCGGAAGATCCGAACAAGAAAAAGAATATCATATTCCGCCGTATCAATAAGTGGCTGGCTATCGGCAATCATAAATATGTAGGACTCATCAAGCACATTGTGAAACACCCGCGTCGGGTACTGAGCACATTCGGCATGGTATTGATCGCTATCCTGTTAATCCATCGCATTATTCCCACCAGCTTCCTCCCCGTCGAAGACCAAGGATATTTTAAAATAGAGTTGGAACTGCCCGAAGGTGCAACGTTGGAACGTACACGTATCGTGACGGAACGTGCTGTGGAATACCTGATGGAAAATCCGGCAGTGGAATATGTACAAAGCGTGGCAGGAAGCAGTCCGCGTGTAGGGACCAGTCAGGCACGAAGTGAACTGACTATCATCTTAAAACCTTGGGAGGAGCGTGACTCGCAAACTATTGACGATATTATGGCACAGGTAAAAAAAGACATGTCGCAATACCCCGAATGCAAGGTATATCTTTCCACCCCTCCCGTTATTCCGGGATTGGGCAGCTCGGGTGGTTTCGAGATGCAACTGGAAGCACGTGGAGATGCCACTTTTGAAAATTTGGTACAAGCTACGGATACGTTGATGTATTATGCATCAAAACGTAAGGAATTATCAGGTTTATCCTCGGCTTTACAAGCGGACATCCCCCAACTTTATTTCGATGTAGACCGTGACAAAGTAAAATTCGCAGGAGTACCTTTAGCAGATGTATTCTCGACCATGAAAGCTTATACAGGTTCGGTATATGTAAACGATTTCAATATGTTTAATCGTATCTACCGTGTATATATTCAAGCAGAAGCACCCTACCGGGAGCATAAGGAGAATATCAACCTATTTTTTGTACGGGGTACAGACAATGCCATGATACCGCTCACCTCGTTGGGTACCACTTCGTATACCACAGGTCCGGGCAGCATCAAACGTTTTAATATGTTCAACAGTTCTGTGATTCGCGGTGAGGCCGCAGATGGTTACAGTTCAGGACAGGCCATGGAAATTATCGAACAAATAGCTCGCGAACACCTACCAGAAAATATCGGTGTAGAATGGAGCGGACTATCTTTCCAGGAAAAACAAGCAGGTGGACAGACCGGTATGGTGCTGGCATTAGTGTTCATGTTCGTGTTTTTGTTCCTTGCTGCCTTATATGAAAGCTGGATGGTACCGGTTGCAGTATTACTCTCTTTACCTGTAGCCGCATTAGGTGCCTATCTAGGTGTATGGGGCTGTGGTCTGGAGAATGATGTCTATTTCCAGATCGGATTGGTGATGTTGGTAGGACTGGCTGCCAAAAATGCGATTCTTATTGTAGAGTTTGCCAAAGAACAAGTGGACAGAGGAATAGATGTGGTACAAGCTGCACTTCATGCTTCACAACTCCGCTTCCGACCTATTTTGATGACTTCATTGGCATTCATCTTAGGTATGTTACCTATGGTTATTGCCAGCGGACCAGGTTCAGCCAGCCGTCAGGCTATTGGTACAGGTGTATTCTTCGGAATGATCTTTGCTGTAACTGTGGGAATTTTGTTAGTACCTTTCTTCTTTGTATTGATATACAAGATGAAAGCGAAAATGAAACAAAAATAAGGATATAAAAAGATGAAAGAAATGATGAAACATACATTACTATATATAGCCGTATCAGGAATGACTTTGCTGACTTCTTGCCAAATAGGTAAGCACTACACACGTCCCGACTTGCATTTACCCCAACAATTAGATACATTACGACAACAGGATACATTATCTATAGCCGATATGCAATGGTGGGAAATCTATACGGACACAACCTTGCAAAGCCTGATAGAAAAGACGTTGGATAACAACAAAGACATGAAAATAGCTGCGGCACGTGTAAAAGAACTTGCCGCAATGAAGCGCATAGACTTTGCCAACCTTTTCCCCCAACTGAACGGAAGCGCTTATGCCCAAAAAGAAGGAAGTAATTATGGTGGTGACAACTATAAAAATGACCCCGAACTGGGTGGTAAACTTACCGTGACTTGGGAATTAGACTTATGGGGTAACCTGCGTTGGGCAAAAGACAAAAGCATAGCACAATTTTTGGGAAGCATTGAGGCGCAACGTGCCTTGAAAATGAGTATTGTGTCCGAAGTGGCACAAGCCTATTTTGAATTGGTCGCATTAGACAATGAGCTGAATATCGTTCGTCAAACACTCTATGCCCGTAAAGAAGGAGTACGCCTGGCAAAGCTTCGTTTTGAAGGAGGACTAACTTCAGAAACTTCTTATCAACAGGCACAAGTGGAGTATGCACGTACCGCAACTTTAGTTCCTGAACTGGAAAGGAAAATTTCATTGAAAGAAAATGATATCGCATTCCTGGCAGGCGAATACCCGCACCGCATACAGCGTTCCATTCTACCCGAAGAGGTAAAACTACCTGAAACATTACCAGTAGGTCTACCCTCCACTCTGTTGGAACGTCGTCCCGATGTACGTGAAGCAGAACAGAAATTAATAGCAGCCAATGCCAGTGTAGGTATTGCCTATACCAATATGTTCCCACGTCTCAGCCTCACAGCACAATATGGCGTAGAAAGTGAAGAATTCTCTGATTTCTTTAAATCGCCCATTCATTATATCAGTGGCAATCTTCTCACTCCCCTCTTCGCCATGGGAAAATACAGAGCAACCCTAAAGGCCAAAAAAGCCGCATACGAACAGGAATGCTACAGCTATGAAAAATCAGTGCTGACTGCATTCAAAGAGGCTCGCAATGCCATTGTGGACTTCAATAAGATAAAAGACATCTACGAGTCGCGTCTGCAACTGGAGCGTTCCTCTAAAGCAACAATGGAACTGGCCCAATTGCAATACATCAATGGAGTAATAGGCTACCTGGATGTATTGGATGCACAACGTAGCTATTTCGATGCACAAATAGGATTAAGCAATGCAATAAGAGACAAACAGATTACATTAGTAAAATTATATAAAGCATTAGGGGGTGGATGGTAACCATCCCCTCTTTTTTGTATCTTCCTTTATCCGGAAAATCAAATCAAGATATATGCCTGATAGGACGTATTGTTCTCTACTGGTGTAAGTGACAAATAACCCGACTTCACTTTTCCATTCTCCAGATATAAAGGATACTTTTCTTGAAGCGCAAGATGAGAATGCCATGCCTCACCGGGCTTTGCATAATATTCTATAACATACCGTCCCTGCACGCCATCACACACATAGTTATCATATATCAAGCGTGCTACAACTCCCATATTCATACGAAGATTTATTTCCACACACGGATGAATGGCATACCCGCTATTTTGGGTACGGCATATCATCATATCCACCCCCAGATAGCCTTCGTAACTCCCTTTTATCACCTCTGCCAACTCTACCTGTAACGCCCTCCCAACCTGATGTAAGATTTCCGCAGAAACATAAGCGGATATCCTCGCTTCAATAACCCGATCCGCCGCCAACAAGTTTTCTTTATAAACACCTCTCTTATCCGTTTCAAATAAGGAATACCCTATAAAATGTACCTGTCCCCACTCGTCTGCAAAAAACTCCATGGCAAAATCCAAAAGCTTATCATAAAAAGGTTCTCCTATCACCTCATGCTGAGTGGTAAGTATGTGTCGAATCCACCCTTCCAGAGGGATGGGAAAACTACCTGAAACATATTGTATCCCTCTTCCACTACCAGACCATGGCGCTTTTAACAAAGCACGAGAATGAGACAACACAAAAGCCTTCACTTCCTCTGTTGACGACAATACAAAAGCCTCCCCCAATATGGGAATATTCCCACCTATATGTCTACAAAGGCGGCGTAACACTTTTACAGCCGTCTGACGTCCGGATATTTGACGGATACGCTTCATACGCTCTACTGAAGGATATGCCGTATCAGGAAATCCAGCTTCCTGCAAACGACGCACCAAAGACGGATTCCATCCCCAAGGAATCACCTTATTATAAATGGGTACGAATTCTGAAACCCAATTGACTGAAGGCAGCAAAAAAGATTGTCTTTCCATTGTTTTCATACGCTGAGCACAATCCAGCCACACAGTTCCTCCCTCTTCTGCATACCATGCAGGCAACATGGACAGCTCGGCCGCCATTCGTCGTGCACTGGCAGGTGCCATATAATAAGGATCACCACAAGCCAATGCCATATCATTTTCCGGATTGAATAAATAAAGCGCTTCCATTTCCGGACACAAAGATAAATGTTTTAGAGTACAAACCATTTCTCTTGTCCGTCTTTTAGTAGAAAAAAAATAATATTTTGCTATCTCCAGTTTGCAATTTGAATTAGTATTGCTATATTTGCAACCGATAAAAAAGCAACCATGGAAACCTTTTACAGAACACACAGTTATCTGGTGGAACATACAAATGCTCCTGTTCGCCGGGACTTGATGGACGAAATAGACTGGAATGACAGACTTATCGGTATCAAGGGTACTCGTGGCGTAGGGAAAACGACTTTCCTCCTGCAATATGCAAAAGAAAAGTTCGGAACGGATCACTCATGTCTGTTCATCAACATGAATAACTTTTACTTCTCTAAATATACGTTAGTGGAGTTTGCCGCAGAATTCGTAAAACGAGGAGGAAAAGTTTTGTTGATAGACCAAGTGTTCAAGTATCCCGAATGGAGCCACGACCTGCGTGCTTGCTATGAAATGTTTCCTACTCTGAAGATTATATTCACCGGATCATCCGTGATGCGACTGAAAGAAGAAAATCCAGAACTGAGCGGCATTGTCAAGGTATACTACCTGAGAGGTTTCTCATTCCGCGAATATCTGAATTTGCAAAGCGGCAATTGTTTCCGTGCCTATACCTTACAAGAAATTTTGGAGAATCACGAACAGATAGCGAAAACCATCCTGCGCAACGTGAAGCCCTTGGATTATTTTCAAGACTATCTGCATCACGGTTTCTACCCATTCTTCCTGGAAAAACGTAACTTTTCGGAGAATCTGCTAAAAACCATGAATATGATGATAGAAGTAGATATACTTCTTATCAAACAAATTGAGCTGAAATATCTTTCAAAGATAAAAAAATTACTATATTTGCTAGCTGTGGACGGACCCGTTGCTCCGAACGTCAGCCAGCTGGCCACGGAGATTCAAACTTCACGTGCCACGGTGATGAATTACATTAAGTATCTGGCAGATGCGCGTCTTATCAATATGGTTTATCCCAAGGGAGAGGAATTTCCCAAGAAACCTTCCAAACTGATGATGCACAACACCAACCTGATGTACTCCATTTATCCGGTAAAGGTCGAAGAACAGGATGTTCTGGATACATTTTTCATGAATACCCTGTATAAGGACCATAAACTATATAAAGGCGATAAAGGCACTTCATTTATGGTAGACAACGGACTGCATTTCCGTATTTGCGCAGAAGGGTGCAAGTTCAAAAATAATCCAAACGTGTATTATGCCCTACACAAATTGGAATTAGGACACGGAAATATGATCCCATTATGGCTTTTCGGCTTTTTATATTAAGAGATAGAGAATAGATTTTATTACCTAATAATTAGTAATTGTATGACTAAACAAAAAAAATTCATCACTTGTGATGGTAACCAGGCAGCAGCACATATCTCGTATATGTTCTCTGAAGTAGCTGCCATCTATCCCATCACTCCGTCGTCTACTATGGCTGAATACGTAGACGAATGGGCTGCCGCAGGTCGTAAAAACATCTTCGGCGAAACAGTTTTGGTACAAGAAATGCAGTCAGAAGGCGGTGCAGCAGGTGCTGTTCATGGTTCTCTTCAGGCAGGTGCGTTGACTACCACTTACACTGCATCTCAGGGTCTGTTGCTGATGATCCCTAACATGTACAAAATTGCCGGTGAATTCCTGCCTTGCGTATTCCACGTATCGGCTCGTACATTGGCTTCACACGCATTGTGTATCTTTGGTGACCATCAAGACGTCATGTCTTGCCGCCAAACAGGTTTCGCCATGTTGTGCGAAGGTTCTGTACAAGAAGTTATGGATATGGCTGCTGTAGCTCATCTTGCTACTATCAAATCTCGCGTGCCATTCGTCAACTTCTTCGATGGTTTCCGTACTTCTCATGAAATCCAAAAGATTGAAATGCTGGAGAATGAAGATCTGGCAGGTCTGATTGACCAACAGGCTTTGGCAGAATTCCGTCAACGCGCGTTGAATCCTAACAACCCTGTTGCACGCGGTATGGCTGAAAACCCCGACCACTTCTTCCAGCACAGAGAATCTTGCAATAACTTCTATGAAGCTGTTCCGGCTATCGTAGAAGAATACATGAACGAAATCAGCAAAATCACAGGCCGTCCTCATGGTTTGTTCGATTACTATGGTGCTGAAGACGCTGAACGCGTAATTATCGCAATGGGTTCTGTTACAGAAGCTGCCCGCGAAGCTATCGACTACTTGATGAGCAAAGGTGAAAAAGTAGGTTTGGTTTCTGTACACTTATACCGTCCGTTCTCTGCTAAACATTTCTTGGCTGCTGTACCTAAGACTGCCAAGACTATTGCAGTTCTTGACCGTACTAAAGAACCGGGAGCAAACGGCGAACCTTTGTATCTGGATGTTAAAGACTGCTTCTATGGAACAGAAAACGCCCCGGTTATCGTAGGTGGACGTTACGGTTTAGGTTCCAAAGACACTACTCCGGCTCAAATCATCGCTGTATTCAAGAATTTGGCTCTGCCAATGCCGAAAAACCACTTCACTGTGGGTATCGTAGACGATGTAACTTTCACTTCTCTTCCTCAAGAAGAAGAAATCGCATTAGGCGGCGAAGGTATGTTTGAAGCTAAATTCTACGGATTAGGTGCTGACGGTACTGTAGGTGCTAACAAGAACTCAGTGAAAATTATCGGTGACAACACCGACAAGCACTGTCAGGCTTATTTCTCATACGACTCTAAGAAATCTGGTGGTTTCACTTGCTCTCACCTCCGTTTCGGCGATACTCCTATCCGTTCTACTTATTTAGTAAATACTCCGAACTTCGTAGCTTGCCACGTACAAGCTTATTTGCACATGTACGATGTAACTCGTGGTTTACGTAAGAACGGTTCTTTCTTGTTGAACACTATTTGGGAAGGTGAAGAACTGGCCAAGAACTTACCGAACAAGGTTAAGAAATATTTCGCACAAAACAACATTACTGTTTACTATATCAATGCAACTCAGATTGCTCAGGAAATCGGTTTGGGCAACCGTACCAATACCATCCTGCAATCAGCATTCTTCCGTATCACAGGCGTTATTCCTGTTGACTTGGCTGTAGAACAGATGAAGAAATTCATCGTTAAGTCTTATGGCAAGAAGGGCGAAGACGTGGTGAACAAGAACTATGCTGCCGTAGACCGTGGTGGCGAATACAAACAATTGGCTGTTGATCCGGCTTGGGCTAATCTGGAAGTTGAAGCTCCTGCTGCTAACAATGACCCTGCATTCATCAACGAAGTAGTTCGTCCTATCAACGCTCAGGATGGTGACTTGTTGCCGGTATCTGCATTCAAAGGCATCGAAGACGGTACTTGGGAACAAGGTACTGCTCAATACGAAAAACGTGGTGTAGCTGCATTCGTACCTGAATGGAATGCTGAAAACTGTATCCAGTGTAACAAGTGTGCATATGTTTGTCCTCATGCTTCTATCCGTCCGTTCGTACTTGACGCTGAAGAACAAAAGGGTGCAAACTTCGAGACATTGAAAGCTGTAGGTAAACAATTTGACGGAATGACATTCCGTATCCAGGTTGACGTGCTTGACTGTCTGGGTTGTGGTAACTGTGCCGATGTTTGTCCGGGCAATCCGAAGAAGGGAGGCAAGGCTCTTACAATGAAACATTTGGAAAGCCAGTTGTCTCAAGCAGCCAATTGGGAATACTGCGCTAAGAACGTGAAGAGCAAACAACATTTGGTAGATATCAAAGCCAATGTGAAGAACTCTCAGTTCGCTACTCCGTTGTTTGAATTCTCCGGAGCTTGTTCAGGTTGTGGTGAAACTCCGTATGTGAAACTGATTTCCCAGTTATTCGGTGACCGTGAAATGGTTGCTAACGCTACCGGATGTTCTTCTATCTACTCCGGTTCTGTTCCTTCAACTCCTTATACTAAGAACGAAAAGGGTCAAGGTCCTGCTTGGGCTAACTCACTGTTCGAAGATTTCTGCGAATTCGGTTTGGGTATGACTTTGGCTGACAAGAAACTTCGTGCACGTATCGAAGCTGCTATGAAGGATGCTATCGCCAGTGATACTTGTCCGGCAGAATACAAAGAAGCATTCCAGGAATGGATTGACGGTAAGGACGATGCAGACAAGAGCAAAGCTGCTGCCGAAAAGATCATTCCAATGGTGGAAGCTGCTAAAGATAAATGTAAGAACTGCGCTACCATTGCAGAATTCAAGAACTATTTGGTTAAGAAGAGCCAATGGATTATCGGTGGTGACGGTGCTTCTTACGATATCGGTTACGGTGGTTTGGACCATGTGATTGCTTCCGGTGAAGATGTAAATATTTTGGTATTGGATACTGAAGTTTACTCTAATACCGGTGGTCAGTCATCTAAGGCTACTCCGCTGGGTGCTATCGCTAAGTTTGCCGCTTCAGGTAAGCGTGTACGTAAGAAAGACCTTGGTATGATCGCTACTACTTACGGTTATGTATATGTTGCCCAGATTGCTATGGGTGCTGACCAAGCTCAGACTTTGAAAGCTATCCGTGAAGCAGAAGCTTACCCCGGTCCGTCATTGGTTATCGCTTACGCTCCGTGTATCAACCACGGTTTGAAGGCAGGAATGGGTAAGAGCCAGGCTGAAGAGGCTAAGGCTGTAGAATGCGGTTACTGGCACTTGTGGCGTTTCAACCCCGCTTTGGAAGAAGAGGGCAAGAATCCATTCATGCTTGACTCTAAAGAACCGAAATGGGAAGGTTTCCAGGATTTCTTGAAGAACGAAGTTCGTTTTGCTTCTGTAATGAAACAGTATCCTGCTGAAGCAGCAGATCTATTTGCTGCTTGCGAAGAAATGGCCAAGAAACGTTATGCTTCTTACAAACGTATGGAAGCAATGAATTGGGGTGAATAATCTCGATACATGCATATAAAAAAAGGCTTGTTCTGTATGGAACAAGCCTTTTTTATAGCCTTTCCTACCATTAGTATATATGAGGTCACACATACGTATGCACAAAATAAGACCTCAATTTCAAATATTTCTACTTTTACCATCACTATTTATGGCTTAAGGTTACCAAAAATTTCCTACCTTTGCCACATAACATTATGAAAAACCTATAAACATGAATATTCTAATCAACCTGAAATACACATTGGCTGTCACAGCCGGAGTGTGCTCCTCTTTTGCATACGCACAAAAACATCCTCATATCATACTGATAATGACCGACCAACAGCGAGCTGATGCCATAGGCTGTATGGGAAACGATGCGGTTATCTCCCCTAACCTAGACGCACTAGCTGCCGAGGGAACATTATTTATGAATGGTTATTCTTCTTGTCCAAGCAGCACTCCGGCACGTGCAGGTCTGCTGACCGGACTTTCTCCTTGGCATCATGGCTTGTTGGGATATGGAAAAGTATCTCCCGAATATAAATACGAAATGCCACAGATGCTAAAAGACGCTGGTTATTATACTTTTGGAATCGGGAAAATGCACTGGCATCCCCAACGGGTAAAACATGGTTTCGAAGGCACTCTGCTAGATGAAAGCGGACGCATGGAGGACGAGAATTTCACCAGTGATTACCGCCAATGGTTCCAAACAAAAGCCCCCGGAAAGAATCCTGACGCCACCGGCATAGGCTGGAACGACCATACGGCAAATATCTATAAATTGCCCGAAAACCTCCATCCTACCTATTGGACAGGAGAAATGGCCTGTGAACTTATCAGCAACTACGATCCGACCAACAAACCGTTATTTCTGAAAGTTTCTTTTGCCCGTCCACACAGTCCGTATGATCCACCACAAAGATATCTGGACATGTATGAGGATGCCCTAATACCCGATCCTGCTATCGGAGACTGGTGTGGCAAATACGCAAAAAAACTAAATCCTGAAAAGACGGCACAAGACGCTCCATACGGTAATTTTGGCAATGAATATGCACGCAATTCCAGACGTCATTATTATGCCAACATCACTTTCATTGACGAACAGATAGGCAGAATTATCCAAACATTGAAAGAAAAGGATATGTATAATGACGCATTAATCGTTTTCATTTCCGATCATGGCGATATGATGGGCGACCATTATCACTGGAGAAAGACTTATCCATACGAGGGCTCCACTCATGTGCCATACATCGTGAAATGGCCTTCCGCCGACCAGGTTACACCGGGAAAAACAGACGCTCCCGTAGAGTTGCGTGATATTCTTCCCACTTTCCTCGATGCAGCCGATGTGACCATCCCCACTGACATGGACGGTCGTTCCTTGTTGCCGCTTGCCAAAGGCATGGAAACAAACTGGCGCAAGTATCTGGATCTGGAGCATGCCACCTGTTACAGTGATGATAACTATTGGTGTGCACTGACTGACGGCAAAATAAAATATATATGGCGTATCCATACCGGTACCGAAGAGTTATTCGACTTGACCCAAGACCCTCAGGAATTGCACAATGCCGTCAATGACAAAAAATACAGGAAGCAGTTGACGGAAATGCGTAATGAAATGATCCGCCATTTAAGTGAACGCGGCGAAGAGTTCGTGAAGGACGGCCGATTGGTGGTCAAGGAGAAGACCATGCTTTATGGACCTCATTATCCGGGAAAAGAAAATAAAAGATAACGTGTGTTGTACAGAGGAATCGTTTCCAATTGCCCCACTTTTTCCTACAACAGAGTTTTATAATTCTGCTGCCACTGCTGTCACCTTTTCCCTGTACTCCCTATGAACAGGGAGTTAGAGAGGTGATGGCAGCACATTATTTTATGCAAGAAAAATGCCTGCTGCCACCACTTTATCCACCTTGTTCCATGGTACAAGGTAAGCTTGTGCAGCCTCGAAACTGCGACTTTCCTTGCCAAAGTATTCAGAATCTTGATACAAGTTCTGTCGGATCTTGCAGCAAGTTCCACGAAATCCTTTACCAAGTTTTGCCGTTACATCCAGCATCCTTCCCTTTCGGAGGAGAAGGATAAACCGATAGAGTCGGAAAGACTTACACTAAAGGTTGAAAGATATAGATCTTTGAAATGAAACGTCTTGTTCTTTTTATCAGACGTCTTCATCTTTTTTGTAAACGTCCTTGTCTTTTCTGAAAAGAATAAAGGCTTTCGGAACGATACGGAACAGTGACCGGAAACGGGTTTTTACACATACGTTTCCAAGTGAACCTCCATTTACATCCGACAGATTCTTCATTTCAGCAAGAAAGGGTGCACAAGTTTCATCAAATTTCTGATGCCTCTCTATTCTTCTATTTTCCAACAGTTCCTCAGCCTGTTCACAACTTAAAATATAAAGCCTAACCCTAACGACAAATTGGAAAGGGCCAATTTATCTTTCCCTTCATTCTTCTCGTCAGTAATATTAGCCGATTTCAAACCTTTTTGATAAGCGACATTCAAAAACAAGCGTTTCCAATAAATGCTGCCCTGTACGGCAATTCCCCAATCAAAACGGTTAATATTACCTTTAGGATCGTCCGCATCATCATTCTTGCCAAAGGAGGGACAATCATTTTTGGTTATGGTATGTTTATTTTCTCCATATTTGTCGGGGGATACTGTCAAATATTTATCCGACTCATATTTAAACTTACCAAACAACCCATAAGAGAAGTAAGGCCCCACTCCCAACTGAACCCTAAACGATTCAGACAAAGGTAAAGCATAAGCAAATAAAATAGGAACGTCCAAATATCCCAGATTATGTTTTTGAGTGACACTAGTGCCGCGAGATTCCGTCACATCATATTTCTTATAAGAATCCAAATCGAGCCGATGCGACTTTTTAGTGGTAAATTTATCGTACTCATAAGTGATACCTTTCATAGAAAGTCCAACAGCAGGCTGAATACTGAAGTTTCCAATCACAGGAACATCTATAAAATAATGGATACTGTAACCCATATAGCTTTTATTATTATAATCTTGATCTGCCATAAGATCATTATACTTCCCTGTAGCACTGGTCATATTTAACCCCACACGAATACCGGAAGTAGTTTGTGCTTGTGCCGTGAATGCACATACGGACATAGCCATGATAAAAAACAGTTTCTTCATAATGCAGTATTTTTATTAAAATTTGTAATCTTGTTTCACTCCTTTCATAGTGAACAATAAAGAAGGACGGACAGACCAAGTTTCATCAATAACATACTAGCTCCCATTCCTGCATAGAAACCTGGATACATTTTAGATTCCTCTACGTTAAACATGCTGCTCATATTGAGTCCAGCCTCCGCAGTCCACATTAAACCCTGTGCATACGATGTTAACGAAATCAGCATTAAAAGTGCTGCAATAATTGTCTTTTCCATACTTCGTAACAATTGACTCTATAAGTTTACATTTGCAAATGTATTGCAACTTTTATATTCAAAAAACCATCATTTGTCAAGATTTACACTAAACACACTAAAGCAGATACCAAGCAGCTAAAATTAACGACTATATATACAATAAATAAATTATGCCAATAAGACAAGCTTGAAAATTTGTAAATTAAGCTTCACATTCCAGCTCTATATGATATGAAATCGGAAGAGCCATCAAAAAAAACAGTTCTACTTTTCACACCTCTCCAAGCTGGCAGTATAGAACCATTTAAAACATAAACAAACAGGCGTTCATTTCCGAAGAATAAACGCCTGTTTGTTTTATGTTTCACTATTCAGCCATATCAACAAATCTTTTTGGCAAGCAACCAATTTTCACTTCTGTTGACGAAGCCGGCTAACTTAAACACTTATTTTATTTCACGAATCAACATTCCCGGATAAAAATCGCCACCCGATACTTTTCGGAAAGTGGTAAAACCAAAGTCCGAACCATAAGCCTGTTCCTCGGAAGCCATATAGCGATTATCCCAAATCAGATTTTCCTTAGGCTGAATCACTCCTACACGTTTATAAGTCATTTTGCCTTCTTTGCTCAATTCAGCTTCCAGCACTTCAAATTTAGACTTTTCAGTGACTCCCTCTTTCAAGCCAATATAAGCTTTCAGGGGAGAAACACTGATTAAGGGAGTATTCACTTTGAACTGGTCAAAATTCTTTTGCAGACTCGCTATATTTTCATCAATGGCACGTTGGCATGCCTTTCGCACCATTTGCTGGGGCTCATCCAAGTTAATACCCAAAAAGGAAGTGTTACTTCCATCACTATGCTGGCTGCCCACATACTTCAACTTGAACATCTTACGGTTATTATTGAAAGCATTCACCTTCTCCTTATTATCCTTATCAGTATAATATTGAGTATAGAATTTTGTTGCAGTCTCTTCATCCCAAACCAGTTGATAGAGATAAGTATCAATATTTACTTTAAACCCCTTATAGGATGCAACTATATCTCCCGTAGAATTACCTAAATCCATATAGGATGTCTCACCGGTGTAAATGGCCGCTGCCGCACCCAGTCCTTTGACAATTCCTCCCCACACACTTGAACCTTTTGAACGATCAATATAGCGAATGTCATTCACAATAAGAAAAGTATTTCCAATCAAGTCCTCACCGGCATCTTCCAACAGAGCGTTTCCGCGTTGAGTCTTGGATGCCAAAGCCTTGTCCAGTTCGGAAGCATTGTACAGCCCTCGTTCTTTCACCAGTTCTACATCACAGATTCCTGTCATGTAATCACGGTTAAACCAGCGTCCTACCATACGGCTGGCAATACCATTATTTCTGATAAATTCATCTATCTCCTCATGGTTTTTATCCAATTTCTTTTCAGAAGTATAGATTACTTTTACACTTAAATCATGATTATTGTATTTATCAGGAACAGGAATTTTGAGAAAAACATCCTTTATTTCATCACCAAATTCTCTTCCTTCGTGATTGATCATCATGCTATAAAGAGAACTGCGACGATATTTTATTTCGCCGTTTCCCTGGGCTTGAATTTGAGCGGCGAATACCACCGCCAACAACTGTATTATAATGAATCTTTTCATTTTTCAAACATTCAATAATTAATAATCCCAATGTTTATCCGGAATGACAGAGGTTATCTTAAACATATTCGTATCCGGGTCAAAACGTGCAATCACTCGAAGAGCCTCTACTTCAGTCAAGTTCTTCTTGTCTTCCGCCAACATATATTGTTTGGCCAAGACCATATCCTCTTCTTTCTCGAACAAGCAAGGCACCAGTACCTTGCCATCCGGATCAATAATCCCCCACTTTCCATCAGACATCACATAAGCCATCTCATTATCAAAGTTGGACGCATTGGCAAATCCCTGCTTCAGACGAACAGACTTTTGCACCCCATCATAAAGATAATACAGGTTATCCTTTTTCACCCATATCAATTGCGGATCGACTATAGGAGCTACACCTTGCCACTCTAAAGGAACGACAACCCGGTTCTGCAAATCAATAGCCCCCCATAATTTGTTCAGGCATACGGATGCATACCCCTGATGAAAATTGCCTATACGGTCATACTTATCGGATACGATTTGTCCTTTCATATCCACATAAAACCAAGAAGCATTTTTTTGTACTCCCAAACGTCCATTGTTCACGCTGGTAAGCGAATTGGTATATTCAATAGGAATAACAACCGCCCCTGTAGAATCAATAGCGCCAAAAGCCGATCCCTTTTGTACCACCCGGTATCCTTCATGACTTAGGAAAGCCTTTGACAGGCCGCCAATCACCTTGTTCCCCTTTTTATCTATGAAATACAATTCATCATCCAATGAAACCGGAGCTAAATTATGGCTGAAAGCCCCAAACTTTCCCTTTTCTGAAGAAGGTATTCTGACCATCACTTCAGCATCCAAATCATAATAAGCTTTAGCTATTTGCTTCTTTTCCACTTTAGCAAGCCTAAGCATATTGTCTGAAGGAGGAAGAATAGCCTGATTGGCAGTTAAAGGAATAATAGTATTTCCATGGATATCTACCAACCCTTGGGATTTCTTATTAATGAAATAAAAATAATCGACCCTTGATGAAGGCAACTGTGACTCAGCGGCATGAGGCTTGGGAAGCAGCAAGCTCTGTATCTCCTGCTTGGTAGCAGGAAATGCGGACTGGTCTGCCTTAGTATAAAAGGCAGCCTCATCAAGCAAAGCTCCAGTTTTCTTATCTCGCAAAATAGGGAAGTTGCCCACATCTTCATATTTGGCAGGAATTATTTCCCGCCCATTTTCATTGATTAACCCGAATTTACCTTTAGACACCATGTTGTTCTTTTTATCGTATTTGCCACCGATATTAACCCAACAGATTCCTTGGTCGTTGAAACTGCCTATAAAATTATAAGTAGGCTTCACTATGATATTGCCAGCTGAATCAATGAACCCGAACTTCTTGCCTTTCAAGACATATATCAGTTTTTTATTCAAATCTCCCATTGCCTCATAATCAGTTTTCAGGATTTCCTTACCTGTCTTATCAATCAACCCCCATTTTTCACCTGTATTACTACTAGCTTTATTGCCTATGAGTCCACCCGTTGTTAGCATTACTCCTTTTTTAGTATTTCCACCTTCAGCGACGGGGCAAACCCCGTTATAAAATTCACCGATATATGTATATTTCCGTTTTGTAATGATTTCACCATCTTCATTAATCAGACTGTATTTTCCATCTTTTCCTATTTTAGCGATACCGTCTTTAAAAGGGGTAGCTTCATCATATTTATATTTTATCACTACCGTCCCGTCTTCCGTCATAAAGCCATAACGCCCCTTTTCATTCTGCACGGCCTTCAACCTCTGAGCTTGCACAGAGCTACTGACCAGCACCAGCAGACATAGAATTAGGATAACTTTTTTATTTCTCATATTCTCTTTATTTAAAATCATTTGAACTTGAATTAATGGAGCCAAGTAATATTAGTAGTAACCGGTTGCTGCCCATTACCAAATGCTACACCTATAGCTCTGGCAGCTTCTATCCTCTGCTTTTTCAGCCCCGCTTCATCCTTATATTTCTCACGATTCTCAAAATCCCAATCACTGGTCACCTTTTGCTTTATTTCATTATACAAAGCTTTAGCTTCACCTTCACAACTGCTTCCCGGTTCAATGAAAATCAACCAGTCCAAAGCCTTTGAAGCACCTTCCGCATCGGGTGACTTCGCCCATTCGGATCTGGCGTATTGCATAATCAATTGACAATTATAATTCACATATTGAGTATAATAAGTGTCTATCAGTTTACTAGCTTCCTCATAGCCGACACAACATTCCGGAATAGAGGTAACATAATACAATGCAGCATCATACTCATGCATAGAAGCACTTTTTTGCGCTTTTACCAATATTTGCCTGTAATTACTATTATACCAAGAGATAATTTTTTCTTTCCCTTCGCGTATAAATTCTTGTATTTTCACATTATTGGCATTTATTGCACGGAAAGCATTGATATATGCCCGGTTAATATTAGTACCTACTCCTTTTGCATCCACAGTGAGAGTAGAAAACACTTTCTGCCCTACTGCATCGCCTATATACAAAGTCAATTGAACAGTAAGTGCTGTACTGACAGGAGGACCGGACAATGTTTCCTTATATAAAGTATTGGTCTTAGCTGTGATAAAGAATGGTGTAAAATTGAAATTGGCAGCACTCCCCTGACCGGCCACTGCCGCAGCTAAACGATTTCCTAAAATCTCTTGTACCTGGGATGGAAGTTCCTCTTTCTGGGCAGCTTTAGCTATGGTAAGGCTTATCTCACAATCCTGTGCTGCCACAGACATGGCACAACATGCGCACCAAGCGGCAAATATCATATTCCTTATTTTCATATCTTTTCTATTTTTCTCCGATAACCAATTCAGCTTTACCTAACCCTTTCGTCATTACTTTGCAGGTAAGATTGGCTTTCTGATTGAGATATTTACGCAAATCATTTGCAAAGCTTCTTGTATCTCTAGCCATTCCATTTTCACGATAAAGCGGAATGCGTACCTGCTCAAAAAGCATCATATTCTCAGTTGCATCAGTTAAACTAAAACGATGAGCCACCGTATTCTGCGCCACCCAATCTTCTATGATTTCCTGTAGTTCAGCCCCCCCAAATTCACTTTCCAAATTAACACCGCTCCCATTATCAAACACACGGACTTCTAATGCCACTTCACGGCCATTAGCCATCAAATCATCAAAATGTTTCTGTAATTGACTTACGAAAGCATCCATCTTGTCTACTACCGCTTCTTCCAACAATACTGCCACTTCAGCAGCCATAGAAGGTTCTCCCGTACCTTGCGTCGCTGCGACCTGTTTATTAGTGTAGGCATCCAAGCCTCGCAAAGTATAAGTAACAGAACGTTTGGGGCCCATTGTATTAATATTCCAAACTACTTCAATCAGAATATCAGCTTTAGCTCTATTCATTAACCGATCCAAAGGAGACTCTGCCAGTGAAGCTCCCGAAGTAGAACTGGTAGTCATCTCATGTTCCGCCGAACTCTGCTCTATGGAACGAATAGAAGATGCCATATCCTTCAACGGAAAATCTTTTTCAGCCATCAACTCACCTATTTTCGTTATGACATTCACCAAGTTCAAATCATTATCCAATGCCTTTTTATAATCCGGAATTTCGGTAATAGTGCCTTGATTGTTATATTTTTGTGTATAACCATTATGGGTACACCACACATTAGCGGGAACAACCATAATGGTGGGTTTTTTAGCCTGCCCATACACTTCGGTGTGTACAAGTGCTACAAGAAATAAAATAGCATATAATTTTTTCATGTTTTTCTGTCTTTATGGTTTTAAAATTTTATCTTCTATCAGTTTCTGCTGTAATTGAGAACGAAGCACACGCACCGTAGTGGAATAAGAAATTTGGGTTTTATTAGAAGCCTTCATGTTAGAATTTGTTTTCTTATCTTCCATACTTACATACTTCAGGTATTCCCCTCCGTCTCTAAAAAAGTCGTTAAAATAAGATGCATACCGTTCCTGTGCATTCACTTCTGTTATCAAAGGGCGCACACTACATTCACGACTACCGGCAACAACACCTTTGAACAAGACATCTCTTACTGCATTTTTCTTTGCCTGCTCTATAGCATCTGTACGATTTTTCCCTCTGCCCCAGGCGCGAAGTGTTTCCGACCCATCCAGTTCTACTCCCAAACATTCACTCTCAAAGGAATGATAGGAAGAAACACTTTTTTTGCTGCTGCATCCGGCAAGGATAAGTAAAAGCAGACATCCCAATTTCCACGTATAAAACAGATGTTTCATAATTTTTTCTTCTTTAAAATTCATAGCCTAATTTCAATGATACAAGTTACCATTATTCAGATTAATCACATCACGAACCTGCCGGGAAAAAGCAGACAATAGTCCGCCAGCCAGTATCAGAAAAGTAACAATCGGTCTCTTACACATAAGCTAAAATCCATTATTTAGTCCTTTAATAACTCCGGCTGATACCAACTCTTGATAGAGGGCGTCTTTCGCAACGGAAACCACTGCTGAAATTCGATATTGCTTTCCCATCTTCACCACTGAAAGATTCTCTCCTACCATATTGGCAAAATTCATGTAAGAACCTCCTTTTTGGAAGAAGACATCAAAATAATCCTGATGTTGCTGTTCTACCACCATACTTCCTGCCAAAGGTTTCTGCCGGGTACGTGAAGTCTGACTGGAAAATCCTTTGAAAAGCACCCCATGAACTGCACACTTCTTGATCACATCGGCATCCAATTTACTTTTCTTCTGGATTACTGTCACTTTTACCAAATAAGTACCTTGTGCACCTACTCCTTCTCCCTCTATCTCATATTTTAAAGGGTCATCACCTGCGTGCGCTCCAATACAGATGAATACAAAAAGAACCGTCATAATGATTCTACCGACAAATTTCACATTCATTACTCTCATAATTCTATTCTTTAATTATATATTATTGTTCACACCCTTCTTTACCGGCAAACTGCAAATATTCATCCTTCACTTTCCGATAATACTCTCCCATCAATTCGCCCGTATTCTTCTGAATCTTTTCTTCAAGATCTTCTAACACATATTTCAAAAAAACACAATGATTACTACCTCCTGCTATAGCAGTAGCTGTAGACCCACCAAGGGCATCTACCTCATCCATAGAAACTCCCAGATTAATTCCGGATGAAGGCTTATTTTGATTTCTGCTTTCATCTTTAAAAGAATTAGAGTTTGTAGATTCCAAATCATTATGCACACTTGCAATGTAACCAATCGTATTCAACGTTCTTTTCTTCTTGTCCTTTTTGGCTTGCTTCAGCGCTGACGCTACCTCTTCATTATCCGGATCCAATTCTGCCGCTATCTTCAGATGCTCCATTCCTTTAGAATAAATGCCATCTGTCACTTGCCCTTTTCCCATATAATAGTGGGCCATGGCATAGTCCGGAATCAAGTCTGTCAATAAATTGAACATACCCCAAGCACCTGCCACTCCCTTTTTTTCTTCTTTCAAAAAGGATTCTGTCACATCCTCTGCAAAGCCATCAGAGAGTTGTCCCTTCGTATCTATCCAACCGAGTACGGAATTCAGCCAAACAGGTGCTTTGCCATCCACAAAACTACCTATATAATCAATCCTTCCCGGTAGTAATAAAGCACCTTGACTATTATATAACCCCATTGCAAAACTTTTGGCAATCCAGACCTTTGCCGATACATCATAATATACCCATTGATAAACACAAGGCAATATAGCACGCCCATATATATCCAAAGCTCCCCATTTATCCTGCTTGCAAGCAAGAACAAATCCATCTTCTGCTATTATAAGCTCCTCATATTCTGTAGGAATTACAGTTTGTTCTCCCACAATAAGACCCATTTTACCATTATCTTCCCTTATTCTGAAAGAATCGGTTATAACTTCTGCTCCAGGATTATTAATTTTTTCATTGACCTCTCTGCTACATTCTGCGATTTTATCAAGCAAATCATCAAAATCACCGTTCCCTTTCGCATTTTTCACTTCTTCTTGTTTCTGGCGATATACCTTATTGGATATAGGAACGCTTATCATTGCTTCTTCTAGAATATATTTACATGGAACAACGATTTCTCCCCTTAAATTAATAGCCCCGAACTTACCATCTTGCTTGATTGTAGCCAACATGTTATCTCTAAAATTATCAGCGTAATCAAATTGAGGTTCAATGACAAATTCTCCTTTTTTATTTATAAAGCCAAACTTGCCATTCTTCTTTACCGCAGACAGTCCTAAATTAAATCCATGAATATCATCTGCATTTTCAAACTGCGGTTTAATTATAAAACGGTTGTGTATGTCTATAAAACCTACTTTTCCTCCTAAAACTACTCCTGCCAACTTTTCTGTAAATCTCTTGGTCACCCCTTCATATTGTGGAGAAATCAACCAATTTATCTCATAATCCTGATTTACTAAAGCCGCATCCCATCCACCAAACATAGAATTACCTCTATATTTTGAATTTTCCCACCATCCTTTATTTTCGGTCTGCTCATACCCCCATTTCTTTGTTGCAGCATTTTGGCGCGCCTTCTGTGCATAAAAACTAAAAGGTATAGCACAGCATAATAAAAACAATATTACTTTTTTTACTTCATTCATATACATGTCTTTTTCTTAACCTTATGCGGCTTCAAAGAAAAACAATTAACGTCATTTTACAAATTCACAAAACCAAGAGAAAGTATCAAACAGCCTAACAAGCATACTATTCTATCTAAATTAACGACTATATAGCCTCATTTCCATATACCGCAAAGGGAAAATTAAGCACTAAAAACAAAAGAAGCAGCAATCTCACGACTCCTGCTTTTCCACTGTGACTTAAAATCACTTTCTATAAACTTGTATTTTCAACGTCATCAATAGATTCACTACAACAAATAAAATCTATCCTGCAATTCTTTTCTGAACTTCTTGGAAACCTGAAGTTCCGTAATATTCTCAAACGGGGGAAACATGACGCAGCGGTTCTCCTTAATCATCATCAGATAATTGATATTAATGATATACGACTGATGGATCTGGACGAAGCAGGAGTCATATCCCTTGATATGATCGGCCGTAGTATTTTTCTTCAGCAGCAAAGGCAGCTGGTTGTTCAGCACCACTTCCCACAGTTTCCGGTCGGAGTTATAACGGAAAAAACCGATGTCAATGGAGCGCAGAATGCGCAAGTCATTGATGGGTGTGGATATCATAAAGGTATGCTCGCCGACCGAATACACACGCGAAGGGATAACCAAAGATGCGGCTGCCGACTCTTCCGCCTTTTTCATGAAGCGGTCAATGATCCCTTCCAGCTCCTTCTTGTCTATAGGCTTCAGCAAGTAGTCGAAAGCTGCCCCACGGATAGCATAAATCATGTATTTATCATAAGCTGTATAGAACACAATCTGCATATTCCAAGTGATTACCCCCCTTAGCTGTTCCAGCAGTTCCATGCCCTTCATGTCCGGCAATTCCACGTCCAGAAACAGCAAGTCCGGATGAACCTTTTCCAGCAGTTTCCGGCCATTCGCACCGTTACGTGCCATCCCGTCTATAGACAGCCTGTTATATTTCTTCAGCTCCAGACAAAGATTGTCCGCAGAGAACTCATCATCATCAATTATTACGACCCTGTATCGTTTATCCATAGTAAACAATCCTGCTTTAGTTATTAACGGAACAAAAGTATTAAAACATGTTTTAACGCACAAACCCGACACTCCGGTTATGGAACTATAGCGACCGTTTCGGACACTATCCTAGCAAAAATAATAACTAAACCATCTTTTTCAAATTATAATCATAGCCTTGAGGCAGGAAGACGGCAAACTCGCAACCGGTTTCTCCGCCTTCCAACTGCACATTGGTTATGGATATGTCGATATGCTTTTTATTGTTGGCGTTCAACAACTGTATGGTTTGAAGAATCACTTTTATACCGGTGCCTGTACCATGGTTGGCACTGTTTATCCGGTAACCTCCCCCATTGTCACGCACCTTGACGCAGATTCCCTCCCCGGTCTTCTTGATATCAATCCACAGTCTTTTCATCCCCTCTTTGTCCTTCAGGGCATGCTTGATGGCATTTTCTATCGGAATCTGTATCATCATGGAAGGAAGTATTTCTTGGTCAAGATGGATGGCAGCATCTATGGATGTGGACAGTATAAAGCTATCTCCCAATGCTTCACGTTCCAGGTTGATAAACGTATTGACAAAGTCCAGTTCCTCGGCCATGGTAACGCACAGCTGTTCGGTCAGTTCCAGGTTGCGCCGCATCAGCTTTACCAACCCACGCATATTTCCGGCCTGCTCATCGGTGTAGTTTCCCATCTCACGGTTCAGAATGTTAAAAATGAAATGGGGGGAAACCCGGTTACGGATATTCTCCATACGCAAAGTGGCAATCATATTCTGACTTTTCATTTGCAGCAGGAAACGCTGTCTCTTGTTGTACATGTAAACAAAAACAACGAGCCCCAAAATACAGATGCAGGCAAACATCCACAGGTAAAGCGTCTGATTCAGCGCCAGTACTTCATTCTCTTTTTGCTGGATAAAAATTTTCTGCTTCATCAGCGTGGTGTCCTGACTGTATTTCAGATCAATTTCAGCTGTACGCATTTTAATACGCTCATTACGTGTAGAATCATCAATACGCTGATTTTCCATTTGATAATAATAGGCTTGTTTGAAATCCCCCACCTCTTCAAAATAATGTTGCAGGTAACGGTTACGGATATGCTGCATATTCGGTTCCACATAATCAGGCTGGATAGCCTCAGACATACGTTTACGTGCTAAAGACAAGTTATTCTGCTTCAAGGCAAGTTCAATCAATTGGGTATCCAAATAATAGAGAGCCGTCTGATTTTCGATAGAACGAAAAAAATCACTGCAAAGGTTTAAATAGTATGCGGCAGAATCAACCTGATTCATCAACAGAAAAGTTTCTCCCAAATTCATTTCCGTCAGATGTTCCTCAAAAATCATATCCGGATAAGAGCGAGCTAACAATAATGATTTTCTGAAAAATTCCAAAGCATTAGGATAATCAGCACGAAAATAATAAGAATTACCACGATTATTCAAATAAATATGTTTCTCAAATGGAAGCATCTTATCATATTGCCGGGCAGCCAGTTCATAGTAATGATCACAAGACGTAAAATCACGAAGTTCCATATAAACCTGTGCCAATCCGTAATAAACAGGAAAACGCTTTTCTTCAGGAATCTTCAATGAATCACAGTAAGACAAAGCTTTACGATACCACATCGCGCCTTTATCATAATGACCGGTACGGACAAAAGCATCAGCCAAATTAATAGAAATATCATGAAGCATATCTCTGTTGCTGCCCTTGAAACGATAATCAAATGCTTTTTGAAAACATACCACTGAAGAATCTGCCAACCCTTGACGAACACATACATTACCCCGCATATTGTAAATCTCAGCATACAAATCATTAATTAACGATGACGGTTCAGCTCCATCGCAAAATACTTCCGCTCTACCTATGCTAAGTTTAGCCGAATCCATCTCGGATTTAAACATATATGCTTTTGCCAAAAGAACAAGATAATGGTAATACGCCACACTATCTGTGGCAACCGACATTTGCCTGACAGTCCGGGTACATACATAACTAGGATTTTTTGACAGTGAATCAATTATAAAATCATAATACTGCATATAGATATCCATTGGGGTCTTTTTATAACTTCCGGAACTTGTACAAGATACTCCCCATATACAAAATAATATACTATACCATAAAAATTTAAATATCAAATGTATGTTTTTCATCTTATCCTCCTTCATAGTTTTATTGACAAACATAAGCAAAAATAAACACAAGCATACGCTTTTATTAAAATTTATTTGACCAAAAACAGCTTTTAGATAAAATTTACACAAAGATGAAGATTCGCTTTGTCATGTCATGAAACATCCCTACCTTTGAAAAAAGAATTTATAAACGAAGAAACATGGAAACACTATCTAATTCTATCCTGACTGTACAAATAGCCGAGCATGGCGCCGAGCTTCAAAGTATCAAAAAGGATGGCAAAGAATATCTTTGGCAGGGCGACGCTAAATTTTGGGGACGGCGTTCACCTGTCCTTTTCCCTATAGTAGGACGTGTGTGGAACAATAAATACCGTCATGCCGGAAACACTTATGAAATAGGACAACACGGTTTTGCACGTGATATGGACTTCAAACTAACCTATAAAGAAGACAAAGGAGCTGTATATTGGTTGGAAAGCACTCCTGATACATTGAGCAAGTTTCCTTTTCCCTTCCGCCTGCTGGTGGGATATTTATTGGAGGAAAATAAAATCACCGTAAAATGGCGTGTAGAAAATCTGGGAGCTATGGATATGTATTTCCAGATTGGAGCACACCCAGCTTTCTATTTCCCCGAGTTCGATGCTGCTACAAAGGATCGTGGCTTCTTTGTTTTTGACCGAAAGTCTGACTTAGAATATATCATGCCAACCGAAAAGGGGTGCGTATCACCAGAACGTCATGTACTAAAATTAAACAAAGAAGGGCTGATGCCAATTGATATTCATACTTTTGATTGTGACACTTATATTTTTGACAATAAACAACTGAAAAAAATAACCTTACTGGATAAAAAGAAAAAGCCCCATATCAGCTTGGAATTTAATTCTCCGTTGGTAGCTTTGTGGTCTCCTACCAAGACACATCCCGATTGCCCATTTGTTTGCATTGAACCATGGTATGGACGTTGCGATTCTGTAGGGTATTCGGGCGAATTAAAGGACCGTGAATGGATACAGAAATTGGAACCAAAAGAAACGTTTGATGTAGAATATAAAATCATTATAGAGTAATCAAGAATAACGGGGTATGCACGATGAGTCACACCCCGTCTTTTTTGCTTACCGACTTCCCAAATACAAAAATATCATACCAATAAGTACCAGTGCCAAATCCACAGCCTTGCTTTTAAGATTCTTCTCACGGAATACCATTGCACCAAATAGAAAAGAAACAAGCACACTGCCACGCCTTACCATAGATACTATGGAAATCATTGCACCGTCCAAGCTTAAGGCATAGAAATAAACAAAATCAGCTGCCGACAGAAAAATAGATATCAGAATAATACACCAATGCCAATGAAACGGAGTGGTAGATTTGCGCTTCGGCCACCATAACAACATCAAAACACCTCCCATCATAAACAATTGATAGATATTATACCATGACTGTACAATCATTCTATCCAGTCCGATACCTCCTTGATCGACAGGCGCCATGAGATACTTGTCATAAAGCCCGCTGACCGCTCCCAACACAGCTGCCATTACCACATAATAAATCCATTTATTATGTTTGAAATCTATTCCCTCTTTCTTTCCGCTGCGGCTCAGCATAAAAAAAGAGAAGACAGCCATCAGCACACCAATCCATTGGTAAAAATTCAATCGCTCACCAAAGACCACTAAAGCTCCCACCAACACCATCACCGGACGAGTAGCGTTTATAGGTCCCACAATTGTGATAGGCAGATTCTTCATCCCAAAATATCCCAATATCCACGACGAAAGGACAATAACAGATTTCAATACTACATAACGATGCACCTCCCACCCTGCAACAGGCACATAAAAAATAGAATCCTCCAATATTCCCGGCCTCCACACTGACAATACAATAAAAGGAAGAAATATCAAACTAGAGAACAACGTATTCAGAAATAATACCGGAATAACCGCATTGTCCTTCAACGACTGTTTCTTAAATACATCATAGAATCCCAGCAATGCAGCCGAGAGAAATGCCAGAAGTAACCACATCATATCTTTTACCTTATTTAAAATAGAAGGCAAAGTTACAACAAAAAATAAACAAAGAAGTGTAGATTTTGATATAAATGGCACGGAAATAAAAGAAAAGGGGGATAGAGAAATACATCTCCACCACCCCTTCTTTTATTTATGAATATTCTCTCAGACTTTCGCCCGATGCTTATACTCGATTAAATTCCCAGTGATTTTCTTACGGCTTCCACCTTTTCCTCAGCAGCTGCATTAGCGGCATCGAAACATTTGTGGCAACCCATTTCACCTTTTACTTCCACATAGAATTTGATTTTAGGTTCTGTTCCTGACGGGCGAACTGAAATCTTAGTTCCATCTTCCGTAAAATATTGCAATACGTTACTAGCCTCCGGCATATCTATTTCTGTTATATTCCCGTTACCATCAGTCACCTTCAAAGTTTTAAAGTCCTTGACAAGAACAACCTTAGAACCGCCTATTTCTCTCGGAGGATTAGAACGGAAGTTTTCCATCATTGCCTTAATCTCTTCTGCCCCGCTCTTTCCTGGTTTCACAACATTCACAGTAGTTTCTTTTGAGAAACCATACTCCACATAAATATCAAGCAAAACTTCGAACAAGGTCTTGCCCTGGTCTTTTGCCCAAGCACAAATCTCCGCCAACAATGTACAAGCAGAAACAGCATCTTTATCACGGACAAAGTCTTCGGCCAGGAATCCGTAGCTTTCCTCACCACCACCGATGTACTGCTGTTTGCCTTCACGCAAACGGATCTCACGTGCAATCCACTTGAATCCGGTATAGCAATCCAACATTTCGATGTGGTTCTTATCTGCGACAGATTTAATCAGTTCCGTAGTAACGATAGTCTTCACAATAAAATCATCATCCTTCATCTTACCCATCGCAATACGGTTCTTTATTATATAATACAAGAACAGCAAACAGGTTTGGTTACCATTGATCAGCACCCATTCTCCTTTGTCATTTTTACAAGCCATACCTACGCGATCAGCATCCGGATCACTAGCCATTACAATGTCAGCGTCAATTTTCTTAGCCAAATCAATAGCCATAGACAAAGCCTCGGCATTTTCCGGATTCGGAGAAATAACAGTCGGAAAATCGCCACTCTTCACCATTTGTTCAGGCACAGTATGTACATTTTCAAATCCCCATTGCTTCAATGCACGCGGAATCAACATCATACCTGTACCATGAATCGGAGTATACACAATTTTCAAATCCTTCTGACGCTTGATCACTTCAGGATCAATAGAAATTGTTTTCACTTTATTCAAATAGACGCTGTCTACCTCTTCGCCCACAATCTGAATCAGATCCTTATTACCTTCAAACTTGATGTCGGTAGCCGATGAAATCTTGTTCACTTCATCAATGATACCTTTATCGTGCGGAGCCAATACTTGCGCACCATCATCCCAATAAGCCTTGTAACCATTGTATTCTCTCGGATTATGAGAGGCAGTAATATTGATACCGCTCTGACAACCGAAATGACGGATAGCAAATGACATTTCAGGAGTAGGACGCATATCTTCAAACAAATATACTTTAATACCATTCGCTGAAAAGATATTGGCAGAAATTTCCGCAAACAAACGGCTGTTGTTACGGCAATCATGACCTACCACTACAGAAATCTGATCGAGATCTTTAAAATTTTTATTTAGATAATTGGACAAGCCTTGAGAAGCAGCACCTACCGTATAAATATTCATACGGTTACTGCCCACGCCCATAATACCACGCAAACCACCTGTTCCAAACTCCAAATCTTTATAAAACGCTTCAATCAAATCAGTCTTATCGGGATTCGCCAACATTTTCTTAATTTCAGCCTGTGTTTCGGCATCATAAGCAGGTGTTAACCATTTCTCTGCTTTCTCTGTCACTTGCTTTATCAATTCTTCATTTTCCATAATTTTTTGTTATTTATAAGGTTTATAATTACATCCGATTTTTACGTCTTGACAAATGTAAAAGAATTAAATTAAAAATCCTAGAAATTTGGAAGAAGAAAATTAGAGATATAAAGGATTATTCCTCCAAAATAATCTATCATAAAAAAACAGAAGACCATACAAGGTAAAAAAACTACTATATAACAATCATGGAAGCTCCCAGGCATCCTGAATACAATCTAAAAACTATCTTATCATGCAACAGGGGCAGGATTATAACCTGCCCCTCCACTAATCAATCAGACTTTCAGAACATACAAAAATATATCCTATTTCATCTTATAGCGTCCACCGGTGG
>ENA-OWOU01000350-OWOU01000350.1-gut-metagenome-genome-assembly--contig:-NODE-350-length-30186-cov-17.043210_pt1 | contig 30186 bp, 27 predicted proteins | sample MGYA00248248_ERZ651801 | MGnify/ENA primary metagenome ERZ651801 (study PRJEB26908, sample SAMEA4031710) | gut metagenome | biome: gut; feature: normal infant; material: stool | place: China | collected... | reverse complement strand
ACAAGTCATCTCTTATTTGGACGAACTGGATAAAGATGCGGCAGCCATCGGAGCCGTCAATGTAATCAAAATTGTCCACCAAAAAGGTAAGACCAAGCTGATAGGCTATAATTCCGATGTGATTGGTTTCACTCAATCTATCGAACCCTTGTTGGAACCCCAACACAAAAAAGCTCTGATCCTAGGTACAGGAGGCGCCTCGAAAGCGATTGCTTACGGACTGAAAAAATTAGGTTTGGAATGTAAATTCGTATCACGAAACCTGCGTGAAGGAATGCTGACTTACGATCAGCTCACTCCCGAAATCATGAATGAGTATAAAGTAATTGTCAACTGCACTCCTGTAGGTATGTATCCCCGTGCCGATGAATACCCCAATATTCCATACCAATATCTCACACCCAACCATTTGCTTTATGATTTGTTATATAATCCTGACACTACTCTTTTTATGAAAAAGGGGGCAGACAAAGGGGCAATTACCAAAAACGGTTTAGAAATGCTCTTATTGCAAGCCTTTGGTGCATGGGATATATGGAACAAATAGATAAGGTATGAAAAGAAAAAAAATGATTATTGGAACGAGTAGTATATTCGTTCTGCTTATTATAGTCCTACTTGGAGCCAGTCAATATATGCTGGACTATTCCTTACGCCCTGAAAACAGAGGAAAGAATTTGGAAAGTTCCTGGCAATATATGTTTAAGACTTACTCCTATCTAAAACCGTGGATAGATAGTCTGAAACAGAACCAAGCACTGAAGGATACCTTTATCTATTCTCCCGACCACGTAAAACTGCATGCTTACTATGTGGCTTCCAGCCGCCCGACAGCCAAAACCGCAGTTATTGTACACGGGTATACAGACAATGCCATCCGCATGATGATGATAGGTTATCTATACAATAAAAAATTGGATTTCAACATCCTCCTACCTGATTTGCGCAATACTGGTCTGAGCGGTGGAAATGCCATACAAATGGGATGGTTAGACCGCAAAGATGTAACACAATGGATGGAGGTTGCCAATCGAATTTACGGTGACAGTACCAGCATGGTAGTACATGGAATCTCGATGGGTGCAGCCACCACTATGATGGTTTCGGGCGAACAGCAACCCGACTATGTGAAATGTTTTGTCGAGGACTGCGGATATACCAGCGTATGGGACCAATTTTCCAAAGAACTGAAAGAACAATTCGGCTTGCCTCAATTCCCGTTAATGTACACCGCCGACTGGTTATGCCAGCTGGAATATGGATGGGGATTCAAAGAAGCATCCGCATTGAAACAGGTAGCCCGATGCCATCTGCCCATGTTCTTTATCCATGGTGATAAAGATGACTACGTACCCACATGGATGGTGTACCAATTGTATGAGGCAAAACCTCAGCCCAAAGCATTATGGATAGTTCCGGAAGCAGACCATGCACATTCCTATCTGTTCAATACTGAAGAATATACCCAAAAAGTAAAAGCATTTGTAGACAAATACATCCAATGAGAAAATTGACATTTTTACTTACTTTTTTCATACTCCTTGGCTCCGTCCACCTTCAAGCCAAAGAATATGCCATAAAAGACATACCGATGGTACATTTGCAAAACCGTACCCGCTACGTCAGCAATCCCGACGGTATCCTTTCATCCACCGCTGTCACCACTATGGACAGCATCCTCTACGCTTTAGAGCAAAAAACAGGTATACAAACATTAGTGGTAGCGATAACAGGCATAGAAGGAGGTGATTGTTTTGATTTCGCTCACCGGCTGGGACAGGAAACAGGCGTAGGACAAAAAGAACGTGACAATGGATTGGTCATCTTGCTTTCCACCGACGAGCGGTGTGTACAATTCGCTACCGGATATGGTCTTGAAGGAATATTGCCGGATGCCATCTGCAAACGGATTCAGAACCGCTATATGCTGCCCTATTTCAAGGACAATAACTGGAACGCAGGAATGGTAGCAGGAATACGGGCCGTAAACGGCTATCTGGACGGTTCCATGGAAAATATAAACAATGACGAAAGCAAAGATGATCTCTTGGAATTCATCATCATCTTTTTTGTGATTTTCGGAGGATTTATTGGCATCGGATTGTATGCAAACTGGCGTAAAACACGCTGCCCCCATTGCAAAAAACACAAATTGCAACGTCTTTCTTCCAAAGTTATAGACCGAAGTAACGGAACAAAGACTGAAGAAGTAGTATATAAATGCAGAAATTGCGGACATATCCTCAGACGGAAAGAACGGTCGAGAGATGAAAATTACAAAGGCCCCCGAGGAGGAGGGCCGTTCATAGGCGGAATGGGAGGAGGATTTTTTGGTGGTCACGGTGGAAGTGGCGGCGGATTTAGCGGAGGAAACTTTGGAGGCGGAAGCTTTGGAGGCGGAGGAGCCGGAAGCCGTTTTTAAGAACAAGAATATTCATAATTTTAATAGTATATACATATGAAAAAGTCAACGATTATTGTAATAGTAGTCATTGTATTAATTGCCATTTGGGGAATAACCTCTTATAATGGTATGGTAAAAATGGATGAATCTGTCAGCACAGCGTGGAGCAATGTAGAAAACCAGTACCAACGCCGCTCTGATTTAATCCCCAACTTGGTAAATACAGTAAAGGGATACGCCTCACACGAAAAAGAAACTTTTCAAGCCGTAGTAGACGCCCGTAGCAAAGCCACTCAAATGCAGATCAGCGCCGACGACCTGACTCCCGAAAAAATGCAAGCCTATCAAAAGGCACAAGGCGAAGTAGGTAGTGCATTGAGCCGCCTGCTCGCTATCACCGAAGCTTATCCCGACTTGAAAGCCAATGAGAACTTCAAAGAGTTGCAAGCACAACTGGAAGGTACAGAAAACCGGATCAGTGTAGAACGCAAAAGATTCAATGACACAGCACGCGCATATAACACAGCCATCCGCACTTTCCCCCGCAATTTACTTGCAGGTATGTTCGGATTTGACAAACGCCCATATTTTGAATCTGAAGAAGGAGCCGATAAAGCACCTAAGGTAGAATTCTAACTCGTAAAAAATACCTGTTTCCATCCTTAAGAAACAGTTTCCGGGTACGGATTGTATGAATTTTACAGTTTTTCTTATTCCAAACTGTAAAATTCATACAATCCGTACCCTATTTTTATCCATCTCACTAATTTTTCAACAACAATCAAGCATATTATCCCTAAAATCATTATCTTTACGGAAAGAAACTTTTAAAACTACAAGCAATATGTTCAATTCATTTGGTAATATTTTCCGGTTAACCAGTTTCGGTGAATCTCATGGACCGGGAGTAGGCGGCGTCATTGACGGCTTCCCTGCCGGTATTAAGGTTGATATGGATTTCGTTCAGCAGGAACTGAACCGCCGCCGTCCCGGACAGTCATTACTTACCACCAGCCGCAAGGAGCCTGATACAGTGGAATTCCTTTCAGGTATATTCGAAGGCAAGTCCACCGGCTGCCCCATCGGATTTGTGGTATGGAACAAGAACCAACATTCAAACGACTACGAGAATATCAAGAATCTGTTCCGCCCTTCACACGCAGATTATACTTATATGCAAAAATACGGAATCCGTGACTATCGTGGCGGGGGACGTTCATCAGCACGAGAAACCATTTCACGTGTAGTAGCAGGAGCTTTAGCCAAATTGGCATTGAAACAACTAGGAATCAGTGTCACAGCTTATACCTCACAAGTAGGACCTGTCAAACTTGATAAAGATTACAAAAGCTATAACCTCGACTTGATAGAAACGAACGATGTGCGTTGTCCCGATCCGAAGAAAGCCAAGGAAATGGCAGAACTTATCTGGAAAATCAAAGGAGAAGGCGATACAATAGGCGGGGTAGTGAGTTGCGTCATCAAAGGATGCCCTATCGGACTAGGGCAACCCGTATTCGGTAAGTTACATGCCGCACTAGGAAATGCCATGTTAAGTATCAATGCCGTAAAAGGTTTCTCTTACGGACAAGGTTTTGACTCCATGGAGCTAAAAGGCAGTGAGCAGAATGATGTATTTTATAATAATAACGGAAGAGTAGAAACAAAAAGTAATTATTCCGGAGGAATACAAGGAGGCATCAGCAACGGGCAAGACATTTACTTCCGTGTGGCATTCAAGCCAGTTGCCACAATTCTGATGGAGCAACATACTGTAAACATCAACGGCACAGACACGACCATGAAAGCCAAAGGACGTCATGACGCCTGCGTACTGCCGCGTGCCGTCCCCATTGTAGAAGCCATGGCTGCCATGACCATTTTGGATTATTATCTGATAGACAGGACTACACAACTATAAGAATCATTCAATTATGGAAATAAAACAATACATTAAAGAAAATGAAGCGCGCTTCATGGAGGAACTTTTCAGCCTCATCCGCATTCCCAGCATCAGTGCTTTACCCGAACATAAAGACGATATGCTGGCCTGTGCCTTACGTTGGAAAGAACTTTTGTTGGCAGCCGGAGCAGATGAAGCCATGGTAATGCCCTCACAAGGCAATCCATTGGTGTTTGCACAAAAACATGTAAGCAATGATGCTCCTACCCTATTGATTTATGCCCACTATGACGTAATGCCTGCCGAGCCGTTGGGCCCTTGGAAAAGCCAACCTTTTGAACCTGAAATTCGTGACGGACACATTTGGGCACGTGGCGCTGACGATGATAAAGGACAAGCCATGATCCAAGTAAAAGCATTCGAATACGTAGTAAAAAACGGACTGCTGAAACACAATGTGAAATTTATTTTCGAAGGTGAAGAAGAAATAGGTTCTCCCAGTCTGAATACCTTCATCAAGGAACATAAGGAATTGCTGAAAGCCGATGTAATTCTAGTTTCGGATACCAGTATGCTAGGTGCGGATCTTCCCTCTCTGACTACAGGTTTACGAGGTCTGGCTTATTGGGAAATAGAAGTGACCGGTCCGAACCGTGACCTTCATTCCGGACACTTCGGCGGAGCGGTAGCCAATCCTATCAATACCCTGTGCAGTATGTTAGCCCAAGTCATTAGCGAAGACGGACACATCACTATCCCCCATTTCTATGACGATGTAGAGGAAGTACCGGCTGCCGAACGTGAGATGATTGCACAAATTCCTTTCGATGAAAAAAAATACATGGAAGCCATCGGTGTAAAAGCACTGAAAGGTGAAAAAGGGTATTCTACTTTAGAACGTAACAGTTGCCGTCCCTCTTTTGACATTTGTGGCATCTGGGGCGGATATACAGGCGAAGGTTCAAAAACCGTACTTCCCTCAAAAGCATATGCCAAAGTATCGTGCCGACTGGTTCCACATCAAAACCACACTGTAATTTCCCAATTGTTTGTGGACTATATCCAGTCTATCGCTCCGGAATATGTACAAGTAAAAGTAACCCCAATGCACGGAGGTGAAGGATATGTATGTCCCATCACCTTGCCCGCCTACCAGGCTGCCGAAAAAGGCTTTGCTAAGGCATTCGGGAAAAAACCACTTGCCGTACGCCGTGGAGGAAGTATTCCTATCATCAGCGATTTTGAACAAATCTTAGGTATAAAGACCGTTCTCATGGGATTCGGACTGGAAAGTGACGCCATCCATTCGCCCAATGAAAACTTCTCTCTGGATATATTCCGTAAAGGAATTGAAGCTGTAGTAGAATTCCATCTCAATTATTAATCAATAATAAAAATGAATGCGGCAACAATCTTTAAAACTCTAACAACTGTTACTCTTTCAATAACATTACTAATTACAGGAGGTTGTAACAATATGGAAGCAAAAAAAGAAGAAACAGGAAAAAACACGGCTATAGAAAATATCTTTGCCCGAAAGAGCGTCCGTGCCTATACATCCCAACCGATAGAAAAAGAGAAAGTGGACTTATTAGTAAAAGCTGCTATGGCTGCACCGACAGCAGTAAACAAGCAGCCTTGGGCTTTCGTGGTAGTGGATGACCGTACAGTATTAGATAAACTAGCCGCTGAACTTCCTTATGCCAAGATGACGGCACAGGCCCCACTAGCCATCGTGGTTTGTGGTGATTTAAGCAAAGCCCTGAACGGAGAAACAGACCGGTACTGGATGCTGGATTGCTCCGCCGCATCCGAAAATTTGTTACTGGCAGCAGAGTCAATAGGGTTGGGAGCGGTATGGACTGCGGTCTATCCGGAGAACGACCGCATTGCAAAGGTAAGGTCAGTCTTGTCTTTACCAGACCATATCATTCCTTTCAATTTGATTCCGGTGGGCTATCCACAACATCGGGAAGAAGCTAAAGATAAATTCAAGACCGAAAATATCCATTATAATAAATGGTAAACAAAGGTCTAGAAATATAAATTAAGTCGGCTGGTTTAATATAAATCAGCCGACAATCTCTTTCCATTCATTCTTAGTTAATTTTCCTCAATCTTTATCAGCCTCATCAAGTTTCTTTTTGGCTTTTTCTATCTTGTTTTTAGCTTTATCCAAGGTTTCCCCAACCTCATCGGCTTTATCCTCAATCCGATCTTTGGCATCATCCACCACCTCTTCAACCGATTCTTTGGCTTTTTCTATACGCTCCTCAAATTTATCCTTTCCTTTTTTTTCACCACAAGATGTAACAGCAAACACCGTCATGCACACTACCACTGCAAATAATTGTCTTTTCATACTTTTTCTATTTGATTATAAACTTGATTTTAAACTATGTTCAAATATAAGCATATACCCTATTTCTTACAAATTCAATCTGTTCTTTGCTATATATAAAGTCTAAATTCAACAGGAAAAAGAACTTATCCCATTAAAAAAAGCCACCATAGCAAGGTGGCTTTCAATATATTAATAAAACATTCTATATTACCTGTCAAAAACTACTTTGTAGCAGGAGCTGTTTTAGCAGGAGCCGTCTTTATATTAATAAGAATACTATTCTCAACTCCTTCTTTGGTTACATATACTATTCTGTATGCCTTTACCCCTTCTTCTTTTAGAGAAAGAGAAGCACTTTTAAGAGTTGATTCGGGATATTTTTTAGCTATGGCATCTTTAACAGATTGAGGAACCTCTTTCAGGTCTATGTTTTTAAATCCGTCTTCCACAGTAACTGTATCATTCTTTACTTTCATGGTATCATCAGCCATGACAAAAGTTCCTACACCAAAAAGGAATACAAGTGATAAAAATATCTTTTTCATAATGGTTAAATTTAAATGTTTACCTACCGACAGATATCATAAAAGACAAGAAAAATATACATCATATTCAGTTATTTTCTCCATTAGAATATCTTCGTTAAGTAAGAATACTAAATTAAGAAAACTATACTGAGAACTAAATTATTAAGAAAAGAAGTACATACCAAATATATAAACTAAAGTTTGTGGAAATAAACATTCTTTAATCCACACCTGCTTATGCTTTCACAGCCCTATCTATTCCAACTTTCCTAGCCATTAAGTAAAAAAGCTTCTGTAGAGATAGTTATACAAACGTTTGGCATAATGCCGCAAAATACGTACTTTTGCGACTCATTTATAAAATACTATTTGAATGAAAGCACTAAAAGAACGCATTTTACGGGACGGAAAATGTTTCGAAGGAGGAATACTGAAAGTAGACAATTTCATCAATCACCAAATGGATCCTATCCTCATGAAATCCATTGCTGTAGAATTTGTACGCCGTTTCGCCTCTACCAATATCAATAAAGTTATGACCATCGAAGCCAGTGGTATAGCTCCTGCCATCATGGTAGGTTACTTACTGGAACTTCCTGTTGTCTTCGCCAAGAAAAAGAAACCCGTCACAATGGAAAATATGCTCACCACCAGTGTATATTCATTTACTAAAGACCGTTCTTATGATGTATGTGTCAGCAAAGATTTCCTGTCCAAAGGAGACCGTGTTCTTTTTATTGACGACTTTCTCGCCAACGGCAATGCAGCCAAGGGTATCATCGATTTGGTAGAAAAAGCCGGGGCCGAACTGTCCGGAATGGGATTCATCATTGAAAAAGCATTCCAACATGGCGGAGATTATTTGCGTAATGCAGGTATCCGCGTAGAGTCATTGGCCATCATTGAAAGTCTGGACAATTGTGAAATCAAAATAAGATAATCCCATGCAGGAATCTCAAACCGCCCAATCCAATACCGGACTGATTTACGGATTGAACGACCGCCCCCCTGTACGAGAGGCCATTTTTGCTGCCATACAGCATTTGCTTGCTATTTTTGTAGCCATCATCACTCCGCCTCTTATCATCGCCGGAGCATTAAAACTGGATTTGGAAACCACCAGTTTCCTAGTATCCATGTCTCTCTTTGCCTCAGGTATTTCTACCTTTATCCAATGCAGACGGATAGGAGGTATCGGCACCGGTCTCTTATGTATCCAAGGAACCAGTTTTTCATTTATCGATCCCATCATCTCGGCAGGTATGTTGGGCGGACTTCCACTGATTTTCGGCACTTGCATCGTGGCATCATCTGTAGAGATGGTCATCAGCCGCATCTTAAAATATACCCGCAAAATAATCACCCCTCTGGTATCGGGCATTGTAGTCACTTTGATTGGAATGAGCCTGATAAAAGTAGGTATCACAGCTTGTGGCGGGGGTGTTTCCGCCCAAAGCAACGGCACTTTCGGAAGTTTTGAGAATCTAGGTCTAGCTCTGCTGGTACTTATCCTCATTATCCTTTTTAATAGAAGTTCCAACCGCTACCTACGTATGAGTTCCATCGTTATCGGTCTGATTATAGGATATTTAGTTGCCTGGGGACTCGGTAGAATTGATTTCTCGGCAGTACAAAATTTTGGTGGTTTCAACATTCCCCTCCCATTCAAATACGGACTGGATTTCGACTTCTCCGCATTCATAGCTTTGGGATTAGTATTTTTGATAACAGCCATAGAAGCCTATGGAGACATTACTGCCAATTCTCTGATATCAGGAGAACCTGTAGAAGGAAAAGTATTCATCAAACGTGCTTCAGGAGGAATTTTGGCAGACGGATTCAATTCGATGCTGGCAGGTATTCTCAATTCTTTTCCAAACTCCGTTTTCGCGCAAAATAACGGCATGATACAACTGACAGGAGTAGCCAGCCGATATGTAGGATATTACATTGCAGGTTTCCTTATTTTATTAGGATTATTTCCCAGTGTAGGATTAATTTTCTCCCTAATGCCCGAACCTGTATTGGGAGGCGCTACTTTACTGATGTTCGGAACAGTAGCTTCAGCAGGCATTCGTATTATCGCAGCACAAAAGATTAACCGGAAAGCAACATTAGTCATCGCACTTAGTTTCGCTTTAGGTTTAAGTGTAGAAATGGTTCCTGAAATACTATGTCAATTTCCGGAATCAATAAAGAATATTTTCTCATCCGGCATTACAACAGGCGGAGTTACTGCCATCATTTCAAATGCACTGATACGGATGAAAGAGTAAAAACAAGTAATTTTCTCATAAATTGGAACTAAAGCATTAACTTTCTTTGCAAATCAGCAAAGGAAGGGAGAATAATATATATCTTTGCTCCAAAATATGATTATGATTACAGAGGATTTACAGAACCTATATCAAACCTACCTCGGAGAAGTACCCGAAGAGATTGTAGAATTACCCTCATCCGGTTCCAACAGGCGTTATTTCCGGCTGACCGGAACCCAAAAACTGATTGGCGTATACGGCACTTCCAAAGAAGAAAACGAAGCCTTTCTTTATATGGCAGCACACTTCCGCAAGAAAGGTCTTCCTGTTCCAGAAGTATACATCTGTTCTGAAGACAAGAATTGTTATTTGCAAGAAGATTTAGGAGATATCCTGTTGTTCAACGCTATTGAAAAAGGGCGGGCGACCAGCGTCTTCTCCGAAGAGGAGAAAGAAATGCTGCGCAAGACCATCCGCCTACTGCCTTCTATCCAATTTGCCGGAGCAGACGGCTTTGATTTTTCACACTGTTATCCCCAAGCCGAATTCAACCAACGCTCTATCCTTTGGGACTTGAACTATTTTAAATACTGCTTTTTGAAAGCTACCGGCCTGGAGTTTCAAGAAGACAAGCTGGAAGATGATTTTCAAAAAATGAGTGATGTACTGCTACGCAGTTCTTCCGCCACCTTTATGTATCGGGATTTCCAAAGCAGAAACGTGATGATAAAGGATGGAGCACCCTGGTTCATTGATTTCCAGGGAGGACGTAAAGGACCGTTTTTCTATGATATAGCCTCTTTCTTATGGCAGGCTAAAGCTAAATTTCCCGAAACTCTGCGCAACGAACTGCTGGAAGAATATATAAATGCCCTCTCCAAATACAAACCTGTAGACCGCGATTATTTCTTTAGCCAGCTGCGTCACTTCGTACTCTTCCGTACTTTGCAGGTATTGGGAGCTTACGGTTTCCGTGGCTATTTCGAAAAGAAACCACATTTCATCCAAAGTGTACCATATGCCATCGAGAACCTGAGGCAATTACTTCATAATGAATATCCCGAATATCCCTATTTATGCTTCGTACTAAGGGAACTTACCGAACTGAAGCAGTTCAAGGATGATTTGAAGAAACGGCAACTCACAGTAAAAGTCATGAGTTTCGCCTATAAGAAAGGCATCCCCGATGATCCGACAGGCAATGGTGGCGGTTATGTCTTCGATTGCCGTGCCGTAAATAATCCCGGTAAATATGAACGTTATAAACCTTTCACCGGACTGGATGAACCGATCATTCGTTTTCTGGAAGAAGACGGTGAAATATTCCCATTCTTGGATGCTGCTTATTCTTTAGTGGATGCCTCAGTAAAAAGATACATGGAACGAGGTTTCAGCAATCTGTCTGTATGCTTCGGCTGTACAGGCGGACAACACCGTTCTGTTTATTCAGCGCAACATATGGCAGAACATATCAATAAAAAATTCGGCGTAAAAGTAGAACTCATACACCGTGAACAGAATATAGAACAAACATTTGAAAGAACATTATGAAAGCAATGATTTTTGCCGCCGGACTAGGCAGCCGACTTAAACCTATAACAGACACCCGTCCCAAAGCTTTAGTAACGGTAGGTGGAAAAACCATGTTAGAGCACATCATCTTAAAACTGAAAGCAGCAGGATTTGATGAAATAGTAATCAATGTACACCACTTTTCCAATCAGATTCTCGCTTTTCTGGAAGCTAACCAGAACTTTGGGGTCAATATACAAATCTCGGACGAAACAGACTGCCTACTTGATACGGGCGGCGGTTTGGAAAGAGCATACTACTTATTACACCATCCTGAGGATATGTTTACCAAAGAAGGCGAAACCCCGTATGAACTGATATTCGAAAATCTGATGAAAGGAATGGATGAGGAAGAAATAATCGAAAGAGCCTTAGGAGTTATGCGGAAAGAATGCTACTTGCTCCACAATGTAGATATCCTTTCCAATTGCGATTTTGAAAGTCTTATGTATTATCATCAGAATAGTTCTAACATCAATGCCACCCTTTTAGTCAGCCAACGCAAGACCTCCCGTTATCTGTTGTTTAATGACGACAATCTGTTACGTGGCTGGGTCAATAAAGACACCATGGAAACCAAACCGGCAGGACTCCGGTATAAAGAAGGGGAATATCGGGAATACGCCTATAGTGGGATACAAGTGACTACTCCTAAAATTTTAAATCTCCTTCCCAGAGGAAAATATTCCATTATTGATTTCTATCTCTCCATATGTCACAGAGTCGACATCCAGTGCTATGTAGAAGATGATTTGCAATTGCTTGATATCGGTAAACCGGAAAACCTGGAAAAAGCGGAAGAGTTTCTCAATAAATTATACCAGTCCTAGAAATATATCCATAACATAAAACAGTATCACACCTAAAATAATGGGGTATTTTAGGTGTGATACTGTTTTGTTTGCTAGCAAATAGCTTCTTATTCTTTCGGATAAAATGGGCAGATAAAAAAAAGTCGTAACTTTATGAAGTGCCCCCCAAAAAAAGTTTTGTGTCTAACTTTTGGGGGGCACTTCATTATGACCAAAGGTTCAATTTATTTTTCTGAGCTTCTTCCAAAGATACCGTTTTTACCTGCTTGGCACTGTTTTTCAGACGAAGATCCTCATATTCTTTGTTCAGCCTTTCCACAAACTCAGAAGAAGATTCCGGATTCAGCAAACGGGCAGCTACCAAGGCATTCTGTGAAGCATCTTTCATGTGAATGACCGGACCTCCATAAACAGGTGCTATTTTCAAGGCAGTATGCAGCTTGGAAGTAGTGGCTCCTCCAATCATAATGGGAATGTCCAGCCCCGCACGCTTTAACTCTACAGCCACATGAGCCATTTCTTCCAATGATGGAGTAATCAGCCCGCTTAATCCTATTATATCCACCTTTTCCTCTATAGCCTTCCTGACTATCATTTCGGCAGGAACCATCACGCCAAGATCTATAATTTCATAATTATTACAAGCCATGACCACTGATACGATATTCTTCCCAATATCATGCACATCCCCTTTTACGGTAGCCATCAATACTTTTCCTGCACTGCGGACACCTTCCTGTTTGTCGGCCTCAATAAGCGGCTGCAAAATCGCTACCGCCTTTTTCATGGTACGGGCAGTCTTCACAACTTGCGGTAAAAACATTTTCCCTGCTCCAAACAATTCTCCGACTTTATTCATACCTTCCATTAGCGGACCCTCAATAATATCCACTGCTTTAGGATACAGTTTAACCGCTTCTGCCAAATCCTCTTCCAAATGATCGCCAATGCCTTTTATCAAGGCATACTGAAGCCGTTTCTCTACCATCGGTTCCTCACGCCACACATCCTGTTTCACCGCTTCTGTTCCGGTCGACGTTCTTTTCAAGGCCTCAGCAATCTCTATCAAACGTTCGGCAGCATCGGACCTACGGTTTAAGACCACATCCTCTATCCGTTCCAGTACATCAGCAGGAATATCCGTATAGAGCACCGAAGCAGCAGGATTTACAATACCCATATCCATACCTTGACGGATAGCGTGATAAAGAAACACGGCATGCATCGCCTCACGGATATAGTTATTTCCACGGAAGGAGAACGACAGGTTGCTCACGCCACCACTGACGTGTGCACCGGGCAAATTCTTTTTGATCCATCCGGTAGCCTTGATAAAATCCACCGCATAATTATCATGTTCCTCAATACCGGTAGCCACAGCCAGTACATTAGGGTCGAAAATGATATCATGAGGATTAAAATCCACCTGTTCTGTCAATATTTTATAAGCACGGGCACAGACTTCAATCTTACGTTCAAAAGTATCTGCCTGTCCTTTTTCATCGAAAGCCATCACTACAACGGCAGCTCCCAGTTTTTTTATCAGACGGGCATGTTCTATAAATTTCTCCTCCCCTTCCTTCAAAGAAATAGAATTGACAATGGACTTTCCTTGCAGGCATTTCAGTCCGGCCTCAATGACTTCCCACTTGGAAGAGTCAATCATGACAGGTACACGGGCTATGTCGGGTTCGGACATGACCAGATTCAAGAAAGTAGTCATCTCCTCCCGGGCATCCAGCAAACCGTCATCCATATTTACATCAATCACCAAAGCACCGTCTTCCACCTGCTTGCGAGCGATACTTAGCGCTTCCTCATATTTCTTTTCATTGATTAAACGGAGGAACTTACGGGATCCGGCCACATTGCACCGTTCGCCTACATTAATAAAATTCATTTCGGGAGTCTGCTCCAACAGCTCCAACCCGGAAAGCCACAGCCTCTCAGGAGTGGTGGCAGGGATATGAGGAGATACCCAGGCAGAACCGGAAACGATCAATTCCTGATATTTTGCAATATATTCCTCCGTTGTACCACAACAACCACCGATAATGTTTACTAATCCTTCATCGATATATTCCTTCACTTCTGAAGCCATTTCCTCCGGAGTCTGGTCATACTGTCCCAAACTGTTAGGAAGTCCGGCATTGGGATAGGCACTTATATAATAAGGTGACCGTGCAGCCAGCCCTTCCAGAAAAGGTTTCAATTGTTTCGCTCCGAACGAGCAGTTCAGGCCGATAGAAAAAATAGGCGCATGCTGTACGGATGCCAGAAAAGCATCCAATGTTTGCCCCGAAAGAGTACGTCCTGCAATATCCGAAACAGTAACAGAAAGCATAAGAGGAACCTCACGCCCTATCTTCTTCATTGCCGTTTCTGCAGCATAAATGGCCGCTTTGGCATTCAGGGAATCGAAAATGGTTTCTATCAGAAGCGCATCCACTCCTCCTTCCAGCAAAGCTTCCATTTGTTCCTGATAGGCAGCGGCCAGTTCATCGTATGTCAAAGCACGCAAGGCCGGATTATTGACATCCGGGCTCATGGAACAAGTTTTGTTGGTAGGACCTACCGAACCTGCTACAAATCTAGGTTTATGAGGGGTCTTCGCGGTATATTCGTCAGCCATTTCGCGAGCAAGTCCGGCAGCGGCCAGATTAATCTCACGGCACAAATCCTGCATATGATAATCTGCCATCGAAACCCGTTGGGCATTGAACGTATTTGTTTCAATAATATCAGTCCCTGCTTCCAGATATTTATGGTGGATATCCTTTATCACATCAGGGCGGGTAAGACAAAGCAAGTCATTATTGCCCTTCATCTGTCCGGGCATCTCAGCAAAACGCTCCCCCCGGAAATCCTGTTCAGACAAATTATACCTTTGTATCATAGTCCCCATTGCACCATCAAGAATGAGAACTCTCTCGTCAATTAGTTGTTTTAATGTAGCCATAAGTCTATTTTTGGGGTACGGATAACACGGATTTCACTTACCTTTTAAACATACGGTCCATTTCGCGACGGTCGTCCTTCTCTTTCAATGACTCGCGCTTATCATATTGTTTCTTACCTTTAGCCAATGCGACAACCAGCTTCGCCAGTCCTTTCTCATTAATAAACAGACGGACAGGGACAATCGTAAAACCGGGGTTCTTTCCGGCTTCTTCCAATTTCCGCAGTTCTTTCTTATTCAACAACAATTTACGTTCGCGACGGGCAGAATGGTTATTGTATGAGCCGTAAAAGTATTCGGCTATGTGCATATTCTTCACCCACAACTCGCCTTGCACAAAATAACAATAGGTATCTACCAGACTGGCTTTGCCCAAACGGATGGACTTTATCTCGGTTCCCGTGAGCACGATACCTGCCGTGTACGTATCGATAAATTCATAATCGAACGATGCACGCTTATTCTTTATATTAATAGGAGTCGGTTTCATTAATTTAAAATAACAGATAACTCATTAAACACAGCGGCAATCAATGCCGGACAAACAATTATAATAACTGAAGCAATCAGGGTGTATCGTGTCAGTTTCTCTTCATTTACCTTCATCAGGGTACGTGCCCCCTCGAACACCACGAATATAGTATAAAATTGCAATATCCAATGGAGAATGGAAATAGAGAACAACCCACTGACAATATCGAGCACAAAAGTCACTACCATAGAATAACCTACAAACTGCTGATTTAGTTCATACTGGTCTTCACGTCCTAACAGTTTCTTGCCCAACTGGTCTATGGCGTATGCCGCCAAAAAATATCCTCCGAACAAGGATACAAATATAGCACAACATCGTGTCATTGCTATCTGGAAAGCAGCGACCCCTGCCGTATTCCCAATGAATGTACCTATAAAAACGGACAATCCACATAAACCTATCATGGGATAAACAAATGCTCCCAGCACTTTACGCCTATCCTCTTCCTTGCCAATTTCCTCCCATGCTTTTGCCGGAGATGAAATCAGCGATATTACTCGCTTAAATAAATCTTTGTAATTCAATGCCTAATCTATTTACCTCAGTTCAACTTCAATGAAATGCAAAGGTAATTAATTCACTGGAATAAACGAATAAAAAAACGCATACTTCTCTTGGGGGAATCAAAAAAATAAGCCTACTTTTATTATAGATTCAGACTTTCTTTATTTGATTCGAAGATTATTTCATCTCATAATAATACATTTAGAGAAATTCTTCTATACCTTAATTCAAAAGAAAGATAACTTCCGGAGAATATATGCTTATCTTTCGATATATTCAACCTGTGATATTCTAAATTCATTAGGTCAAAATAAAAATTTCGCATCCCAAAACTTTCCCATCGGCACAGCTGTTACAGAAATTATGCACGATGCGAAATTAAAATCAAAGTATTATGGATGACAAAGAAAAAAATGCAGAAGTGGCAAAAGCCATAAAATTACCAGACTTGGCATCTTACATGCAAGTAGTAATCAAACAGTTGGAAATAGACAAAAAATGGTCAGCAGTACATACATATACTTATACACTGAAATCCGTTACGGAGTTTTACGGAGGAAAAGGAACACCTGTGCCAATAGATGAAACTTTCACGTCTGGCAGGTTAAAAGAGTATGAGGAATGGATGAGACTGGAAGGAACAAGAAACAGAAAGACCGACAAGAAAAGGTCAGATAGAAAAAATGGAGTACCGAAAGGGCTGAGTTTGAATACCATATCAACCTATATGCGAACCCTGAAAGCTGTATATAACCGACTTGCCGATAAAAAAATACTGCCTTATAACCCGAAGCTATTCGATAATGTATACACAAAGGTAGAATCACAGACCAAACGAGCACTGGATACAAAACAAATGAATACACTACTGCACACCGATATAGAAAAACTGCCCAAAGAGATGCAATGTGCATTGGCATATTTCTTACTAATGTTTCTATTCCGGGGAATGCCATTCATTGACCTTGCCCATCTACGAAAACAAGATGTGAAAGGAAAATATATTGTATATAGCCGTCACAAAACAGGACGACAGATAACAGTGCGCATTCCTAAAGAAGCAATAAAACTGATAGAGAAATTCAAGAATATGAATTCTGATTCCATTTATCTATTTCCGATTCTAGACAAAAAAAACGCAGCAAAGGAACAGAGTCAGAAAAATGGAAAAATAAAAAAAGATAAAGAACTATATATGAACTATCTCCGAGTACTGCGCAACTTCAACTTGAAGCTAGAAAAAATAGCGACATTGTTACTGCCTGATGTAAAGCTCAGTTCATACACGCCGCGCCATACATGGGCGACATTAGCATTTCATGCAGGAGTAAATATCGGTATTATCTGCAAGGCATTGGGACACTCTTCCATTAAGGTGACAGAAACTTACTTGAAACCATTTGAAAATGAAAAGGTAGATACGGCCAATGACGAACTGATAATCTCGGTAGTAGCACATAATGGAGAAAAGGAAGTGGCATGAGGAATATCATATGACAGCCATTCAAATAAAAGAAGAATTACTTACCAAGTAATGGATGATTACTTTCACAAAGTAGGGAATATTTCCTCATAAATCCAAAGAAAAAGCTTATAAATCTGTATTAATCCACTAAATTTTATTCAATTATAGAAAAACACATAAGCATAAGCACAATATTGCATCTGTCAGTACTTTAACTAATTTACAAAATTACACGACGCCTCTTTCCATTTTTGACATCTCAAAAACGGAATCATATTTCTTACATCTTTTTCTATCCGACGAAATGTTTTTTCTTATTAAATACAGAATAAGAAAACGCTTTTCCTCACCCTGTGAGAAAAATATAAGCTATTACTTGGTAAGTAATGACTTAACAAAGTAAGTTTATCATGTTATCCGTATATACACGTGCACAAATAGCCATCGCCGTACTGCATGACCTTTCTTTTAGCAAAGTTCTGCAACCGGTCAAATTCCTCCTTCAAAACGAAGAATGGAAAGATTTACTTAATAAGCTGGAAAAAGTACAACTCATCCGCCTTTTACCAAGCAAAGAGACAGGAATCCTTTTCTCACATGAATTTAGTCGCCCATTATTGCAAATATCCCTATTGAACGTACTTCAAGCCATAAATATAGCCACTTATCGTTATACATCCGTTTCTAGAAATTACCATACACTGGTGTGGCTACTCAAACACAAGGCAAAGAAAGGAGGTGCAAAATGAGAATATCCCCGACATTATATATCCTTTACCTTTTTGTTTTCTTGTTAGTTGCCTGTAACCGACGCGAACTGACTTATTCGCCCGAAGCAACAATAACAATCAGTGCCGATTGGAGTCAGTCAGGACTGAATGAAAAAGAGCAGGATTATGGTGCTACCGCCATATTCTACCCTACCGATGGCAGCACTCCTTTTGTAGCACTGATGGGTGACCGCACATACAAGACCCTATGCTTGAAAGAAGGATGTTACAACGTCGTCCTTTTCAACCGTTCATTCGATGATTTTGGTAACCTCTGTTTCAGAGGAGAAGAAAACTACCAGACGCTAGAAGCCTATGTAAAGAAGATGGAAATAAGGAACGAATCATCCTCTGAAAGAATTATTATGGAAAGTCCTGACGAACTTGCCGCTGATTATATCGAAGGCTTTGAAGTGACTTCTGATATGCCGGAAAACTATTCATCAGCCATTACCCAACAAAGTAACCGAAATTCCACCAGGAACGAAAATAGTTGTCACTTACGCTTCACCCCCAAAAAACTGACTCAAAAAATAACGGTTAAAATCCGTATCAAAGGAATGAACAACATACGAAAAGCTACCTGCACATTAGACGGCATTGCAGAATCCATATTTCTCGTTTCGAGACAAAATTCGGAAAAGACAGTAACACAAGTGCTACGCTTAAGCAATCCCGTTTATGATTCCGGCTCGGTAACAGAAGGAACGCTGAGCACTACTATTAGTGTGTTCGGCTTCGATGTAGAGATTCCACACAACCTACATCTGAAAGCAAAGTTAGTAGACGGGAAGACCATATTTGAAGAAAGTTTTAACGATTTGGCAATAAGACGGTTGGATGAAGAAGACGGAACTATGAGCGTTTTTATTGACATGGCATGTGAAAAGACCGTGCCGAATGTAAAAACAGAAGGTAGCTCAGGATTTGACGCTGATGTAGATAAATGGAACGATGAAGTGAACAGCGATATAGATATATGACAGATATGGGTAGTTATAATATTAATTTTAAAAAAAGTAGAAAATGGAAGTGAAAAGTTTATTGATGGTGATGGCAACACTGACTATAGCTGGTTGCTCACAGAATGAAATGACAGAAATGAATCCGGATACGAACCGGACAATCGGGTTGGACGTATATACGGAAGTACAGACCAGAGGAACGGAAACTACAACGTCCACATTGAAAGCAAATGCCGGTTTCGGTATTTTTGCCTATCAGACAAGCAGTGCGGGATGGAATAGTGAAAAAGGAAACACAACACCTAATTTCATGTACAATGAACATGCTACATGGACTTCTGATAGTTGGGGATATACTAATTTACGTTTTTGGCCAATAGATGATAAGAAAATAACATTCTTTGCTTATGCGCCTTATGAATCCAAACCGGAAGTTGGAACAGACCAAAAAATAACCTTATCAGGACAGAATGCCAAAGGCGCTCCGACAATCACCTTTGAGGTAAAGACTTCTAATAACTGGAAAGATATGATAGATTTGGTAACAGACTGCCATGCTGCCATACAAGACCAAACTAGTGAAAGTAATAAGGGGACGGTTCAGTTCAAGTTTAGTCACGTACTTACCCAAATAGCCAATATCAAGGTGAAGCCAGATGTGAACTTAGGTACTGATACCAAAATTTTTGTAACGGGATTAAAGTTAGATCCTGGAAGTACAACACTTTATAACAAGGCTGTTTATAAATTCGATAACGACACTTGGGAAGCCATATCTCCTGACGCATCTTATTTTTCAACAGAACAAGACCTGAGTGATTTTTTAAATAAAACAACCACCGACCAATGGGGATATAATAAAAGTTCTATCAATGTAAGTGATGACCAGAATGCAACCGCGTTATTCTCAGATACAGAAGCTCTTTACTTTATTCCGGTAAATAACAAAAACGGTACCACCAACGCAGGTGACTTAAAACTGAAAATCAATTATGACATCGTAACCAAAGTGACCGACACAAGTAATCTGACAAGTACCATAACAAACAAAGAAGTTTTACTACCGAAAAATACGTTCAAGAAAGGAACGAAACATACCTACGTATTGACTATCAAGATGAATGCCATTAAGATTACGGTGGAGGATAATATGGAAGGTTGGACTGATGATAGCGACTCTGATATTAATGTAGAGAAATAATTTCCTTTTGCAGCCAAAACATGATACATACTGGCTATGGAAAGAAAACAGACCGGACAGGGTTGAATGTTTCTTCCCTGTCACTACGGTCAAAAAAGCACGGACGTACAATAAAATAGAAAAAGAAGCATGAATCGAAAAACAGAAAGCATAAGGGTGAAACAATTGTATGGCATTTTCCTTGCTGCAACTTTGTTATTGGGAGCTTGTACCCAGGAAGAAGGTACGAACGAATTTCCCCAAGAAAATATCCCTATCAGCTTTTCAGGAAACGTTCCGGTAATGAGATCTGTTAAAGAGTATACCACAACAAGTGATCTTGAGACTATCGGTGTGTTTGCCTACTTCACACACGGAAATTTCAATGAAGATGCCGCAACACCGAATTTCATGTATAACCAGCTTGTTGGTAAACAAACAGACGGCACATGGTCTTATAGTCCGGTCAAGTTCTGGCCGGACAATTCAACAACAGATAAAATCAGTTTTTTTGCTTATGCTCCTTATATAAATGAAACAGCAGGTAGCAACTTTTTCGTTCAAGACAAAGAGAGTTCAAATGGATCTCCGATGTTGAGTTATACCGTTCCCACAGCCGAAAACAAACAGATAGATTTTCTCGCTGCAACTCCGGTAATGAATCAAAACAATGGCAATGTAAGTTTTAAACTGCGCCATACACTAACCAAGATCAATGTTTATGTAAAAAGTAATGATGATACAGAGGGAAAGTCCGTAACCTTTTTCTCCATTACGGGAATAAAAAGCGGAATACTGACCTATCATGCTCCTACAACTGATAGCGACAAAGGCTGGCTGTGGGCATTTCCATCACCTGACAAGAAAGAAACTTTTACCGCTGACATAACCAATTTTCCTGTACCGAATACTATTGCGGAAGAAAAGAAATTGTTAGCTACTTTTTTCCTGCTTCCTGCCGGAAAAGGAAGTCAGTTCAGCATCACTTATCAATATGCGGCAAAAGACGGAAATAATAATGCCATTACTCAAGCTATCCACATAGAAAATCAATCTTTACCTTCTACTGACACTTGGAATCCGGGAGCTTCTGTAAGTTATACCATCGGTATCTCAAGAAAAACTATTTCCGTGATGTCAGAAAATGATATCGCATCATGGGAAGGAGGCACGGATTCTGAAACGGTAAATGGAACAGAAGAGAAACAGATAACGAATTAATGGGACAAATAAAAATCAGCCTTGTACCAAGGTGCTAATTTTAAACAAGATAATAACAAAGAAAAATGAAATCTTTCACTGGCATAATCTTTTGGAGCATCCTCTTGATTTGTAGTGCATGCACCGACGAAAATGAAACAAATAATGGAAAAAGAACGGACTGCTACAATGGAACTCCTCTCACTGTTCGAGCTACAGCAACCGGGTTTGAAAACGTTCCCGGTTCCGAAAAGCCTTCCACACGTGCTTCTGTGACAGATGAACATCTTAAAACAGAATTTGTAGACGGTGATTCTATTGGTATATTCTCCATAAAAGATGGCACAATAGTAGATGACATTAACAATATCCCATTGGTTTATAACCTGTCAAATGATAGTTGGAATCCGGTTGAAAACAGCAAGACACTCTATTGGTATGATGGAGCGAGTTACATCGCATACTATCCATATAGGAAGAATATCACACTAGATGTTTCAAAGGATACAAATGAAGCTATTGCTTCGTTGACCGGAAATGAGAAACTGCAACCTTCGAAAGACCAGTCCACAAAAGAAAAGCATACTGTGAGCGACCTGCTGATTGCTACCGGCGTACCTGCTACCGGCAATTCTTCCGGAATAACCCTGAACCTGCTGTTTAAACACCAATTTACGTTGCTTGTGCTGCAACCACAAGCATACGTAGGTTGTTTTGCACCCGAAAATGCAGGTTTTGTTTACCACAAAGAATCAAGAATTTTAGGAACAGACTCTGCTGCTATCAATGTGAACTTGAATGGCATTACTCCATATCAGATCGATTCTGTGAAATACTGTGCCATTGTTCCACCACAAAAAAATGCCAGAATTACCGGAAGCTATGTGACCACCAACGGCAAAAATAATACGAATACAAAGATAAGCTATTCAGGCAGTTCCATCACTTTTGCTTCTGGAAAATACTATATTCTGAAAGTAACCAGCCCTGTACCCGGCAAAGGAAGTACAGAAAGGAATCTTTATCCCGGAGATTTTATCTTTCAGAATGAAACCCAAAAACGAATAGAGATACATCCCGGAGACGGGATGCTGGAAGAAAACGGAAAAATATATGATTATCAGAATGCTATTGGAATGGTCATTACTTGCGATTCTAAAAAAATGACAGATGTAAAATGCAATGAGAACGGTTGGAATCATGCTTATATAATGGGACTTGAAAATTTGGGAACTGGCCGTTGGGGCGAAATGGAACAAATCGAAGCAGGAATCACTCCAATGACAAAAGATAATAAAATTGAAGAAAATATGAACGGTTACTCTGAAACAGAACAAATGTTGAAGAATTATACTACTGATAAATCAGGTAATTACAACGCTTTTGAATTAATTAAAAAATATAGGAACAGTACAAAAATTCCTGATGGACTTAATCGCAGTCCATGGTTCATGCCGAGTATCGGTCAATGGTTTGACGTGATGGTGAATATTTGCGAAAAATCTCCGAAAGATTTTCGACATGGGACTGTTAATGGCATAAATGACACAGGATGGGGACAAGAAACACTGGATAAATTGACTATACAGTTATCTAAAGTAGGTAATTCGTTACCGCAGTTTAGTGATACCCACAGACTTGGCTTCAGTTGCAGTTCCCAATATGATAAAGACAGATGCTGGATGTTACTTTGGCACATTGATGACCCTGAATATCCTAATTGGGACAGAGTCTGTTTGCAAGGATATGATAAAAAAGCTTATTGGAATGTACGTCCGTTTTTTGCTTTTTAATTATTTATCGTCTTGAGACAGTCTTGTTTCGGAGCAACAGAAACTTAGTGGAGATTTTTTTCATGCAGTTGTTTGTGATACCCTGTATGAACACTCGTCATTTTTTAGGGATGGTTTGTATGGCAGACCAAAATAAGTCCGCCAAAGGGGATTACACCTATTGCGGGAGATGATCAGAGGGCGTCTTTTCATGTTCCTGCAAAGTCTTTGATACATATACGTAACTTTATAATCAGATTCATCCTTAAAAGATCTTACTCATATCTCTAAAACCTTTCCTGCCGTATGGTTAAGGGTTTTCTTCCTGTCTGTTTTATCTCCGCAAGCCTTTGGAGTTAACTCCATAGCCTTGGGAGATAACTCCAAAGCTTATGGAGATAACTCCAAAGGCTATGGAGATAGAATACATCCGTATAAAAAGGCTTAATCAGGGAAGAGAAAAGGCTTATGCAACAGGAACGAATGTGATATGTTGTTATTACGGCAGCAGAAAGATCGAACTGGTTATAAAAATTCGTGTTAACTCTTTTCACACGCAGGAGGTATATATTGAATCTAAAAAAAGATATGAACAGGAAAAAAGAAGTAGTCCCCGTTAAATTTCCATTCCCCCTTGTCTTATAAATTGAACCATATAGTTCCATTAAATAAAAATCCCCTTCAACCGTAGCTGAAGGGGATTTCACTATATAATAAAGTATTATTAATAGCTTCCTCGCATATTCGAAGCACTACATTTCACTGTAGAAACAAGTTCCTTATCATTTTCTCCCTTTGCAGTCACCTTAACTACAATAGTATCACTCTTAGGCACTACTTTATTGAAAGTATCATAAAATTCCATGTCATTAAAAGGCATATGGAAACTGATCAAAGCACTCCCTGTCTGATAAGCATCATCATCCCCTTTGGTCTGTCGAAGTCTTGTCACCAATGTATCCTCCTTGGCTTCTACAGCATATAAATGGAAATCATTCATGCTCAGCTGTTCTTTAGTTTTAAAAGTAAAAGGTACGTTGACATATCCATTTATAGCCCATATCTTATTATTAGAATCTTCCAATGACACCAGTGCATAATCAGTTTTCAATGTATCAGCCCTGACATTAAAATCTTTATAATTCAAAATAGCCATTACGCCAACTTCACTTACCTTATAAGACTTTTTCCCCTCTGTAATCGCTTCTCCTTCCATCAGTTTGATCCCTACCTGCGCACGCTTGTAATAACTGCCATCAGATGCCTTAAGACCGGCCAATACACTTGAAGCCACTGGAGTATAAGTATATCCCCATGCATCTCCTTTCAAGACAGGTCCACCAAAAATACTACCATCTTCCACAGTAACGATCTCATAAAGATCATAATTGGGGCCGCTATCACCATCATTCAAACAAGAACTAAAAGTAAACACCGATACTAACCCAGCAAATATTGCTGCCAATTTCATTTTTTTCATTTTCTTCTTTATAATTATTAGGGTTTGCAAAATTAAATAAAAGAACCGGTTTCCAAGAAAGAAACTTAATTCTTTTTATTGTTTTAATGATTAAATGAAAAATTGGCTTAAATACTGCGTCGCCACTTTCTTTTTAACATTATTTTTATTCATATTTCATCCTCTGATAAGACTTGCTTTATCTTTTATTTTAACTATTTTCTTCACCGAGATTCACTTGTAACCTATCTGCCATTAACCCATTAATAAAAATTAATACATAAAAGAACAAACAGTTTAGCTATATTATCACTTTATTTCCTAACTTTGAAACCAAACACCCATTAACCATAAAATCTAGAATATTATGCTAATACTCAAGAAATCATGTAAAGCATTGATCACCGCCCTATGTACATTGTTTATATACTCTTGCAGCAGCAATGATGAACTGGATATCAACAGTTATCAGTTGCAATCCATTCAATGGAAACTTAGTGCAGATGATGCCGAGAAAGTCGATACAATTGAGTTGCCTCCTAAAATAACCAGCAACAATACAGAAGAACCTATGTCTATCACTTTTTCATTTGAAGAAAACATAAAAGAGACATCACAATTTTACAGTGACGACCCGGAACTATTCAATTCTTTGACTTTAAAAGAGAATATATTGGTTGATATTACAGCTAATGCCAGTACCTTGAGTTCTGAATATAGAGAATTATCATCCGACTTACATACACCTCTGTCCCTTAACGAAACAGTGCTTTCTCCTTTATATAAATCAAAAGAAACACTAAAACTTTCTCCACATACAAAAGTAACGACTGAATGTAAAATATATATTAAAGAATATACAGCAACCTATTTGGCTATTTTTGCAAATGACAAAGGAGAAACTATAGAGATGAGTGGCAAATGGAAAGGAGCATTCAATAAAGGTTCCAAGGTTACTTATATTCTTAAAGATATAAAATGAAACATTTGAATTTGATATAGGGTAATGAAGTAGACTACAGCATAACCAATCCTCATCTACCCTATATTTTTCAAGAACATTTTTTAAATCAGCCTATGACTAAAAGAATCGGCATAAATATATATTTAAATATGCAATCTACATGATACCTGTATATTATTTTTGCCGATAAGATCAATTTCCATTCCTAACCGATTCGGTAAAATAAACTATTTATGAACGCTGTATTCTTCAACGAATACATTCAAACAAGCCCTAGATTTATGACCGATTTCACCCCATGGACACTCTTTGTCGATACAGGCATCATCTCAGTACTGCTACTGCTCGGCAAACTCATGAGAGTAAAAATAAGATTCATCCAAAGGCTGTTCATCCCCCCCAGCCTGTTGGCCGGGTTTATAGGACTGTCCTTGGGACCTCACGGTTTCGGCATCATACCTCTTTCCACCCAAACAGGAACTTATGCCGGCATATTGATAGCCTTCATTTTCGGCGCTCTCCCCCTCACCTCACAAAAGGCAGCCAAAGGAGATGCAGACAATATAGGCAGCATGTGGGCATATTCACAGGCAGGAATGTTGTTGCAATGGGCTTTTGGGGGACTGTTGGGATTGCTTGTCCTAAACCGGATATGGCCCTTGAACCCTGCCTTCGGCATCACTATGCCAAGCGGCTATTGCGGCGGGCACGGTACAGCAGCAGCCATCGGACAGGCTTTCAGCCAGTTCGGATATGACGAAATTCTAACTTTGGCCATGACTGCCGCCACCTTCGGTATCGTAGCGGCAGTCATTATCGGACTGATCATTATAAAATGGGGGACAAAGAAAGGGCACACTTCCTTCCTCGCCAATTACGATGACCTTCCCCACGAATTACAGACAGGCCTGTTGCCCGGCGACAAACGGGAAAGCATGGGTGAAAGTTCTTGCTCTTCCATCTCCATTGACCCGCTGACCTTCAATCTTATCATTGTAGCAGTGATAGCATTAGGCGGATACTGCATCAGCAAAACAGTATCCCACTTTATGCCGGGGTTTGAACTGCCGGTATTCAGTTGTGCATTTGTGGTAGGTATATTCATCAAAAAGATATTCGACAAAACAAGAACCAGTGATTATGTCTGCCCGCAAACCATAGGCCACATCAGCGGAGCCTTTACCGATTTTCTGGTAGCTTTTGGAATTGCTTCCATTAAAATATCTGTTGTAATAGAGTACATCATACCCTTATTAATTCTGTTAGTCTCAGGATTAATCGCAACCCTGATTTATGTTCTGGTCATGGCCCGCAAACTAATGAAAGAATGTTGGTTCGAGAAAGCTATCTTCACATGGGGATGGTTTACAGGAACTATGGCTATGGGCATCGCATTGCTCCGCGTTGCAGACCCCAAAATGCGCAGCCGATGCCTGGATAACTATGCACTGGCTTACTTGTTCATCGCCCCGGTAGAGATTTCTCTGATAACTTTCGCTCCGGTAGCTTTCTTGAACGGTTACGGGCTGGTGTTTACGGGAATCTGCCTGGCGGCAGGACTTGCCGTACTGGCAACCGCCTATATCAAAGGTTGGTTTATCAGGAAACAATAAATGACACCGGAATAACAAGACAAAAAAAGTAAGTTAACTTACTTGACCAAGCAACATAGGTTCGTCAGCCAACGAACATATCTTACTTAGCCATTGAAACCAACTTGCTTTTTATATCAAAACGCATGAGCTTATACCAGACAAACGTACGCAAAAGTCCTTGTCATACAATCTCCGCAAACTCCTCAATATGATTGTCCACATATTCTGCAATCCGGGCAGTTACCAACTCTTCCATATCCATAAACTGCTCTTCCAACTCATCAAAGGCCTCGTATTGCTCATACATTGCCATAAATTCCTCATCATCCCTGTCCTTTTCCAAATCAGCACGGTTCTCATCATATATTTTCTTCGCGCTATAAATCAATTTGGCAAATTCTTTCGCTCCAAACTGCCGCATTGCTTTTGCAAAAGGATTATCAAAGATATAAGGTCCAAAACCATTCTGTATCAATTGTACAAAACCACCTTCATTTATTTCTTCACGCAAGAAATGATACCCCAACAATGAATGCTGGTAACCATTGAGCAAAGGCATTGTTTCCGCATTGACAACACCCCCTGTCACCTCCAGGTATTTATCTATAAACACCTTCAAGAAACCATCCATACCCTCTTCCGCACCTCGGCGCAGAGCTTCGTCCGTTATTGCTATTTTATTTGCTTCCATTCCTATCATTATAATATAGGTACAAAGATAGAGGTTTCATCGGAAAGAAAAAACATTTTGGCAACTCTAGTTTGCAAAATGCTGTCCTACAATAAAATTATTTTATTTAAAGATAAAAAGTGACGGGCAACAAGTTGCAGAAAAGAATAAAACGACTAACTTTGTAGGCGAAAAGAATAACCAATCTTTTCACGTGGTTTACGAATATTTATTTTATTACCAAAAAACGTAAAGAATATGACTTATTCACACGAAGTAGAACACATGTGTGTTGTGAAGAAAGGTCCCAATCACGGACCGGCTCCTATTCCTGAAGAAGGAAAGTGGGTAAAATCAAAAGAAATTAAAGACATCTCTGGTTTGACACACGGTATTGGCTGGTGTGCTCCTCAGCAGGGTGCTTGTAAACTAACCCTTAACGTAAAAGAAGGTATCATTCAGGAAGCATTGGTAGAAACTATCGGTTGCTCCGGTATGACCCACTCAGCTGCCATGGCTGCTGAAATTCTTCCGGGTAAGACTGTATTGGAAGCATTAAACACTGACTTGGTTTGTGATGCTATCAACACAGCAATGCGCGAACTATTCCTTCAAATCGTTTACGGACGTACTCAATCAGCTTTCTCAGAAGGCGGTCTGATTATCGGTGCCGGTTTGGAAGACTTGGGTAAAGGTCTTCGTAGCCAGGTAGGTACTTTGTATGGTACTTTGGCTAAAGGTCCCCGTTACCTTGAAATGGCTGAAGGTTACATCAAGAACGTATTCCTGGATAAGAACGACGAAATCTGCGGTTACGAATTCGTTCACATGGGTAAGTTCATGGACGAAATCAAGAAGGGTACTGATGCTAACGAAGCGTTGAAGAAAGTTACAGGTACTTACGGACGTGTAACTGAAGAACAGGGAGCTGTTAAGAAAATTGATCCACGTCACGAATAATTATAAGGAGGAAAGAATATGATTAGAGAAGTAAAATTCGAAAGCCAAGACCGTCGTATCAAACAGATCATTGCTGCTTTGAACGAAAACGGCATCAAAGACATCGAAGAAGCTAACGCAATCTGCGAAGCTGCCGGACTTGATCCTTATAAAACTTGTGAAGAAACTCAGCCTATCTGTTTCGAAAATGCCAAGTGGGCTTACGTAGTAGGTTCTGCCATTGCATTGAAGAAAGGTTGCAAAAACGCTGCTGAAGCTGCCGAAGCTATCGGTATCGGTCTGCAGGCATTCTGTATTCCGGGTTCTGTAGCCGACGACCGTAAAGTAGGTATCGGTCACGGTAACCTGGCTGCTATGTTGCTGCGCGAAGAAACTAAATGTTTCGCATTCCTGGCAGGTCACGAATCATTCGCTGCTGCCGAAGGTGCTATCAAAATCGCTGCAAAAGCAGACAAAGTACGTAAAGAACCTCTGCGTTGTATCTTGAACGGTTTGGGCAAAGACGCTGCACAGATCATCTCTCGTATCAACGGATTCACATACGTTCAGACTGAATTCGATTATTTCACAGGTGAACTGAAAGTAGTTCGTGAAATCGCTTATTCTGACGGTCCTCGTGCAAAAGTGAAATGCTACGGAGCCGATGATGTTCGCGAAGGTGTAGCTATCATGTGGAAAGAAGGTGTAGACGTATCTATCACCGGTAACTCTACTAACCCGACTCGTTTCCAACATCCGGTTGCAGGTACTTACAAGAAAGAACGTGTTCTTGCTGGTAAGCCTTATTTCTCAGTTGCATCAGGTGGTGGTACAGGTCGTACTCTTCACCCGGACAACATGGCTGCCGGTCCTGCTTCTTACGGTATGACCGATACTATGGGCCGTATGCACTCAGACGCTCAGTTCGCCGGTTCTTCATCAGTTCCTGCTCACGTAGAAATGATGGGATTCCTAGGTATCGGTAACAACCCGATGGTAGGTTGTACAGTGGCTTGTGCGGTTGACGTTGCTACTGCTTTGAGCAAGTAATATAATACATTGCTAATATATAAATCCCTGTAACCGTAATGGTTATGGGGATTTATATTTCCAGTAATTTCATTCGTTTAACTGATGATCCACCCCTTCCTATTTTTTAATATCAATCAAAAGTATTGCAAATAATTGTCTAAAATTACGGAATGAAATTGGTTCTTTAAATCATAAAATCGGTTATACAATTAAGAGTTGGTTTAGGATAAAAGGAGGTCAAAACGAAGATTATTTAACGTGAGTTCGATATAATGGTTATAATTATTTATTTGAAAATTAGGAACATAGCGATAAAAGTATTAAATTTATAGTGACCAATTATAACATTTAATCGAT